>Ga0065711_1038309_pt1 | contig 18916 bp, 11 predicted proteins | sample Hoacrofraction12_FD_59098 | JGI IMG/M metagenome (GOLD analysis project Ga0065711, IMG submission 59098) | Hoatzin crop microbial communities from Cojedes, Venezuela - Epithelial fraction 12 v2 (version 2) | ecosystem: Host-associated > Birds > Digestive system > Esophagus > Crop | place... | reverse complement strand
CTCATAGGAGAGGTGCTCCAGCCCTCGGATCATTTTTGTAGCCCTCCTTTGGACCCGCTCCAACAGTTCCATGTCCTTCTTGTGCTGAGGGCTCCAGAGCTGAACGCAGTATACTTTGTCCTGTGTCACTTTAGAAGCAAAAGCAACATATGGGTGGAAGAGTATTTTGGAGAAAAGTCAAAAGACCTTTTGGGAAGACTTTTTTCTTTTTGTAATTTAAATCATTTGCATTGAAACAGATTAAAGTTAATAAACTGTTTGGCTCCTGCCTACAAAGAAGCAGATATGGATAAGTGAGAGCTTTGTGATTGTTATCACTTAGTGTAAGGTGATTTAAATTTGATGTGTGTTTGATCCTTGCCTGGCATAAAGGTTGAAGTGTCGTTGCATCTTTGGGAAAAGTAATTTGTAACTCATGAACCAGAAAGAGTCCAGAAATACTTGGGCATGTACTATACCTTTATGTGTTACTGCAGTGAAATGTACTCTCCAGCAACACTTGTTGTGTTTCTAACTCATATTGTCTTTTATCACTTATTTTCTAGAAATGTTGGGAGTAGCGTAAGTTATAGACGATATGTTAGAATATAGTACTGGTCAACCTGTAGGCTACAGTTCCAAATGCAGTGGGGCAGAGGGGGGAAGTAAAACTGAAGAGTGTGGCTGGAACTGTCTGATTAATTAGGAACATAATTTTCTCTTGGCGTATAACACTTCCGTGACAGGTCAAATATTTTAAAATGTTAGTGTCAGAACTACGATGCTGCTTTTTACTTTTCAGTTTGCATGGTAGGGAAGTATTTTAGATTTCATTCACGAATAAAGTCAGATAAGACATGATAACACACAAACTTTCATAGCTTCTGTTAAATTTCAGAGCAAGCTAAAGATTAAATAAATGTCAGAATGGAGTGATAAATAAGCTCTTAAGCATAAAAAAGTAAAAAGGAAAAAAGAACCTCTGGAGAAAACGCCAGGTTCAGATGGCAAGGCAAGTAGGATTTATATAATTCCTTCAAGCATCAAAGCCATCAGAATTGGGCAATAGATGGGTTTTTCTTGTGGATATGAGTAATTCATTTTCCTGGTGAAACAGGTAGGAATGTGAGAAGATTGGTTTTTGGAGTGATTGGAATTGCTCAGCAAATTTCAGAAGGTAGTCTTCTGTAATGAGAACTTGGCTTCGGGATTTATTTATTTTGTATAAAAATTTTGCGATAAAAATTGATGTACAGTCACTATTTGGCTTGCATCTCTCCTTGGGTAATAGTAGCCACCCTTTCATCTGCTGTCACGAGGAATCTGTTAAGGAAAATTAGATTGTTTATTGACTTGTTGCAAAGTAGTGATGTTCTGTACCTTCCTCAAGAGAGTGACCTTTAAAAATGTATCTGAAAGAGATGGAATAAAACCTTGTTGCTCAAAATATTGCAGAAGACTTTCTCTGTAGAGAAAGAGGAAATGGGCAAGGACAGGCAAGCAAAACATAGCAAAGTAATAGACATATGTTATGGTCATTGTTTTACTTGGAAAAACCATGCTGTTTCAGCTGCCAGTTGCCCAATACGCTGTAGGGTTGTAGATCCGCCTGTCAGTGAATAAATGAGTTCATTGGTACCATCTGCAGACAAGAGGGAATGGGCCAGGCCTGGCCTGTGTTGCTTTACTGAGGATTCAGCCTTCTGTCTGTGGGTGTTAGGTAGCAGAATTTGTGTTTACATACCTCAAATACCTTCGACATCAGCTTCCTCAGCTTTTTTGCTTTGAATACACAGAGCTTTATTTTGTTGCAGAAGGACGTGATTATTGATAGATTTTTTTTTTTTCCTGATTAAATATTGATAAATATATTTAGTTTAGTTTTCCAAAATCCTTGAGTTATCTGTACCTTAAACTAATCAAAACATCTGTATAGCTGTCTCTTCTACCTGAAATCCTTCTTTTAAAAGCGTAAGGGGTGGAGGATTGCTTCATTCTTGCTATTTTAGTGGCATTTCCTGAAAAAGGGAAAGATGACTATATGTATTTAAACATTAAGCATGTCTGCTACTAAGTTACCCACTACAAGATTGATTTTTAGTGGCCATGACAATTAAATCAGTTTATCTGATAATCTACAGGCTGAATGCCTGCTGTAGGTGACCCTGCTTCAGCAGGAGGGTTGGACTAGATGACCCACAGAGGTCCCTTCCAAACCCTACCATTCTGTGATTCTGTGATTCTCTTGTGGTGTGGGTTTTTTTTTTTTCATCCAGGAATATAAAACATACAGTAGAGATTTCTGATTAGAATTAGCAGCTTAGTTGTAGGAAGATGAAGTGTAGCAGGATGTTCAAGGCAAGGAAGAGGAGACCGTGGTATTGCTGGGGGATGTTTATTCCTGCTGCATGCAGCTTGAAATGAAAGGGAAGGTACTTTGCGTGATGGATGGTGGTAGGGTAGCCAGGTCGTTTCAACGGTTTGATTATGCTGCTTTGCCAGTAAATTATGGGTACTTTTCAGTTTATTTGATGGATGAAAGGAAGATGGATTATGCTTGCTTTGTAAATTAGGAAACCAAAGATTGGTAGTTACTAAAGAAAGCGAGTATTAAGTTTCAAGGAGATAGTCGTAGCGGCATGTGCCAGTGTCTCAAAAACATGTAGGAAGATCTCTGTGAAGCAGGTGACAGAGAAAAACATGGAGAATTTGTTCAGTAGAGGAGGGAGAAAAATGATGGAAAATGAGAAATTATGAAAAGGATCAGTTTTGTTTAAAAGATCTCATTTCATAGGTGTTTAGGACTATGATGGGGGACTAGCATGAACTGGAGGAGAAAGAGCCTGAAGGAAGGAGAGTATGGGAATTGGAAGCAGGAGAGACCCACTAAAAAAAAAAATCTTCGAAACTCTGAAACTTATCCCATGGATCTCATGGTTCTCATGCCTCCAGCATTCTGCCCCAAGTGACCTTACTTAGGAGAGAAGACTATTCCCCAGTGTTTTCCCTGACCCTGTCTGTATGTTGTGCAGTGGTTGTGTATGTGGTGATAGGTTATAGGTCTGAAGAGTGTGGGGGGTGTTGGACTAGATTAATGACACTGCCTGTTGTAGCAGAAATGGTTGTTTGAACAAGCACAGAGCGACATTGAAGCCTTAGGGCGAGATACTGAATTGATGCACCATCTCTTTTGAGAGCAGATATTATGATGTGAGTATCGGACAGAGAGAGAGAATCAGAGGCATGGTTTTCTTCTTTCAAAGCTATGCAATCATCTAGGTAGAGTGCTAGCATTTTAAGACAATAATTGAAAAAAATTGAGTGAAATTAATTTCTGGCTCCAGAAAAAAGGACATGAAAGCATGTTCAGCACCAGCGTTCCAAAAAGGAAGGAATAAAACCAGAACTAAAAAGCATTTGTGAAAAGAACCTTATCTCTTTTGCATTCTGTTAAAATGTTAGGTTTTCTGAAGTCATTGCAATTGGGAGTATAGGGGGACTGGAAAGAAATTTAGAATGAAGATCTGTCCAGTAGCTGCCCAACAGTGACGCAGTGTCAGAACAAGCACTGGCTCATGCCGTACCTGCCGTCAGCCTCTGTCTCACTATGAACACTTCACGGATGTTTCAGATCCTGGTGGATTTTAACAGCTTAGGGAGCAGGGAGTTTGTGTAATGTAGGTGTAACTGGTTGTTACTTGGCTTCGTGTTAATCCTGCGAGGTATAGAACTTTTCAACTTGTCTGGAACAGACGATACGGGATACTGTATAAAACTTGGCTCAAGTTCTTTGCATAATTTCTTTGGGGATCAGTTCTGCCAAGGGAAGCATCTCCTGCAGTGACAACAACTGGCTTGAAATGCCTGCTTCTGCCCAAAGAGAGCACCTGAACCTGGGAAGGTTAAATGTAATTTCTTATAGCTGCAAAAATAAACGCTGACTAAAAGCATGGAAAACTGTGTTGGTTGGTAACTCAGCAGCATTCCCCACTTCAATCAATAGAGCCGCTTGTTAGCTTGGAGTGTGCTGCATTCTTCGAGGTCTAGGTGTGCTAATGTGTCTTTGGCTAATGATACTATTGTCCTGTATTTCTTTTTGTGTATCTTTTCCTTAAATTCAGTATAAATGAAGGTTGTAGTGTTAAAATGAGGTTGATGATGCAGGAACACACGTTTAGAAGTAGCATGTTTTATTTTGACCTACTCATTTGTGTGCATGGTGACATCATTGAGTTTAATGAGTAAACTTGATTTAATGGATAGTTAAAAAGCAAAAGTTAGTATGCTTAAGAGAAGTTTTCTGTAATCTTTTAAAATTGCTTTTTAATTTTTTTAATTAGGTCTTTGTTTTCTTGGAGAAACGTGGGACTTCAGACTGACTGGGTTTAAATGCAAAAGATAAAAAATTAGAGTACAAGTAGAAATTAAAAAAAAAAAATATTTGAATGCTTCTTCTGGAATCAAGCACGTTGAACATAGTATGTGTCACTAGTCCTTTGTTTTCCTTTATGAGCTAAGTTTCAGACAGACAACTGTATGACAATCACGTCTGCCTGTGAAAAGAAGTTTGTTTAAATGTGGAAGGATTAAAAAACAAATAAAAAAAATATAAACAGCTGTTAAGAATAGAATAGAACAATAGTTGTAGGTTGCCTGTGGGGAATTGTAAATGGTACCTGCTCTTTATTCTATTGATTTCACATTACTTCAATTCACATATTGATGTCTAGATTGAATTTGTCATAATAATAGCTGTGAGAAATGAGAGCATCTTGCTGGAGGTAACAATAGGCATGCACAGAACCACAGAAGAATTAAGTTGGAAGAAAGCTCTGGGGGTGGTCAAGCCCATACTACTGTTCAAAAAAGGGTTTGCCTTCACTTGGATCAGTTTCTTCAGGACCCTATCTAGCTGAGCTATGGAAGTATCTGAGAATGGAGGCTCTATGATCTCTCTTGGTAGCCTGTCCCAGCAATGAGCTGTTCTCTTTATAAAAAAGAAGAGGCTGGACCTGAGTCCCTGCACTGCTCAGCAGGAGATCTGCTGTGCTGTCTTTTGGTTCCGGACTGCAGCTCGCTCACCTGAATGCTGCCGGGTGCTGCGTGCTCCTTCCCCCTGCGCTGCTCTCTGGACAGGGAGTGGAAGCCGTTCTGCATTTGATATAAAGCGTTGTGTGGGTGTAAATTGTCATTACTAATAATAGTCATTTATTAAAATCTGGTGCCGTCATCTAAACATATATTTTCTTTTAACATCTTTCAGAATGGCCATAGTTGCTGTTTGTCATACATATGTAATGTTTTCCTATTTCAGTTGAAGTTGTAGCCAAGAAGTAGGAAGTTTCTTAGTCTTCTGCATTTTTATGAATAACATGGAGGGCTTTTTTTTGTGTCTGAAAGAAGGCATCGTAATGATCAGTCCCATGGTCTTTGACTTGAGCTCCCTCTGACTGTGAAACCACAGGAATTTTTTTCCCTCCATTAGTAGTCTCCCACGGATTGCTTTTGCTCTCCTTCAGAGGGGCAGGCAGTCTCAAGTATCCCTTTCCTGCCAGGGGTCGTGGTGGAAAAACACGAGATTATTTTCATGGCTGGCATGTATGTCCGAGTTCATTGCCCTCCTCCTGCCAGGAATGTACGAGATAAATGCGAGAGACTCTAGAACTCACATCTCTGGACCAGTTATTAAGAGACTCCTGATGTCTGTAAGCTGGGCAAGTAACAATTTATGCTTGTTAAGGTTCCCAGAAGCTGTAGAACTTATGTAGATAATATATTCCATTTATAATCACCAGAGAATTAACAGATACATGCTGAATGAGCATTTTTGTTACTGGTCCAGGCCCAAATGCTATCTGGTTGTAGGAAGTCAAGAATAGGAAAACTCAGATGAAGGGAAAAATTGCCTGTAATTTGCATCCTTCGGAGGTATGTTAAAACAATCTAATTGCAACTGAGGATGAAGGATTCGGAAGTGCCATCTGTCCTACCTTGCAGTTTTTGATGTGAAATACAGAAAGATGACTTGATAGGTACTGTACAGGCAAAGAAGCTTAATTCATTTAGAGTAATGAACATATTTTTTGTGTGTGACAGTAAAGAAATACTTTTAGCCACATGTCTCCTTTTATATTTTTCCTGCTGCTCAATACTGTCATTTAAAAGTTGATTTAAGTTTTGAAACTCTTCCTGGTTTAAATTTTGCCTTATCCCCCAGATTAAGTTACAGTGCAAGCTGAGATTGCTTTCTGGAGGAAAAACATCAGCAGTGGAGGCTCTGAATTATATAAAGAAGACCCTCAGTTAAGATGTATAACATATTTTAATTGAAGATGAACGAAAATTTGGAAATGCCTCCAAATGTGCATCTTTTTAGAGTTCTTGTTCCCAAGTATAAAATGACTTCTTCAGGATCTTTAGTGTAGGAGAAATACAACAATGTGGGATGGATTGGCAGTGGTCACACTCAGAGATATGTCGGGATGTGAATAGCAGTGGGTGACCAGGAGGAAAGGAATGTTTGCCTTATAGAAAATAATACGGCAGCAATTCAAATATACCAATTTGTTTGTTAATTAGTGGATGAAATCTGCTTTTTTCATAACTAACATTGGTTAAATTGAAAACAATAAATAGTCATTTAAAAAGCAATTTTGTGTGACGGACAGTAGATTTTACAGGGCAGCCCTTTTGCACTGGGACTGTTTTGTCTGTATTAGATTTGACATGTGTTAAACAGATGACAGACTTGTTTAATTACAGTGACATGCTGCTAATCAAATAAAACCTGCATGTCTACGGAAAGATAGGCTGAACTACAGTCTTCATTCCACTGACTATACTGACTAGCTCTTTGTTACCTATCTTCATTACAGGTGCTTAGACATTTTGTTTATATGTAGGCATACAACATTTGGAGTTTTAATCTTTTAGTATATTCCATATGGAGTATCTGAGATGAGTGTACAGTTCTTCTGAAAGGCTTGGAGAAAGTAGGCTTGTCTAGAAGCATTCATATACCTTCAGTAAGTACCTTAATGAAGGCATTAAAGGTTCTGCTATGCTGATGAAATTCAAAATGGGAAGAGCAGCATGGGGACTTGTTCCTTGGATTTCTTGCCTTGCGTGAAAATTTTGTCGGTGGGTGAAAACTTAAGTTGGAACTTACTAAGTATTTATTTTTTTTTTTCTGTGGACTGTATAGTACATGTAAAAGGCAATCTCTCCAGCAAACGGCATGCAGTAATGGTTGTAATGCCTGTATCTTAACTCTGAAGTGATGGCAAGCCCGGCAAGCTTGCTTGGCTGTAGTTCAGGCTCGAAGCACCTACACTACCTTTTGGAAAAGTGGTGCTTAGTGTGCCTGGCCCTATCTGTCAGCAAAATGAAAAAGAGTGTGGGTATGCATTCTGATAGTCATGGATTCAAGCTTCCCTCTGCTTGGGGAGAGCTGAGGCTGACTGCTGAGCATGAGCTTGTGTGTCAGCCACGTGCATGGTAGGTTTGCCGATGATGGAGACTAACAATGCAGACATGTGTAGTAAAAACAGGAGAATTACCCTTGGATTCTGAACAATTCTGTTACAAAAAAGAGTGTGTTATTCACATTGCCTGTGTATTTTCATCTGGGCACTGTAAGTTTCTCCTGTCAGTTTTTCTAACCTATAAATATTGCTTTGTATTTCCACACAGATGCTCTTTTCCAACCAAGATAGGTGCTTTTGAGTAAATGAACAGTTCTATTGGGTGCATCAAACATTGTCATCTTCCAGGCTGTAAAACATTGTTGTAAAGTAATCTTATTGATTAATAAAATCACCTAAATTTTGGAAAATGGCTTTGAAAACATTGTGATCTTCCAGGCTGTAAAACATTGTTGTAATCTTATTGATCAATAAAATCACCTAAATTTTGGAAAATGGCTTTGAAAGCGGGGGAGAAAAGTAGTTTTACTGTGAGGGCATAAAATGTAATCGATTCTCCCTCTATTTCCAGGTACTCCCATTGGAAAACAGAATGAAGGACACCACGCGTTTCCCACAGGCACTGAACATTGGCATGGGAATAGTCATGACCTTGTATATCTCACTGGCCACTCTAGGGTATCTGCGCTTTGGGGATGAAATCAAAGGCAGCATAACTTTAAACCTGCCACAAGATGTATGGTAAGTGCATAATGTGACTTAAACCCAGTAATCTAGAAGGCAAAAACGTTGCAGAGGTTGTTCCATGCCTCCGTGCTGTCATACTTGTAACTGATAGGTGCTCAAACTCTTTTAAAAAAGTATACAGTATATACTATCTCTGTGCCTTCAACAGTTGAGCTATGGTCCTGGCCGGGAATTCCTTGCATATGGAAACAGATCAATGATCTTTGTAGTAAACTATTCCATCTCTAACAGGAGCTAATTCCAGGTGTATTGAAAGTGGGAATATGCGGTTTGCAACAAACTATATTGCAGTTCTCGAACCAACTGGTTTTACCTTTGGTATGCTGGTAATACAGTGGCCTTTTTTAGTGGAATCACAGAGTTTAGCAGGTAAGCAACTGGAATAGAAGACATCAAAGCTGAAAAGATTTGTACTTCAGATGCAAGTCCGTGGATAATGTATAATAATGGCTTCCTGTCAGAAAAGTGAAGCTTGTGCTTGCCAATGTCTTTTGTTTTAATGCTATGAGAGCTCCACATGTCATGTGCTGCAGAAACACAGAAGACTGTTTGAGCTGGTGCATTGTTAGTTCTGTATCTGTCTATGCATGGATATATATTGTAACTACTAATTTAAATATAACTTAATTTTTTTAGTACCTTTATGTCTGATGGACCTAAAACTAGGTATATCTGCAGTACACAAGTGTAAAAGCTGAGAAGTATTTTAATGTTTTCATTCTGTTCAAGTAATGTCTTACATGTTATATGCTTACAGCTGCTTGTTGTTCAGTGTCTGTTGTGGTAGCATATTGAAGTATTGAAATCTGAAATTATGTGAAACAAAAACTGCGTTGCTGAACTGAATGCTGACTCCTTTTTTTCCTCTTTGAAAAAGAGTAAAACACATTTAAAGAGTGTTCTTAATTTTCAAGTGTTGCTTTTTCACCCTCTTTTTTCCATTTTCATTCCTTGAAGTCAGTGTGAGGTATGCATTTTTAATATTCTTCAGGAATTTTGTTTAATTGCCTGACTGCTTCCAATGATAAATACATGAAATGATACCAAAATACATCTTGAAGGACAAATTTTTTTTTTGTTGCTAGAATTTTTTTGTACTGCTGTTACAGAAACTGAGATTTGCGATTACAGAAACTGAGATGTGGGCCTCCATATTTTGCCTGTTTCATGGGGTGTTGCCTTATCTTTTCCTGTCGTTCTGGTTTTTTGAGGCGTATTGCTCATGATATATTTTTAATTGTGGCTTTTCATTGGACATACATATACATTAAAAAAATAGAAGTCTTCAAACATTACTTTATCCATTCTGTCTGTATGATGCATCTGAAAGGGAAAATATTTCTGTTTGTAGTATTACATGGTATTGCTCATTGTGGATATGATTAGTGAAAAGTTGGTTTTAAATGGTAGAGCATAGATAAACCCAGATCTAAGAGAAGTGCTCTTAGAAGAGGAGGAGGGAGAGGAATGTGGAATATAAGGTAAAGTTGCTCACTGACTCTGTTGCTTGTTGTTGTGCTCATGCAAGCAACAGGATGAACTTTATTCTGCTTTATTCTGCAACCCTGCTGTCTAACAGCGCTGTTGAAATAAGAGTTTTCAAATAGCTCTTGGCTACAGTGCAGATGTGGTGATAAGATCATACTTATCCTGATGGCTTTACAGACCCTAATGCAAATAAAGATAAAAGATATGGAAACTGGTGCTCTGTAAGGCAGAGAATTGGCATTATAGGTTTAATATCCTCAGAGCTACTCAGGGCACATACGTGGAAATAACAAGTGTCATCTGTTTTCTTCTTACTCTGGATACTACCCCAGAGCACCAAACAAAGTTAGAAGCAGCAGCTCATTGGTACACCCATGGGTTATGATGTGCGATGCTATTGCTGAGCAGTACTGCGGGTCTGCCTGATACAGTACGGGCGAGCAAATGAGTGCAAGTAACTGTGCTAGCAAAACAAATTTCCAGTGAACGATATGACAATATTTTGTTACTCAGTCCTCACATAAAAAGCCAGTAAGTGGCTGGACTGAACTAGAGAAACGCGAGGAGCGGATGACTTTTTATAAGAAAGCGGTCATGCGAAAGAGCCTGGAATGTAGCCAAGCACTGAGACTTGGCTTAGGTGTTTAATTTCAGCTGGACAATCCCGGTCTTAAAAGTAGGCCTTTCCTGATAAAGAAGATGAAATTTCTACTACTTTGAGTTTTATTTGATGTACTTGCAGATGAATTGACCAGAAGGCTTACACAGGCCCTAGACCAGTTAAGTCCTTAAGTTTAATTTACATGGAGGACGGCTCATATTCTTAAAAATATTCTGCTAGCTTGGAGCTTTTGCTGAAGAGACTTGTTGCAGCTCTAGTTTAGATTGTGTTCTGGAGTACGAGTTGTCAGTCAGCATAATATATTAATGAGAACATGTTGAAATTTGACTTTATGAAAAGAGAGCAGTTTTCAGCTTGTTTTTGCTGAGCTTTAGCAACAGCTTCTTTCTGGAATCAAAGAATTGTATTTTATTGCATTAAATATTTTTTTTTTCAACATGCAGTTATGTTTACCTTTTTGGAATATCTTAGTAATAGTTTTTCATATCCTCAGAAGTATGCAGCGTACCTAGTGACACAAAGGTTTTTACTCAGTTCGTTGCTGACTGAAAAGAGGACACACAGGTACAGAGTGTAGTTTACCTACTACTAGGTGCCTCCTGACCTACACCAAGGAGTGACACCGTTTGCCTGAAATAGCTCATATTTACAGTCAAAAAGTGCATAATGATTGTCACATGACCATCAGTTCAAACCAAGTCCTGTGACATCTGTAAATATAGATTATGAGAAAATGTACTGGGTTTGCATGGCAAGCTTTTGGTAGGAGGGGGCTACAGGGATGGCTGCTGTGAGCAGCTGCTGGAAGCTTCCCCCATGTCCGACAGAGCCAATGCTAGCCGGCTCCAAGATGGACCTGCTGCTAGCCAAGGCCGAGCCCATCGGCGACGGTGGTAGTGCCTCTGGGATAACAGTTAGGAAGAGGGGAAAAAACTGCTGCAGAACAGCATCTGGAGAGAGGAGTGAGAATGTATGTGAGAGAAACAACTCTGCAGACCCCAAGGTCAGTGAAAAAGGAGTGGGAGGAGGTGCTCCAGGCACCAGAGCAGAGGTTCCCCTGCAGCCCATGGGGCAGGCTGTGCCCCTGCAGACCATGGAGATCCATGGTGGAGCAGATCTCCACCTGCAGTCCATGGAAGGGACCCTGCGCTGGAGCAGGGGGATGCCTGAAGGAGGCTGTGACCCTGTGGGGAGCCTGTGCTGGAACAGGCTTCTGGCGGGACATGTGGACCCAAGGGGAGAGGAGCCCATGCTGGAGCAGGTTTGCAGACAGGTCTTGTGACCCCGCAGGGGACTCACACTGGAGCAGCCTGTTCCTGAAGGACTGCACCCTGTGGAAGGGACCCACGCTGGAGAAGTTTGTAGAGAACTGTCTCCCATGGGAGGGAACCCATGCTGGAGCTGGGCCAGAGTGTGAGGAGTCCTCCCCCTGAGGAGGAAGGAGCAGCAGAGACAACGTGTGATGAACTGACCGCAACCCCCATTCCCTGTCCCCCTGCCCTGCTCAGGGGGGGAGTAGGGAGAGAAATCGTGAGTGAAGTTCAGCCTGGGAAGAAGGGAGGGATGGGGGGAAGGTAGTTTTAAGATTTAGTTTTTATTTTCTCTTTACCCTACTCTGATTTGATTGGTAATCAATTAAATTGATTTCCCCAAGTTGAGTCTGTTTTGCTTATGACAGTAGTTGATAACTGGCGATCTCTCCCTGTCCTTACCTTGACCCTGAACCTTTTGCTATATTTCCTCTCCCCTGTCCAGCTGAGGAGGGGAATGATAGAGCAGCTTTGGTGGGTATGTGGCGTCCAGCCTGGTCAACCTGCCACTGAAATCCTGCTTTAGTACTTGTAGTGTCCTTGGTTGGGGTCTCGTAGAATCATAGAATGGTTTGGGTTGGAGAGGACCTTTAAAGATCAGGTATTCCAAACCCCTCTGCCATGGACAGTGACATCTTTCACTAGATCAGGTTGCTCAAAACCCTGTCCAACCTGACTTTGAACACTTCCAGTGATGGGGCATCCACAGCTTCTATGGACAACCTATTCCAGTGTCTCTCCACCCTTATTGTAAAAAATTTCTTCTTTCTCCTTGGCTGGCATCTCATCTTCTTGAGGCTGAAGGTTCTTTCCACCATCTGTTCTTCATGAAGATATAAGTGACTGTGTAACAGTTGCCTTATTGTGAATCCTAAAGGTTAACTAGCATACAAATATTGTAGCATGTTAAAGTTCAACACGACTTTGCACAGTACAAGTGGAAGCTTAATGTAATTAATACGCTATTGGGTGTAGCTGTATTGATATGCAGATTTTATTACACTAGTTTCTAATTTTTTTCTCTTAAAACGGGTACAACAAAATCTAAAATGTAGAATTGAAAAGAGGCAGAGTTTTGTTAACTTCTTTTAGCCCATATGAATGATTTAGAATTTTTTTAAGCAGTAGCTTAAGGAGCTGTCTTCATCTGAATGGAATATAATATTAAATTACTAGTAAAATCACCTGCATTAGATAAAAATGGTTTCCTAATTTGAAAAGTTTGAATCCTTGTAAATCTAGAACAATCGTGTAATGGAGATGCATACTTTGAACTACTGTGTATTTAAAAGTTTGAAGCTTGTTTTTTAATGTCTTGTAAAAATTATTTGTGTAAAGGTTTGGGGTGGTCTGAAGCCTGGGGATTACAGGGTAATTGTGGGTAGCTGGTCAGTTGTGGTTTTTGTGAACTGGCTAAAATCCATCTAAGCTAATCCATCTTTATTCTAAGTAATAAGGATAGTGATGCAAAGCTGATAGAAAAGTGACTCTATTTTTTCCTCTAAATTCCTGAAAGCTGCTCAACAATCAAAAAGAAGTGTATCTCAAAAGCAGTGGCTTCTAAACTGGCCACACCATTGTGTCACCATGTAAAGTGATGGAATAGTTTTTCTGTCCCTCTGAATATGCCATTGGGGCTTTCTTAAATTGGGTACAGTGGTGGTCAAACCTTTGATACAAATAATTTAAGACATGTTAGTCAAAAAATATTTTAATAAAAGGGTATTTTATTTTTTCTACATATTTACGCTTTATATTCCCTCTGTATATTTTTTTCAGCTAATAAAAAAGCCAATTTTTTTGTTAGCAGTCTTTTAGTATTATCAAAAATTGAAAACTTAATGAACTGGCTTACAGTTACGACATGAGAAGCACGTAAGTCCAGGCTGAAAAGGCTATTCAAGTTCATCAGCTCCATTCCTCTCCTCAGATCTGCTCCTGTGTACCAAAACCGTTCCTGACTGCATGTTCAACACTTCCTTCAAAATGTTGAAGGAAGGAGGGTAGAGGGATCCGGTTGTGGTGGGAAAGAGCTGAGCTGTATGGATGCAAATTTTGTCATGTTGTGCCGTTTGGCCGTGCAACGAGGGGTCAGAAGCCGTCCTGGCCGGATTTTATTTACTAATCACGTAACTAATTTAGTACGCTTGGAGTGACCCCTGCCAGGCTTAAAGAGATACAGAGACAAGGGTCCAGTTTGTTCTTTCCCTACTCTGGCCGCTGTTTTTTCTTACTGTTGCAAGTTGCCTTTGCTTTCTGGTTGTAGTTGAACCTCTTGTTGAGGACTGAAGCAAAAAAAAGGTATTCAGTGCTTGGGTCTGCTTGGCATCATCTGCTGTTGTCACAGATTGTTTATGAGGAATATTTCCTCTCTCATTTGCGAACACACAACACCCCATGGCGAATGAACCAAAACCTTACCGAAAAGCTTTGTATTGTTAGTTGCATTCTTAGAAAGAAACTCGTACCAAGAGACTCGTAACTTGTATCAGTTGGCTGTAAGGAAACCTATGCAGATGCTTGTAGTTTATGCAGCATGGGTTAAAAATGCATCTACATTTAAAACTGTTGGTGGCATGGATAATTCTTTGTCATGTGTTTATTCAGCCACAAGTAACAGTGGTAAGACTCTCCAAACTTCATGATTTTTAGATGATTTACTCCATTTTTTTTTTGAGAATTTGGTAGATGTTCTCCAACTAATTTCTCTGAGACCTTCTCGTGGAGTAGATCCGCAGACATTTTGTTTACAGAAAGCTGGAGATGTAGGAGAATGTTCAGAGAGATCACGAAGGAAAAAATAACGCTAGAACCATATAGCAACGGATTTCACTATATTAAGTGAAATAACAGCATGAGCGTGATATCTAAAAAAACTTTGACTATCTTGGGGGGGGGGGAAGGTATTTGTTATCTTAAATTTGGCAAGACAGTGCCAGTATGTGGGTTATTTTCCAACATGTGTAAGGATGCAAGATGCACGAGTCCGTGCAAAATTGTACTGAAGTTAGGCTACCAACCCATTCAGGCATTTTTAAAAGAAAGATTTCCTTATTTTATACCTGAGCCTCACCGCTGCTTTTATTATATTTCTTGCTGAGATGTAGTTTATATGAGGGCAGATGTGAGCTTCTTTCCTTGTGTGTGTGTTTTTTGTTTTTTTGTCTTCACATTTGGTATGACTTTTTTTTCTGATAAGTGCTGATAATCTTTTCCTTTACTCACGGGACAGGATTTTCTGGTTCTGCACGGATCTGAAAAAAAAGTACATAAAGATTAAAGCGGAATGATCTGAAGTCAGTTAATATTTTTGGAGTAGTAAAGAGTATTTTGAATCAATTTAGGCAGAAAGAGGTTAAGTGTAGCCGAGTTTTATATTGTTATAAAGAAACTGTCCACTGTGTTGCATTTTCTGAACGTTTTTGTACTTTGGTGGCATGCAGGGTTGAGTAACAGTAGAATGGAAAGAGATTAATGAGAATGGAAATTCTTCCCTCTTAAAATGTAGCTTGTGCCTTTTAGCAGAGATAATTTTACCTTTTGTGTAACTGAATTCTTGGAGTGGTGCAGGACAGCAGCTTGTCTTTGTCTGGCACAGAATTTAAAACCATCCTAAAGTAACTTCTCAGCAAAATATACAGTCTCTTAATTAAAAAAAAAAAAAAAATTCCTAAAATGTTTGTCTAGTTACAACTCTAGTCCTGTGTGTAAGGAGAGGTACTCCTGCATCAGAATGAACTCGGCTCTACACGTGCATACATTCTTTTTCCAATTTCTTTTTCATAGTAATGCATCCTGCCAGTCCACCACTGGCATAAGGTTGGCACAATTTGGAGCTGTTGAACTTGGTACTCCTTTGTGTTGCTATAAACCTGATGAAATACTGTGACATGGTACTGTAATTTAATGGCGTTCTGTACCTAGCGGTTTTGAAGGGGAGAGTGTGGACAACAAGTGTATTTGGTTGGGGATATTTTCTAGCCTTAGAAGGTACTCCTTCCAATTTTAGTAAATAAAATTTTCTGAGATGCTCTCTTCCCAGTGTGAAAAATCTTTTTAGGAACCCTTTGTGAATATGCAGAGATCTGGAAGATGTTGGCATTGATCTTTAAAATGTCCAGTGTTTGCTGCCACTGTGAAAGGTTTAGCAATGTACAGATTATATTTGATGTGAATTTGGAATTTCCTTATCTCAGATAACTGCGTGCTGTTTAACCTGTGCTTCTTTAAGCTTATTTATTTATGATTGCATGATACTGATTTTTTTTTTGGTCTGTATTTTGGTAGTATGTTTCTGCAATTTCAGAGGCATTTATAACTTGCAAGCAGGTAATGTTATCTTCTTGTTTACTGGGGTGAAGAAATACATTTTTTTGTATATAGAGTCTTAGTGCCATTAGCAAATAATTTTTTTAATGAAGAGTTTCTAATTTACATGAATATGTGTAAATGTTTTCAACAGGTTGTATCAGTCTGTAAAAATTCTGTACTCCTTTGGGATTTTTGTGACCTATTCGATTCAGTACTACGTGCCTGCGGAGATTCTCATTCCAGCTGTCACCTCCAAAGTGGAGCAGAGGTGGAAGTTACTCAGTGAGCTTGTGGCGAGAGCACTATTAGTCTGCTCAACGTGTAAGTATGTGCAGAACATCCATAAAAGAGCTTGCTATTGCACATTGTTGGGGCCTGCTTATTTAAATACATGGTTTGTTATGTATTTTTCCAGAGGCTGGCAACCTGAAGGTTGGTCAGAATGTTCATGGACGGCTGCTTCTTTTAGGTGATAATGCTCTGATCATGGTCTCAACTTGGGATCGGTAATCCTGAGAATCGTGAATGGAGGAGGGAGTTCAGGTCCCCGGCTGCCCCCATCAAAAATGCTGATCAGCATAGGAGGCTTTTCTTAAAAACATTATAAAAAATTTTCCAGTACAAAGCTGGCTTCTTGACCCTATTGTTTGTACTGAAATGAGCTGTTTCGCTCTAAAAAAATCAAAACCACCAAACAAGCCAAAAATGTTGAACCTTGATTTTTAGGGAGAAAATATTGATGAAAATGCAGAGTTTAGTGTTTGTTGGCTCTGTTCTCTTGGTGGGTGCTCACCAGTGGCTAATGTGCTGGGCAGCAGCTAATAATTGTCTGTTGTCAAAGAGAACTTCAACATCCAGTGAGACCTTGTTAAGGTCAAGCCTATTGAGAAAAAGAGTTTAATGTTGGTGCAATTTAAGTCCTGCAGTATGCAAAGGGCAATACTGTTGATCTAATCACTTGCTACTCTGAAAATACATCTACTATGTGAAATTAAAAAAAAAAAGTGATAAGTCTTGAATAATGAAGTGCAAATCTCCCAAAGCACCATATATGTGTTCTGCTTCTTGTATTCATGATGCATAGTGAACAGGTAAAGATTTTTGAGGATAGATGAGTAGCTGTTGTAATACCTGAGAGACTTCTAGATCAAATGCTTCAAGCTCCAAAATGCTTTTCAGTGTCTCTCCAGGACCCCATTAAACTCTCCAGTCTTAACCATATCTGGGTGTCATGAGGCCCTCAAGTTCCACTCATTCTCTACTGCCCTTTGTGTGCCCCTTACAACCTGCCCTGGTAACGATACCACAAAACATTTGAAAAGCTAAAGTTCTTGTAGATCCAAACTGTTGTTTACAGCTGAAGTTTTCGAGAGTTTAAGGGTGAAAGATGCTTTCAGAGATGTCTCTAATGAGAAGAGCCTGTGGTGAATAGATTTAAAAGCACATCTGCCTGTTTGGCAAATTATGAATGACTCCCATGATACTCAGCCCTAGGTGTTTTTTGTTTTTTGTTTTTTTGTTTTTTTGTTTTTTGTTTTTTTTCCCTCAAATTTGTTATTGAGCTGGGTAGTCTGGGAAGGCAGAACTGGGGAACAATCTCCAAGAAAAGGAAGTAGAAAAGAAGGAGAATTAGCTTTAAAATCTGGAAGAGGAGTCTGTAAAAGGTAAAAAGAAATGGAAGCAAATCAGAGGTGGTGTACCTTGTGAGTGGGACTTGAAAGCGGGGCAGTTGCCTGTTGGATATAATGAGCTACAGCTGGGTGAACTGGGACAGGAAGAAGCTAATCCATCATGAATTCTGCTGGGTCCTTTTTCCCAGAGTATGTTGACATGTGTTCTTTCTTCTTTTTGTTTTCATTCAATTGTGCATTGTAATTTTTTCAGATTTTTTTTTTTATATTTTAAAACAGCAGCTGATGGTCTTTCTTTTTAGAAGGGGTAGTAAATGCTTTAAAATGGTTCAGTGTGAAGTGAATGCTGTATCTTTATTTGTTTTAAAAAAATGTGTGTAGTAAAATTGGACCTGGCCGGTGCCATTGAAACTAATCTGTGATGTGAATCTCTAAAATGGACCTGCTGAAATGTTACGGGTGTTACTTGGGATATTTGAGAGTATTAAATTGTTTGCTGCAAGGCACAGAAAAGTAAAACTAAAAGTTCGCTCTTGAATGTTTGATATTTGCCAGGCTGTTGTGTCATAGGTTGTGCTTATCTTAGTTGTCATTTCAGGTTTTTTCTAGTAGTTTCTACAAATTTTGTGCATGCAGTATCTATGATACTTTTTCATCAGCAACAGTGTGTGTAAGCTCCCATGCTTACACTCTTCTGTTTGTCATTTTTCGTTGAAGCATTGGTTATGAAACAGAATTGATTTAAACAGTGCTTCGCTTTTACGAAGTGCAGACCATGGTTCCTAAAGTGGTTCTTTATTAGAAAGAAAAAATCCAAAACCTTTTAAATTGAGTTTTAAAAATAAAATAGTTTTGGTATCAGTGACAAAATATGTTGTAATGTCTGGACCATTCAGAGGTCATACACTGATAAAAGGGACTCTGCCTGCTTGAAAATAATTTTCTAAAACCAGAAACTTTAGCTGTGTTACTAATAACAAATTAGCTTATTAAGACTTGGAAAATCAGTTATTACTAATTTTTTGGGGCTTTTACATTTCTCAAATAAATATCAGTGAGGTCATTGTTTTATAGTTACAATATATCAGCAACTTTGCTGGGGAAAAGCCTACCCGGGAGTGGGTTTTATTTGTTTTGTTTGGTAAGGTTTGTTTTAAGTAAGAACTTGACAAATGGCTGGAGATGTAACATGCGTCCAGAAAACCATCTGCCTGCCTTACGGTTCTTCATTATTTACTTGCTCACTTTTGGACAGTTAACATTGCAGGAGGATGATCACAAGTATATTACAGAATCACAGAATCACAGAATGGTAGGGGTTGGAAGGGACCACTGTGGGTCATCTAGTCCAACCCTCCTGCTGAAGCAGGGTCACCTACAGCAGGCTGCACAGGACCTTGTCCG
>Ga0065711_1038308_pt1 | contig 18917 bp, 12 predicted proteins | sample Hoacrofraction12_FD_59098 | JGI IMG/M metagenome (GOLD analysis project Ga0065711, IMG submission 59098) | Hoatzin crop microbial communities from Cojedes, Venezuela - Epithelial fraction 12 v2 (version 2) | ecosystem: Host-associated > Birds > Digestive system > Esophagus > Crop | place... | reverse complement strand
CCGTCTGAACATGAGGAAGAACTTCTTCCCTCTGAGGGTGACGGAGCCCTGGAACAGGCTGCCCAGGGAGGCTGTGGAGTCTCCTTCTCTGGAGGTATTGAAGACCCGCCTGGACAAGGTCCTGTGCAGCCTGATGTAGGTGACCCTGCTTCAGCAGGGGGGTTGGACTGGATGACCCACAGAGATCCCTTCCAGCCCCTACCATTCTGTGATTCTGTTCTAAACCTGCACATAGGCTGAATTTTGCAGGGTCGATAAGATTAAAAATGGAGCATCTGTGATTAGATCTAGGTATAAGAGGCTGCCGAGCCTTAACTGCTTATCCTTAACTACTAGTGTTAGTGCTGGGACTAGAGAAATACTGCTGTAGGTAATAGCTAGTGAGTTTTAAGGGGTTGGTATGGGAACATTTTGGCTAAGGTGAGAGTTGGATGTTGTACAGTCTTAGTAACTGAGTTGAGAAGAAGGTTTTGAAGAGGCTGCTTGTTGAGGGACAGATACAAAAAAGGGCCACAAGGTAAGCCTTGATTAGAGTTATAATTAGTACTATTTGACACAGTGGGGCAGTGTGGGCTTTGGTGTGTTTAAATCTAGAAGGAGTCCTCAGCCCTCATACTATTACCCATTATTGCTCTTCCATGTGGGTGGTGATGAAACCACAATGCCTAGTCCGAGGGCAATGAAGAGAGACTTCAGGACTTTGGGACAGTTAGTAAGGGAATCTGGTGCACAGGTAATTTTTTTCCTCTGTTCTTCCAGTTGTGGGCAGCAACATTGGAAGAAACAGACAGACCCAGTCTATTAATACATGGCTCTGTGGCTGGTGTCACCGCCACAATTTGGGGTTTTTCAGCAGTGGAATAGTCTACATGGCACCAGGCCTGCTGGTGTTGAATGGGGTTCAGCTTTCTCAAAGGGGAAAGAGGGTCTTTGCTCACAAGCTCAGGGGACTTTTTGACAGAGCTTTAAACTAGGCTTGAAGGGGGAGGGCAATAATATCAGGCTTGCCTGTGAAAAGCTGTGGGATGACGTGCCAAGGTTAAAGGCGCAAGGTGCTAGCGAGGGCCCTCGGCCTGTTGCTCTGAGACGTGCTGGGTATGCTGCAGCACACCTGAAGTCTGACGGAGATGAGCCAGGGGCTTTTGAAGTAATAGGAGCAAACAGGGAAACACCAGTGAAATACCTCAAAGGAATGAAGGTGTGCTCCTCTAAGAAGGTGACATGGCCGACAGTCCAGCTGAAGTGGCTGTGCACCAATGCATGCAGCACGGGCAGCAAACAGGAGGAGAAACCACCGTGCTGCTGGAAAGCCACAACCTAGTTGCCCTTACTGAAACTTGGTAGGACGAATCCGATGACTGGAGTGCGGCTATCAATGTCTACAGGCTGTTCAGAAGGCATAACTGAGGAAGGAGGGGTGGAAGGGTTGCCCTCGACATCAAGAAATAGATTGTGAACAGCTGTCTCTGAAGAACAGCCACAAGCAGGTCAAAAGCTTATGGATAAGAATTAGAGACTGAGACAACAAAGGGAACCTTGTGGTTGCTGTTTACTGCAGGCCGCCCGATCAAGGGGAGCCTGTTGATGAAACCTTACCCCAGCTGCGGGAGGCTTCACGCTCGCAGGCTCTTGTGCTGCTGGGGGATTTCAACCACCCCGACATCTGCTGGACAAGTAGCATGATGAGCTGTAGGCAGTCCAGGTGACTCCTAGAGTCTATGGATGATAACTTCTGAAGCCAGATAATAGCCTTACCAGAGGGGATGCAATACTGGACCTGTTGGTCACCAACCCAAGGGAGATAAATCGGTGACATTAAGATTGGAGGCAGCCTGGGCTGCAGTGGTCACGCATTGGTGGGGTTTGCAGTCCCGAGGGATATGGGTCAGGTGAAGAGTAAAAGTCAGGACCCTGAATTTTAGGAAAGCAAACTTCCAGCTCTGCAAGGAGCGGGTCAGTAGGACCCCCTGGGAAACTGCCCTCGGGACAAGGAAGCAGAATAGAGCTGGCAGATCTTTAAGGATGTTTACCATACAGCGCAAGAGCTCTTGATACCCAGGTGTAAGAAATCAGTCAAGGAAGGCAAGAGACCAGCATGGGTGAGTCGAGCCCTGCTAGTTGAACTAAAGGGTAGGAAGGAAATGCACAGGCAGTGGAAGCAGGGACAAGTGTCCTGGGAAGAACATAGGGATGCTGCCTGGTTGTGTAGGGGTGAGGTCAGGAAGGCCAAGGGGCAGCTGGACCTGAACTTTGCAAGGGATACAAAGAATAACAAGAAGGGCTTCTACAGGTATGCCAGCCAAAAGAGGAAGGTTAGAGAAAGTGTACCCCGGCTGATGAACATGACTGGCAAACTGGTAACAACAGACGAGGAGAAGGCTGAGGTACTGAACAAATTTTTTGCCTCAGTCTTCACTGGCAACCTCTCTTCCCACACCTTTCAGAGGGACTGCAAGAATGGGACTGGGGGAGCAAAGTCACTCCCAGTGTAAGAGACGATGAGGTTCATGACCACCTGAGGAACCTGAACATACATAAGTCTGTGGGACCTGACGAGATGCATCCCAGAGTCCTGAGGGAACTGGCTGATGTAGTTGCCAAGCCACTGTCCATCATATCTGAAAAGTCATGGCAGTCAGGTGAAGTCCCAAGTGACTGGAAAAAGGGAAACTTCACACCCATTTTTAAGAAGGGTAGAAAGGAGGACCCTGGGAACTACCGACCTGTCAGCCTCTCCTCTGTGCTTGGGAAAATCACGGAACAGATCCTCGTGGAAGCTATGCTAAGGCCCATGGAGGACAGGGAGCTGATATGAGACAGCCAGCATGGCTTCACCAAGGGCAAGTCCTGCCTGACCAACCTAGTGGCCTTCTATGGTAGAGTGACTACATCAGTGGACAAGGAAAGAGCTGTGGATGTTGTCTATCTGGACTTCTGTAAGGCCTTTGACACAGCCTGCCACAACATCCTTCTCTCTAGATTGGAGAGATATGGATTTGATGGGTGGACTGTTCGGTGGATGAGGAATTGTTTGGATGGTCACAACCAGAGGGTAGCAGTCAACGTCTCAATGTGCAGGTGGAGACCAGTGACAAGTGGTGTCTCTCAGAGGTCTGTACTGGGGCCAGTACTGTTTATCAGTGACATACACAGTGCAATTGAGTGCACCCTCAGCAAGTTTGCAGAGAACACCAAGCTGAGTGGTGCAGTTGACACGCCTGAGGGATGGGATGTCATCCAGGAGGACCTGGACAAGGTTGAGGAGTGGGCCCAGGTGAACCTCATGAGGTTCAACAAGGCCGAGTGCAAGGTCCTGCATGTGTGTCGGGACAACCCCCAGTATCAGTACAGGCTGGGGGGATGAAGGGCTTGAGAGCAGCACTGCCGAGAAGGACTTGGGGATATTGGTGCATGAAAAGCTGCACATGAGCCAACAGTGTGCTCTCACAGCCCAGAAAGCTGTCTGTATCCTGGGCTGCATCAAAAGCAGTGTGGCCAGCAAGTCAAGGGTGGTGATTCTGACCCTCTACCCCACTTTGATCAGAGGCCCCACCTGGAGTCCTGCATCCAGCTCTGGAGCCCTCAGCGCAGGATAGACATGGACCTCTTGGAGTGGGTTCAGAGGAGGCCACAGAAATGATCAGAGGGCTGGAGCACCTCCCCTGTGAGGAAAGGCTGAGAGCATTGGGGTTGTTAAGCCTGGAGAAGAGAAGGCTCTGGGAAGACCTTATTGTGGCCTTTCAACACTTACAGGGAGCCTACAAAAAAGCTGGGGAGGGACTTTTTACAAGGACATAGGGCAAGAGGTAATAGCTTTAAACTGAAAGAGGGTAGATTCAGACTAGATAAAAGGAAGAAATTTTTTATGATGAGGGTGGTGAAACACTGGAACAGGTTGCCCAGAGAGGTGGTAGATGCCCCATCCCTGGAAATAGTCAAGGTCAGGTTGGACAGGGCGCTGAGCCTGTAGTTGAAGATATCCCTGCTCATTCCGGAGAGGTTGGACTAAATGACCTTTAAAGGTCCTTTTCAACCCAAACTATTCTATGATTCTGCAAGTTTAGAGTCAGAGCAGTAGGAGCAGGCAGGAGTTACTGGCTTAAAATGTGAGTGAAACCAAGGTTAATGCTACTGTAAGAGATAAGTCTGACAGGGACTGCTGTGTTTGGGAGATCCCATGATTAGAGGTTAGGGCTGCAGCCACCAAAGGTCATCTAGATATTCTGAGCCTTGTAAGGATTGGTGGGCTAAAAAAGCGTTCAAAATTATGGTTTGGATTAGGATTTGACTTAATCAATAGCTGGGCCATTGGGTTTAATTTAGAACTAAGTGGACTAATGGTGATGCTAGGGCTAGGGTTAACATCTGGAATGCCAGATTCCCTGAAGTGGTGAGGAAGAGTTGCTGTGGTGTGAAATGTCTGTTAAATTTAAGGCTGGTGCTAGCATGGGTTGTTGGGTGAATCTTAGGGCTAGGCTTGGGGCTCATATTGCAGTACGAAATATCAGGGTGGTGAGCTAGATTTTTTTCAATATGGTGTGGCTAGTCTGGGTTTAAGAGCAAATTGGCCAGAAGTAGATGCATAGAGTTGTATGGATTAAGTAAGTGTATTAATATTTAGGGTAAGATCTTGGTAGTTGCTGTATTCTTTTTATGCCATTTTGTCAGCATGAAGGGAGGCTGGAAAGCAAAAGCAAAACACCAAGCAAGGCACTGAGTTGGTGCTGGGGAATATCCCTGCCTGTTTTGACACCAGTGGCTCGACTTTAGCTACTCCATCCCTTTCCCTGCCCAAACATGCTGTACAGGGAAAGATGTAATCTAGGCTAGCATCCCACCATCACTGGCTTCAGAAAAGTCTTTTGGGGAGCAGGGAGACCTCTTAGAAGTTAGGGAAATGTAATAGCTCCTGTAAGTTTCAAAAACAATTGCTCATGTCACTAATCTTCAAAAAAATTTGAAAGCCTAATGTCATGCTTCAATCTCACCTGTCCTGTTTTTTACAAGATGCAGTCTGCAACAAAGATCAAACTCCAAGATTTTCATATCTATGTAATATATTGATATGTTTTAGATTCTAATAAAACCCTTATGGCTTGATAATTTTTCTGGATAGCTAAATGTGGTAAGTACTGTTACACACATGATTGTGGACACTAGATGCTATAAATGCAAAGTAAAAAATTAAGGTTTCTTTTTGTCTTTTATTTTCGTTTCAGGTGGAGATGATTCAAAGAAAGTGTTAACTACTCAAAGGGTAGAAGATACAAATCTACACCAGGTACATCTTTACAAAGAATCCTGATGTTAATTTGGTGCTGTACTGTTAAGGGCTTGCTAGAAATCTTCAGTAAACGAAAGCAGATGACTATTCCTGAAATGTGTTTCAAACCCAGCACATAATTAGATGCCTCAGACCCATCAGGGACTGAAACAGAGTGATATTCAATGTTATGCAAATTCTTTGGCAAGTAGTTGCTGATCCTTACTGGTACTTGGGATAAGCTGCAGCCTCATGAAGGTGCAAGACAGAGGCAATCAGCTGCCTGTCACAGACAGTGGTTCTTGCTGAGTTTTTGGAAGGTCTGCAGAGGTAATTTACAAGCAGCATGGTACGTCAGTGCCTCTTTGTGCTTGCAGAAGCCTGACTCAAACCGCAAAATGTTGACAGGCTTGTAGCAGCAGGATAGCTGCTGCTTGCCCCTGTGTGGTAGGTTGTGTTTGGTTTCGATAGGAAAGGGTTGGGAAGCCACTGCCTTGTACAGAGGTCACACAGTTATGACGTGAGACCTCAGTAAGATGTGGGAGCTAGTGCCTCACATGAGGACAAGGCACCATAATCAGTCGCTTGGGTCATTGTTTGCCTATAGCACAACAGCTTTTGGCATTAAAAACTGTCCTCTCCCGCTCGCGTTTTCTCCCCATTGAACAACGGTAACTGGTAGTATCTGATACATACAGTGCAGTGTGCACAGACACTTTGTTCTTACTTCCTGAAGTTTTATGCGGTTGTGATAACTGCCCTTGTTACTCACAGTACTGCAGTCTGTGGTGTCCTTAGACATGGTCTGCTGTAACAGCATTCATGGTGTATACTTGTAGATTACACTTTAATATATTAGTTGACTCATGAAGGGTATTCTACGAGTAGAAGGTGTTGTAAGCATTTCATTGGGAAAACCTATTATTTTACCAGGCTGTGTAACTGACAATTTCAGTAGTGTGTGAGTTGTTACAGTGTTTGTGTTCTGCTTCTATCTCCAGATACGAAGTCATCAACAGGATAATTCTAGTTAGTCATTGGGCCTTTGGAGCAGTTTTGTTGTGAGATTACCATGAGTTCATTCTGTGTGGTTTTGCTGTGTTATTACCCTTTCTTTGTAATTTCTTAGTATCATTGCAGACAGGTTTGCCAGAAATGTGAAACTGTTGCTCTGGTGTAGGACGACAGGAGCAACGTAGTTTTAATTCTTAAAGGCAGTGCATTAATTCAAAAACAGTTCAATTTTCAGAAATGAATAGAAGTGTGAAGCACTTCAGTAATATTTATCATTGGATTTCACCCATTAATTTTTACACTTTTATACATATATTTCTTAGTTCCTTAATTTCTTTGTCCTGCTGTCGTAAAAAGCTACATAGACAGAGGAAATCAGTTAATTTCACAGTAGTACAGTTTTATTTTAGTATATAAGAGAGCAATTTATCAGAAGATGAAATTAAGTATATGGCCTGTTTTGTAGAGATAATTAAATGCAGGTGGGACGGTTCAACATGATAATACTAAAGCATCAAAGGAAGTTTTGCTAAAAATGAGCAAAGCAGAAGAACAAATTTGTCAAAATACAAAAAAAATAAAGTCCTTTGGGATTCTGAAGGCAGCAAACCGAATGAAAAAGAACCTGAAGTCAAAAAAGACAAATAGATCTTCCATTGTTAAAGCAGAGGTTACAGCCAAGAGTAAAACTATTAAAAGTGATATATCACATTAGATGGACCTCATGTTTAGGTCTGCTTGGCAGACCAAGGAACAGTTAAATTACAGAAAATGTATTTCCCTGCTACTGGACCCAACGAAATGGGGCACAATGTTGCTGTTCTAATTGTAATTAATGCATCCCAGTTGGAAAACTGAGCTAAGTCAAACAGAATTGCGACAGGAATGTGAATTCAACAGTGGTAACAGTGAAAGCGGTACACCACATTGGTGGAAGCTCAGCAACTGCTGTTGCAACAGGGGAGGAGATCACCAGTTTGCGTTGCCCCACATCAGTGGTTTCTGGAGAAAAAATGTCTGCACAGCGTTCTCAGACTACTGATTTAACAGAACTTGATTCTCTGTCAATACTTACCTGCTTTGACTTCCTCTCACAGTGTCTCTGTTTTAAAGTTACAGCAGGAAGTAAAGAGTTACGACAGTGATCAGCATAGTCTCAAGTAGAGTAAGAGTAGTAATTTGAGTGACAGGAATCTAAATACTGATACGAGAATACCTTCAGAACAAATTATTTCTTTGCAAAACTTGACAAATCATATTAAATCTGATGTTGATGGAAACAAAGTTAATGGAGAGGCTTTAAGTTTAAAACTCCCTTTGCCTTTGTTTGAATAGATTTCCTTACAGACAGATGAGTCAGAACCAGCATGCGCAAATCTTACAGGCTCAGACAGCATGGATGTGCTGCAACAGGCTATTGTAAATGAGGTACAAAACATTTATACTAATATATCTGAAGATGGAGCCAGCTGCACTGAACAGACACTTCAAGAAAAAGCACATGAGCTTTTAGCAGCTACTAATGGAGAGAGTGTTTCTGGAAGTCCTTATAAAGCTACCAGAAGCGTACTAAGCGCCACTGAACAAAAGGCCCTGCAGTCAGAGAAAGGAGGGAGGATCCTACTTGATGCAGAAGAAAGTGTTGAAGGATGTCACATTGAAACTGAAAATGTTAGTAATTTAGAGGTTGAGCCTACAGCTTTACAACTCCATGAAAAGGACAAACTTCAAATTAGACGAAAGAGAGACGATCTTCAGGAGACCAACTCTAAAGCAGATTGGCATTTTGGTGTTAATGCAGGCAGCAGGTCTCCTTATTCATCTCAGATTATGGAAAATGTGCAGAAAGAAATCTCCCAGAAAACAGGTGCCATGTTGTGTTTGAAAATAATTATTTTACGAGTTTGTTGTAAACATTCTATGTCTTTTATTAGAAAAAGCCAGCTGTGGATCTCCAAAGAATATATTTTGCCATAAATATATAGCAGACACATGAAATGTGTTGTGGTACAGTCCACTATGCCAGATAAACTATTTACTTGTTTTTGCTTTATATTTTGGGGGCTGTTTTATATCCAAGTCCCCATTGGATTTGCCGAAATGTGACTGCAATGTCATTACAATAATTAGAAGGAATTTCTTAAATACCTTGTTTTTTTAAATACCAAAGAATCAATAGAGATCATATTTTCACAAAAGAATCTTTGAATTGTTTTGGATTCAATCCTAGTACGTTAACATACAGTGAATAGTGGATAAGGATTTATTATGTTAAAGTATTTTCAAAAATTGAGTGAGTTACTGCTGGCATTTTTAAATCTAGACTAGGTGGTCATTTTGACATTCATTTTAATATCAGTTATAATTTCTGAGATTACTGTTATGCCACGGATACTCCAAGTTCTTTTGTTAAGCCAACAGGTGAAGAAGTGTTTGCTGGAGTAAGTGGAACAGAAAGCACTGAAAAAGAAGAAGAAGGAAATGCAAAGACCAACATGCTTTCACAGTTTGCTGAAACAGAAGTAGTCCAAAGTAAAAGAGTAAGATTAGACCCTCAGGAGACAAGCCAAAAGGCAGCCTCGTATTCCAGTAGCAGCAAAACCAAGCTTTCGTCTGAACAAACACAAATCAGTCAAGCATCAGAACAGAAAACATCCAAGAAATCAGGTGAAAAGTTAATGTTTTGTAAAAATGGTGGGGGTTTATTCCCAGACATATGCAAAAAAGACTTTTAGTAGTACATGAAGCTAAGTTTGGAAACATATGTATAGCACATTAAGGAAATACTCTAGTTAAGAGTTCCAGATACTTGAAACATTTCCAGATCTTGTGGATCCATTTTACACAATGCACATACTTCGTCTGTTTTGTTTATGTTACATTCATCAGTCTTTCAGTGTTATGATTGAGGGGATGCAGGATCATAACTGAGAGCTTAAAATAACATTAAATTGATCCTCAGTTAACTATGTTACATAACTGATAGTTTAAAATAACACTAAATTGGTCCTCAGTTCACTATTTTACATATCGCAGATCAAAGAAGAAAACCTGGCTTTCCATATATTTGGCACACATACATCCACTTATATTTTATAGACTATATCCTCATCAGGCATATATCAGCATAGGCTCTGATTGTAGCAGTACGTTTGGTTTTAGCTGTGGTGTAGAAACAAACCTACTTACATGAGGATAAGGATCTGGCGTCCTCCAGTGGTTATATTCTCTTCAGTCTATATGTACAGCTTTCTGTTTAGCAGTTTCATCCCATGTCTAAAACTTACATTTACCTTGTAGCCTCACCATCCCAACAGAGCTCTGGTCCAACTGGTCATGCATCATAACCCCCAAGTATTTTTCATTTACTGCTCTTTTGGTAAAGCTGGCAGTCATCTTGTGTATTGTGGTTCTTTGTTTCTCTTGAAGAGAGGAGGGGTCCCATCTGGTTCTTTCTGGAACCAGAGAACCATAGCACTCAATACTTACTAAAAGCAAAACCTAGTAGTTGAGATGGGATCCCTCCTCTCTTAAAACTTTCAAATGTGATATACATGGACTGCGGATTCAAAAAGGTTTATCCTCATATAATTTGGCAAACTTCTTAACTTGTGTTGAAATCAAATGCACTGTGTCATTAGATGATAGGAATTTCTTGTGTAGCTTTGCCTTGATATGGAATAGATAGAATATTTGTCTTTTCTGATTATCTTAGACAATCCTGTCATTTCTCTCTAGTAATGAAGAGTTTGGGAATTATTTTTTCTGGTTTTGATAGATTTTAAAATACTGCCTTCTTAGGACTGAAGTTGTCTGTGGCTATCTCTTTGTATTTTTTTGTTTTCCACAGCAGTTTTCTACACTCCTGTTTATATTTGTTACCATTCACTTCCCATATTTTCATTTCTCATTAACTATTGCTCTCTAATTCCTTTCCTACGCCAGGTTTTTTTTTGAATCAGTGCAGCTTTTCATTTTGAGTGTGAGAGATGTTGTGAAATATTTCCTAGCTGTTATTCCTATTTTTCTGTTGACATTTTTTCTTCACACTGTTTCTTATTTATAAATGTTTCCAACTCTGTGAAACTCCCTTTCAAATAACTACCGTATCAGAGTAAATGTATGCTTTGTATATACATACATAAGAAAAGGTGGGGTTTTGTGTCTATAGGTTTATAGAAATATGTGTTAATGCATGTGTATTTGTATGTGGATATAACATTTGACTTATTTTTTCCAAGTGTGTGCAGCAGAAAATTTTAGTTTCTTCCTTGGGTTGCAGTTATGTGTTTCTGTAGTCTGCTGGTCAAACTTCGGTTGCCTTTGAGTGGGATGTAACTAAATGCTCATAGATCATATATATTTTGAAAATCGATGGGATTCATGCTCCTACATCCATTAAATGTTTTTAAAACCAGTGTACATAAGAGCATGTATACTTAAAATAATATGTATAACAAGTATAGACGCCCACCTGTACACGCACAGACAGTATGGACAAATACATCTGCACACATACTATCAACATACTAATTTGTTTACCTCTTTTTGTTCTTTGCTTAGTACCCTCCTTCTCTTTGGAGACCTCATCTGGAAGCTCACTGGTCTTGTAAGTTGATTTAAGGAGTCATCAGCCAATCTTTGCAAGGGCCTGTAACACATGACAAAAAACATCCAGAAAACTATGTGAAGCTCCTGCTGATCTTTTTCTCCTAGATCGTCACAGACGTCTTGTCCTGTTCTGTCTTCAGCTGTACAGAATACTATCTCTTCTTCCCATCTCAGGTGGCTGCTAGTTTTCAACCCATCCTAAGTTCGTGCTCTCTTGATTTTCTGGACTGCAAGGTCGTGTTTTCTTGTGGAAGTTGGAAGGAGAAGGAGTGGACTAGGTGTTTCTTGTTACTTACTGCTCTCCAGTATTTGGCAGTGTCAGTACTTAGCTTTCCTGTCTCCAAATCGGTGCCTCCTCTTGTAGGAATGCCTTTTCACTTCATTCTGGCAAAAAATCCATGGCGTATTTGGTACATGTCATCATCCACTGCTGATTAGTGGAATAATAAACATTGAACATAGAAATGATTCATTTCCCTATAGGTGTCCCTTTTTGTAGCTCCTGTATTCTTGCTCAGTCTTTCTAATACAGTCTATGTGCAGTAATACATTTCTGGATTTTTCCTTTGTTTTTTGCCTCCTATGTACAATTATGGTTTTAAAAAAAAATTTATTCCAAACGTGTCTTACATTTTGTTCTCCTCTGGAATAGCATTTCACAGATTGCTTTTTCCCCAAAAGAGATTCTTCAGGTAATATTTTATTCAGCTAAAATTTAATTATTTCCTTCATCCCAGGAAAATGTTGCTGTTTGAGAGGTGATATGAGAAAGTATAGCTCTTTGTACAGTTGAAGGCATTAATAGCTTTGGAGACTGGGAGAATGGCATTCAGGTTGCAGTAGGAAAAAGTGGAAGATGGAGAGTTTTCTGACGTGGGGGGTTTTCAGATTTTTTGCTGTCTCATGCCTGTTCTTCATTAACTGGCTTTTACATCTCATCTGATTGGTCATGGTCTTCTTTATATTGAATAAAAATCTTTCCTTTCTAAATGACGCAGTGTCACTTTCATCTGCAGTCAGTCACTAGGGTCTCAACATTCCTATTCTGCCTGCACAGAAGGAAGGTACTAACAGCTTGCTGCTTTTCTTATAGTTCAGCCTGTGGAAAGAATTACTCATAGATCAATGTTGGAGTATTCAAATGTCTTTTTGACGGAGGATATCCTTGAAGTTGTTGCGGTATGGCAGCCTAATCTAGTCTGATTGCTGGGTACTGTAATGTCTTCATCTTATCTTCGTACGTGTCCTGTGCATGACTCACTCAGCAATGCATTCCACAGAGAACCAGTATTTTGTGATTCACATACCAATGTCTCATTGTGCTTTTGCAAATGTTTCCTAACAGCGATGAAGAAAACTGTTGTGCATGACAACTTAACTGGAAAACTGCAATTATTTCTGTTCACTTGCAGCTGATATTGCTAAGGGTCATTAGCTTAATGGGCGATTGTATGCCTTTTTTTCCTCCCGTGTCCCTAAAGAGTCCCTAGGACATTCTCCCATGAATCAAAGAGAAGGAGAAGGAAGAACCAGAAAGCAGATGATTGCTTTGGGAGTTCAGACCCAGAAGCTTTTAGACAAAACACAATACATTATCTTACATAAAAGTAAATCTCAGATCGGAGGAGTATTTCGATAATGTGACTTCTCAGTGTGCTCTAGCATCTTAGTTTTCATTTAAAAAAGAAACTCTTTAGCTCTTCTGGTTGCCAATATGGTGTGGTCCAAGCACCCCCAATGCAGAGGACCGCCTGAGTGCTTTCTGACAGATCAGAATAGCCTACAGTGAGCTTCATGCTACCATGGTCTGGCTGCAGGAGTGCCTGAACAAGTTAGTTTAAAATGAGTATGGATATATCCTAACTGTATGTCTATCTTTAATATAGTTGCAGTATGTCTTTCATGTTCTTCCAAACAGTCTTGGGTGACAAGTTTAGTTGTTTACCTTAAAGAAAACTTGGGAAAAGCAGATTTTCCAGAAGGCAGGAGGAGCCTGAGGAAAGGCAGCTGTCAAATCATGGAAGATGTTTGACAGCAATTGGTACTGATAACTGAAAATACTTGAGAAGAAAGCTTGTCTGATGAGAGGAGGAAATGATTAGGATGCAGCAACTGATTGTTCATAGAAAAAAATTTGAAAAAACATGGTTATGAGTTGCAAAATGCTTATTTAAAACCTTACACTTCCCTTTTTTTTGACAAATTACAGATTTCCAAGAAATCAGAGAAAGAACAGTGTGAACTTCTAAAAAACCCGATAGCACAGTATTATAACAGTAGGAACAGGAGTTTAAAAAAATGCATGGTAGAGCTTTTGAAAATTTATGCATCCTGTCTTTTTCCTAGCAGTTTTGGGGGGAGGGCGCTGTCCTTACTCTACAGGCAGAATCAGTACTTTTAAAATCTGTTTTTTCCTTTATATCTCATACAATTTGGTATGTCTGTTACCTGAAGCCTCAGAATTGGGATATGTCTGATGATCACATGATATAATGTAAATCATGAGTCCAGTCCTGCACAGGTTTAATTAAAAGGCAGTTCAGCTATGTCAGTAGACGTTAATCAAAGATTTGTAATCAGTCTGCAGAATCTTTTCGTGTCACAGCTGCAAAAATACCATATGTAGAAGCCGATCTCTTCCCTGATACAGAATCAGAAATGGAAAAGAGGTGATGGTACAGTCTTCACTTTTATATGGTTTCTTAAATACCTTCATGTGTGTACTTTATGTATTTAGCAGGCATGCCTGGTAACTTGAAAGCAGTCCATGGAGAAATGTAACATACTCCCTACCTCTCTGTAGTATATAACTTCAACCTTGTTACCTTTTTTGTTGATCCCTGATCCATTGTACCCGTTTAAGTCATCTAGATTTGAACTGTAAATTCTTTTGCATAGGGTCTATTTATTATCTGAACTGTTACACAGTACCTTCTAACTTTTTGATGTAGTCATCTGATGTTACTGAATAATTAAGGCAATGGTATTTCACACATTTACAGTAATCCAAATGAGTTATGAAGCATGATTCTTTGTTTATAATGAAACATTTTTTGTGGTTCCTAATAAACACCCAATATGTGTTTAGAATCTTCCCTATCTACCAGAAAAGAAGCTGTAATTTTACGTGGTACCTATAATACAAGAACTAGGAGAAAGATAAAGAGAAATGCCAAAGGGGAAACTCAACTGCATATTGCTGCTATGAGGGGAGATTTGTCTTTAGTGAAAACTCTAATATCATCTGGAGTTTGTGTCAATGAACAGGATTATGCAGGTTTGAATATTACTCTCTTATGGGCTTGATTTATGATACAATTTCAAGTAATTTATAGTGTATATGTTTTTATATAATTTGTATAATTTTAATACAATTCTGGATTCTTGATTTATAATATCATTGTGAGGAGGAAAGAAAGTAATTCAAGAAGTGCAAGCACAGTCAGTGAACCCCTGAATTTTGTGTCTGAGTGTGGTGCAGTTTTTTCATAGCAGGGGCGTTAATTAGGTCTTGCTCCTCTGCTGGAGAGCACATTTTCAGAGATATGTACGGAAAGTGGACATGAAAGTTCAGCGGGAGGACTAATGCTTACACACGTGTATATATACATGGGTGAAGCACATTCACATAAATCTCATTTTCTTAAGAAATGAGGACAAAGACGACAAGATTATTTTTTTCTTTTTTTCTACTTAAATGTATAATGCATTTCTGTTTTTGTAGTCTCAGAATGGATGATACTCTATTCTGGATGCCTAGCAGACTTGATATGATAAAATGCCACTGGGATTAGAAATCAGACTATTAATGTTATGCTTCTGAGTTTTCTAGAGTCTTTCTACTCTATTGTTTTGTTTCTTTTATTATTTTTAGTAGTGTAGTGGAAAAGTAAGCAGTATTTGTCTGGTTAGTACTGGATAAATTTTTCTCTAAACTGAGTTACACAGGAAATAATTTACCTTGGCATTTCAATGTGATTTTTAGTATAAGGTTTACCTTAAAGAGAGTAGTTCATTGCTTGTAGTACAGCAAACACCGCAAAATGTATAATCACTGATTAGTGATCTATGTGGATGTCTTCAAATCAGATGCATGCTCTATGTGTCATCTTGCTTTTATTAGGTTGGACAGCAATTCACGAAGCTTCCAATAGGGGATTTACTGAAGTGGTCTTAGAATTATTGAAAGCTGGTGCTAATGTTAACAGCAGAAGTCTGAATGGTACTTTGCCAATACATGATGCAGTTTCTGGCAATTATTTGGAGGTACATTCTTCTTTTACAAGAGTTTCCTAAGCCTCATTTCCAGCAGAGGATCAGCAAAGCAAAATCCCGATTTAAATAAGAAAAGTCAGAGTTACAAATACAATTGTAGTGTAGATTTGCACATAGGAAATTAATCAGTATGCTTTAAAATGATCAAAATTAGAGAAAGAAATATTTTTCAATAGTGACAGTTGAAATTGTATGGTTAGTTGTCTTTTTCATTCCAGTGGACAAATCAGAAAAATGCAGAAGCTCCCTGTGGTTCTCTCCCACATATTGGGGTTTTTAAAAATAATACTGAAATTAAGCATTCTCACTTTGATATCTAGCCTAGCCCCAGTGCTGTGGGCGGGGACATCTTTCATTAGATCGACTTGCCCAAAGCTCTGTCCAACCTGACTGTGAACGCTTTCAGTGATGGAGCGTCTACAACTGGATGGGCCACCTGTTCCAGTGTTTCACCACCCTTATTGTAAAATATTTCTTTCTTGTAAAGAAAAAAAATTAGGCCTACTGTTTAAAACTCAACCATTTTTTTGTTAACTCATCCTTTCTAACCCAAACCATTCTATGGGTCTATGATTCTACATTATTTAAAGTCAGGGGTAGCTGGACTGAAGTGAAAGAAGTATCACAATAACAAAATATTGGATTTAAAATTTTTAAAACACATTCAGTTATAATTCTTTCCCTTTTGTAAATGTTTCTGAACCATAGATGTTTTCTTTGTTCCTTGTTTAAAAATACTTTGATTTAATGTTAAGGAAATCCATCTCAACTTAAATTTTATTCTGTGAGCGTGGAGATTGTAAAGTATTTTCAGCAGTCAAAGAAAGGGGTACATTTCTAAGAGCACTAAGATTGCATGCATCAGTCACCTGCTGGTGGCCTCTCTCAGGATTGTGAGTGGTTGTTTCTAAAAAGCCAAGAGTCAAAAAATATTTATGCAACAGTTGCCGTAACAAGGTAACACTGCATGGGGGAATCTTACTGATGGTGTCTTGCAGCTCTATGTAGTTTGTGTGATCTTCCTTCATTTCAGTGAGAACATGACAAAATTACATTAGCACAAGAATGAGAGAAAATCACTCTATAAATAAACACTGCATCTGATACATTTTACCTGCGTTAAAAGCTGGGGGATTTCAGCGGCGCTCAGAAAGCTCACGAAAGTCCAGCATTTATGCAAGTGAAAGCAGTCAGACAACGAGCAAGGAGGTAGGATCAGAAAGACATGACTGCCAGCAGAACAGCTCATGGATGATTTGATGTCTTGAAGGACATCCCGTAGTTTAGTGTGTCTGGGCCATGGTACCTGTGCTGACCAGTTCACCTAGGTGATGGCTTGACTTTTACCAACATACTTCCTTTGGAAGAGTCACCTCATCCTGAACCTCAGTCTGAAGGCATGCAAAGGTACAAAGCAGTAGACTGCATAAGTTTGCAGAGCTATGTTATCTGGGGAAACCAGAAACAGTACGTTAAAACATTGCTAGAAATAACAGTTGGGTCATCCCTTATATGCCTAGTCTACACTGCAAGGCTAGTGCCTGTAGGCAGGCTTGAAAGTAAGGTAAAGCTGAAACTAGCATGCTTTCTGTCTCTACTCTTGGATGATGACCAGTTTAAATCAGCCCTAAATAATCCATACTCTGCTGAGAAAAAAAAAATCAAAATGTGATGATTAGCTGGACTGTTCAGCATTTTGTCAATCTGTGCCCAGTCCATCCAGACCCCAAAATAAGGTCATGAGTCCTGTGCGTAGACAGCTAGGCTGAGGCTCCATTAACACTTAGAGGCCGTCTGTCCCAAATGCTGCAGTCCTCAGTCCCGTGCCTGGACATGTGAGCTTACCTCCTTTCTTGCGTTGTCTTGAGCATTTCAGTGGTCACAGATAAAACTAGCTCAGGGAGCTGAAGAGATGGAAGATGAATCCTACAAAAGCAAGGCTTTGTTTGGAACAGCCACTTGAGCCCACGTAAGAGCAGTGCTAGTGTAAGTGAAGGAATGGGCCTGGGTGGCCCATTGTGGATGCTGTAGGATTAAGGTGGCCTCAGCACAGGTGGTCATAGGTAGCTGTGGAACTGTGACCTGGGTCCCCAGATGTAGAGTGGCACTTGCTCTAAAACATGGGTTTGGGGTTTCTGATAAACCTGGCGAGAAAATTGAAGTCACAAAAGCACCTTTAAATCTGTGCTTATGTGAGAAATGCACCGCTCAAGCTCAGCCAAATGTCTGCCTTTTATTTGAATGAAGAAATAAATAAAATGTTGTTTTGGCACAGTGAGTTCCATGGAACTGAGCCTAAAAAGGTGATGCCAGATTGGCTCAAAGATACTGCTTCTATTCCTGTCAGAAGAGCTGATACTTCATCACATTTACCTTTTCTCTGAGCAAACGTGAAATGAAGGGGATGATTTCACATGCCTGGTGCCAAACTATCAGTAGGGGTTTTGAAAGCATGGAAGCTATTACTCAGTACTGTGGAGGAAAACCAGTGGAGAAGATTCTGAACTTCTGTAGAGTATTCCCTTTCTGGTACTTTCTGATAGCGAAGAGCGCTCTGAATGTAAGAAAGAACAAGAAATGCTAGAGTTGAGAAATGATATGTGTGAAAATCCTCTACCATCCAAGCTCTGACCTCGTCAGCACTTTCGTATGAGCTGAATTTTAGTGGGCAGATGATTCCGCTGATGCTACTAGTCTTATTTCCACATTTTACAATTAAGCAGACTTGCAAGTGATTTAGAATTAGGAAAAAAATCATCAGTGCGTGTAACTGAAAAACAAAGCCACTTTTAAATACATAAAGAAAAAAATCCGCTTATTTTCTGCACTTAGGTCTTAATACAATTGACCAGTTCCTTTTAATTTAGATATATGAAGTTTTTTAATTGCTCTCTTTAACAATACCATAAAGATGGTAGGTTTAATGACAAGTTGTGAATTATTTGTGTTGATAATATCCAATTAAACTTGTTTGTTTAATTGGGATTGCACATGTAACAGGTTTTAGAGTATCTTATTTGTATCTTTATTATTTGTAACTTATGATAGATACAACATATATAGATGTATTATAATTCCGCAATAAGAATGATTACAGTACAAATAATAATAATATGTATATAATAGACAGTCAGGATTCTACTACAGCATGGAGCAGATACTTGTGAGAGGGATGATTCAGGAAAAAGTGCTTTGGATGCAGCTTGTGATGATGAAATGAAAGAACTGCTGAAGTCTTACAGTGCTGTGGAATCTGTACTTGCTGCTGAGACTACTGAAGTTACAGGTGTGTTGGTTTTGTAATGTACATCATAGGATTACCTTGTGGTCTTAAGGAAAAACCTGTACATTAGAATGCTGCTGATTTGCAGAGCTGCAGATTGCCTGACACTGATATTTTTAGCTCAGTTAACTACTGCATTTTTATTTATTCATTTATTTTCAGAAATTAGGATAAATGAGGTAGGGTTTTTTTCCTGAGAGAATGAGGTGTAAGGAGATATTTGGGTCTTCAGATTTTTTTATTCATATTTCTGTGCTGATTTTGGCTGGGGTACAGTTAATTTTCTTCATAGGAGCAGGTATGGGGCTACGTTTTGGATTTGTGCTGAAAACAGTGTTGGTAACACAGGGACGTTTTAGTTGTTGCTGAGCAGTGCTTACACAGAGTCCAGACCACTTCTGCTCCTCAGACCACCCCACCAGCGAGCAGGCTGGGGGTGCACAAGAAGCTGGGAGGGGACACAGCCAGGAC
>Ga0065711_1007070_pt1 | contig 18918 bp, 19 predicted proteins | sample Hoacrofraction12_FD_59098 | JGI IMG/M metagenome (GOLD analysis project Ga0065711, IMG submission 59098) | Hoatzin crop microbial communities from Cojedes, Venezuela - Epithelial fraction 12 v2 (version 2) | ecosystem: Host-associated > Birds > Digestive system > Esophagus > Crop | place... | reverse complement strand
TCTCCCCTCCGAGTTTCCCAGCCGTGGGAGCATCCTGCAGGGAGATGCCCTCCAGAGAACGCGTGCCAGCTTGGGGATGTCGTGCCGCCTTCTCTCCCAGTTCATCTCTTGGGCTGACAGCTGTCCGTCAGTTTTCAGGTGATCCATTTCCAGTTTTCAGGCCCTGAGTGCAAGGCAGGAGTTGCCGTTGAGGCTCAGTGCTCAGGTTCCTCTCCCAGGGGCTGTGACCAGCACTGCTGTGCTGGGTTTTGAGGCTGAGCTCGGGCGATCCTGGGATCACCCTTGATGTGTGCTGTGAGGGAGATGGTGGCCCTGGCACTGGAGGACTCCTTTCACAGGTTGCACCCAGCGGCGGGTCCGGTGGTGGCCGGCTGAACAGTCGGAAGGAGGCAGGGCTCCTGGCTGCTGTGACGCTGACTCAGAAGATCGTGGTGTGTCTCTCGGACACCACGCTCATGGACATTCTCCCCAAGATCAGCCAGGAGGTGCTGCTCCCCGTGCTGGGCTTCCTCACCTCTCCGGCCATCGGGTAAGCACTGCAGTCTGCCGTGCCTTCAGCCAGGATCGGCACAACCCAGAACTGGGGATTTGGAAATGCGAGGGCCTTAACGCTCCTGGGGTTGTGGGGCTGTTCCTGCCCCGATGTGCCCCTCCTCGCACTGGTACACAGCGTGCATGTAGAGCTTGTGCTGCTCAAGGCCTCCTGATAACACAGACAAAGGCAGGAAGCATGAAGCAGAGGAGGGGAAAAAGGGACATGCGGAGGGCAAGCTGGTAATGGATGTCCTCTTCAGTTTCCCCAGTGGGGCCCAGGCCCGTATCGTCCTGTGCGTTAAGACAATCAGCCTAATTGCCTTGATCTGCCTGCGGATTGGGCAGGAGATGGTGCAGCAACATTTGAGTGACACAGTGAGAAACTTTTTTGGAGCGTTCTCGCTGCTGCAGGAGCTTCAGGACCAGGTCAGTGATGTGGCAGAGGTCCTCCTGCCATCCCGCAGTACCCAGCCACAGGAATGCGGTGGGCACACCTGCATACGCCAGTAGTGGTGTCAGGATTGTCCAGCCCAGGCTGTGCTTGTGTAATTAATTACGCAATGAGATCTTGGGTATCTTAATGTTTTCTCTTGTCCAGGAGTTGACGGCAGAGTCAGTGAGCAGCTGTGAGGTGCCGGTGATGGAGGTGCCCCTCTCAGATGGGAAGCTGCTGGCCCTGGATCCATCCGTGCTGATGGAGTTACAGAAGGTCTTTAACCCTGAGATGGCTTACATCAGCTACATCCCCTTCTCTTGCTTGCTAGGTATGGCTTGGCCACCATCTCCTAGGATCTGTGACACAGCTCCGTGCTCTGCACACGCGTGCTGGACATGAAGTCAGGAGAAGTCAGAGGGCGTAGGGCTGCTGGGGGAAGCCCACAGCTTCTACACTGCAGCGTGGTCTGCTTGCTGGGCTGGGAGCCCGCCGAGCTTCAGGCCGCTTTGGCTGGGAGCAGCGTGTGGCTGGCTTGTGGGGGACGTTGTGCTCACAGCCCTGTGCTGACCCTTCTTCTGTTGTTGATGGTGGGGGGTGACGATGGGGAAACTCCTTCCCTTGAAGCCACGTTCTCTCTTTTCAGGTGATGTTATCCGGACGGTTGTGCCCAACCACTCGCTGGTTGAGAAGCTGGCCAGCCTCTACCTGGAGAACGTGAACCCCAAGAGCCTGCAGGTCGTTAGCCTGGAACAAACACCGAGTGCGGCTGGCTCAGACCAAGATACACGAGGGACCGAGCCCTTCTCTAGCCACCACGAGGACAGTCACTCCGGTACTTTTGGGAGCGTGCTGGTAGGGAACCGCATCCAGGTTCCTGTGGACACACACCGCGAGGGTCTTGGCTTACTTCGCCTCAGTGCTGGCACTGATGGCTTTATGCCCAGCTCAGCCAGCGAGGAGGGTGCCCTGAAGCAGGACCTTCCTCGCAGCACCCACATGCTGTGTGGGAACTGGCTGGCCTACTGGCAGTATGAGATTGGGGTGAGCCAGCACGACCCCCGCTTCCACTTCCATCAGATCAAGCTGCAGAGTTTCTCAGGGCATTCAGGGGCCATCAAGTGTGTGGCACCTCTCAGCAGCGAGGACTTCTTCCTCAGTGGCAGCAAGGACAAAACCGTTCGCCTTTGGCCCTTGTACAACTACGGGGATGGCACCAGCGAGGTGCCGCCACGCTTCACGTACACGGAGCACAAGAAGTCGGTTTTCTACGTGAGCCAGCTGGAGGCATCGCAGCACGTGGTGAGCTGTGACGGGACCGTACACATCTGGGACCAGTTCACAGGTAAAAAGGGAAGAAGTCAGGGCTGGCTGGAGTGAACTGGTCCAGTCCATAAGACAGAGGGGCCATACTGAGTTTGGACGGCTCCTGTTAAAAACCAGTGCAGAACTGGATATTTGCTGTGAACCTTCTCCATACACCTACTGCTGTAACCTCTCCGTCATGTTTCCACAGGCAAACTTCTCCGGACTTTTGACGAATTAGACAGCAAAGTCCCCATCACAGCTGTGACCACCATGCCACCTCCCTATCACAGCGTCTCTGTGGCCAGCGCGGACTCCGTGCTGCGGTTCATCGATCACAGAAAGCCAGGACTACAGGTAGGGAGCCTGGCGCTCTGTGAGCCACCCTCCTCCATCCGTGTGCTTGATGAGGTGATCGTGGCTGGCCCAAAGCCAGCTGTGATGCCTCCATGAAAGCCAGCTGGGTCTTGTGCCCTAAATGCTGGGTCCCCTAGATCTTTGGCCCCGCGGTAGCTGGACTCTCTCTCTTGCAGCACGAGTTTCGCTTGGCCAGTGGGGTGAGCGCTGGGCTCATCCGCTGCTTGGCTGTCAGTCCTAACGGGCGCAGCGTTATGGCTGGCTTCTCCTCTGGTTTCATCGTGCTGCTGGACACCAGGACAGGACTCATCATGCGGGGGTGGCCTGCACATGAGGGAGACATCCTGCAGATAAAGGTGAGAGGTCCAGCTGGGATCAGGGTGAGGGGCTGCTCTGTGGGTCTCGCTGATCTGCTGAGGTTGCGTGGAGCATCCTTCTGGGACGCGCTGCTAGGCAGGGCTTGTCTGCTCCATCCTGTGGACATCCCTCCATCCCTTGCTGCGTCCCTAAGAGGCTGCTCAAGCTCTCCTGCCCCATGGTTAGTGCTGCGGGCGGCTGTTCTTGGTCCAGCCTGTGCTGAGCAGAGATCAGCCCTCCTGGGTGTCAGTCCCTGCCGAGCAGGTCTGCAGCAGGGGCAGGGAGGAGACAGGTCTTCCGTGAAGAAGCGAATGTGTTGCTTTCTCCACGGGGCTCTCAGCCCCCCTGGGAGAACGTCACTCTAATGAGTAACTCTTGTCCATATTTACCCACCCTCGGGGAGCAGCACTGGGGCTCCAGTGTCCTCGACCCAAACGCAGGTTAAACAAAGTTCAGTGGTGTGCGTTGTTTACCCTCTCACTGCCTCTGCTAATAAGCAGGCTTCTCCTACCCTTAGCAGTGTTTTCTACCGCGAGAGAGCCTCCCAATTCCTTTTCCTGAGAAGGAAAATAATTTGGCAGGTGGTTTGGTGGAGAGGGAGACCGCATGATAATCTCTTTACCCACTGCCGTAGTAACAGATGATAAATTAGTTGTGCTCAGTGTCAGGATGTTGTTGAGAAGAGACACAGCCCATCTCTTGGAGGATAGCGCTGGAGGCGGTTGCCAGCTGCCAAAGTCCTGTAGCTTCCAGTGTCCGCCCGGCTGCCTTGTTCATACTGCTCAGTACCATCAGTTGCTCGGAAATGGCTGGGACTGTCCCAAAGGATTGCGCTGGGACTGTTGGATTATTGGCAGCTACCTGCTAATCTCATTTGCGGGATGAGATTGGGAGTTTTTACCGCAGCAGTGTTGGTTCAGTGGCCTTTCGTCTCCTGCAGGCTGCAGAGGGCAATGTGCTAATCAGCTCCTCTTCGGATCATTCCCTGACTGTCTGGAAGGAACTGGAGCAGAAACCTTTGCACCACTACAAGTCTGCTTCTGAACCCATCCACACATTTGACCTCTACGGCAACGAATTGGTCACTGGCACCGTGGCCAACAAGATCGGCATCTACTCCATGCTGGAGTCCTCAGCCCTGCCCATCAGCACAACCAAGCTGAGCTCGGAGAATTTTCGGGGTACGCTGACCAGCCTGGCGGTGCTGCCCACAAAATGCCATCTCCTGCTGGGCTCGGACAATGGCGTCGTACGCCTGCTGGCATAGCGAACCCCAGCCCGGGAGCTTGCGGCTGTCCCGCAGCGCTGGTGGGAGAGCTGAAAGCTGGCGCCGTCGCTTACAGAGAAGGCAGAGTTAGATGTTTCTGAACAGAGGATGCAAGGGGGGAGGTGTACTTGTTAGTGAGCACTCGGTAAAGCATCTCTAACCTCTTTCTATATCTTTAAAAAAAAAAAAGCCATAACTGAGAAACCTCCACTGCTGCTGGGAGAAATACTGGGTATTGCAGGTCACTGTCACCCCTGCAGAGAGGCCTGGAGCTTTCCGTACCGTGTGTGCCTGATCCCCAGGGGACCGTGAGCTGCCCTCCAGAGTAATATGGACCACAGGTATCCTCTCCCCTTCAGTTAGGGGGTAAGAGGTGCCCCTTGAGAAGAACACAACAGTAGAGCTACTGCTATCTGCGCTTACCCTTCACTTCCCCTCCTGAACCACTGAACAGTCTTACTAGGGTAGCATAGGCTGGGCATGGGAACTGCCATCTTCGGAGCTGCGTGGTGCCAGGCATCTCCTCCTCCTGTGGTCCGTGTTCAAAGCCCAGAGGATGTACTCTTAACTTTATGCTCTGCCGGCTGAGTTAGAGCCTGTATGGGAGGAGGGGAGGTTAGCTAGAGCACTGCTGCTGCCTTACTGGCTCCAGGGCAAAGACTGGAATGGAAGTCAGCCAAGGCACAAACCCCATCTGCTCCGCCAGTTCATTTAGGAATGGGCTGCTGCAGTGGGACAGTTTGGGATGGGAATGTGACCCCCTAGGGAGGCCAGAACTAGATGCTTCCATGAGGATTTTGGCTTCTGGAGCAGTAGGGATGGACTGGTGGTTCCTGCCCCAGCAGCACTGCATCCCATGATTAAGGGGTGAGGAATGCCCTGTGTGCCATGCACTGGCAGTGTTTCTCAAGAAATCCTCCTTCTAATCCTCTTCTTTGTGCTGGTCAGGCGCCTGGGGACGACAGGACAGCAAAAAGGTGCTCAGTTTTGTCCCCTCCTGCCCTTGTAGGGTGAGAGCCAGGAGGCATGATCCAACATGGTCTCCTTCTGACCTTCCCTTCTGGACAGCACCGTCTGTTCCCACCCCAAAGGCGAGGAGCGTGCTCTTTGACCCAGCCGTAGGAGCAGTTGCCTCACGTCTCTTGCAGCCTTTTTCCCATCCATCCTTCAGCCTAGTCAGAGCCAGTGTTAGGGGAGCGGGAAGCTCTTATCTTGGGCAGAGGAGGAGCCTGCTGTGGGTTGTCCTGGAAGGGGAAAGGGCTTTCATCCAGCTGCCGGCTCGTCTGAGCCTTCTGCAGTTGGGAAGGCTGCTCTCCGCTTCCCCGGAGGGTGGGGGGTGAGCAGTTGGCCCTCGCTGTCCTTCCCTACCCAAGGGGAGCTCTCGGTCCCATGTTGCCTATTAACCATTTGCAATAGATGTAAATATTTACTTCTAATAAACTCTTTGAAAGAGATGCAGAGATGGGTGTGCGGGGAAGCTCTGTGCTGGGGGGGCCCAGGGGCGGGGCGGGGCAGGGGGTGCTGGCTGCAGCTCTCCTGCTCTGGCAGCCAAAGCTAAAGCTCTGCGTCTGGGCACCTCTTGTGTTCCTGGGTGAGCTAGAGGAGGGATGCTGCGAAATGCCCTGGAGGTAAGGTAGGACTGTGCTGCACAGGGACCTGGGTCTGCTTGCCAAGGGGAGGTAGCTCCCTATGTTGCAGCGGCACGTCCCAAAGACCTGTCCCCTTTCCACTCCGTCCCAGTGTCTGGGGTGAGTGAGTTTGGGAACCAAGAGCTGCTGCAAGGAATGGATGACTGCAAGCGCTGCGATCCCGTTGGCGTTCCCCACTGCTCCTCGGTGACTCCTCTCGCACTGAGGACATGGACTGAGCCGGGAAGGACCACCATCGCTTCTGCGTACGGCACAAAACCACCCAGGACAGGACCGCTGGAGTTCTGCCCGTCCCTGAGACTCTTTGTCCGTGCCACAGCAGTGCGTGCGTGCCATGGAGCCCGGCACTGGGGCCAACTCCCCCGGCAGAGCTCCGGTGTGTGCCGTGCCCTGGGGGAGGTACCAGCTGCTCTTGGCTCAGCCCAGCCGGAGCATCACTGGCTCCGGCTCGGGTACGCGGCCACGGGGCCTTGGGCACCTGCCATCTGTCAAAACCAGTGCCTCGCGCTTGCTGCAGCAGAAGCAGCTGGGATACAGGGAGTAAATATCTGGGGTTTTCTGCAAAGAAAATTCCAGAAACGGAGCAAGCCCTGTGGCAATAAATACCAAGTCCTACATTTTCATTAAAGGTTATGAATAAGAGAGTGCATTCCCAGCACAGGGAGTATAGGGAAAGCAGAGCCACTACTAGGGACAACTGACTTTGCGTGTTACTTCTGCTTATGGGAGTTTCAGAGCTGGTAAACTCAGTGTTAACATTGTCTGGAGGGTACAGCAGCCCCAAGTGTCTCCCCATCTCCAAATGCACCACAAATTCACTGTCAGCCCCCAAACAAATGTTTAACCGGATGCTGTCGGTCAATATTTGCCTGCCAAATTCTCAAACGGGGTGGTGCCGAAGGTCGCTGCCGGCGGGTGGGAGGGGTGGGCTGGGCAAGAGACGCTGTTTGCCCCACGCAGAGCTATCGGCTGGGCTGAAGCAGGTGCCAGCTCCAACGCAGACACGAACAACCCCAGGTAAGGGGCAAATGAAGAAGGATTTGGCAATTAAGGGGGGCTCCTCCAAGGAGCAATAGTGCCTCTCTGGGAGAGGGGGGGTGAATTTGGCAGAGGCTTAAAGGATAGGCACCATCGGGGAGAAAAGGGCCATTAGGGATTATATTTAGCTACAGGATTTAGGGTGAGGGAGGAGGGGGAATGAAACGGCCTCAAGTTTTGCTTCTTCCACTTGGCAATTGGGGTAGCAGCCCAGCAGTTTCAGGTCAAAGCAGGGACTGCTCGGAGAGTGGAAAGCAGCCCCAGGAGTGAAGTATACGGCAGCTGTGCCGAGGACTGGGCTTTGGCACGGACTCTCATGGCTTTGTATTGAGAAGATAAATTCCTGCTTGAACAGGAAAAATAGCTGGGTGAAGCAGTGGCCAGGGAATGGGTGGGTTTTTTTCCATGGCCCTGGAAGCCTTGCACCCACTGTCCTATACAGGAACAGGAGTGTGGGGGCGGGAGAGGCTGGGTTTACCAGCAAAGGGGAAAGGTGAGTGCTGGGAAGGGGAGGACTCTCTATTCCAGGACATATTGCTGAGAAACTGCTCTGGTATTGCATTTTCTACCCGCAAAGTCCCTCCTGGACAGCATTTGCTGAGCGCCTGCAGCCCCTCTGAGGCAGGTTAGTATTGCTTCTACCAAGAGCGGGGGGCACAGCTGAGGATGCTGTGCCCGTACCTCGGTGGTTTGCACAGCCGAAGAGCAGAGGCTCTCGTCTTCTTCCAGAGGCACAGCGTGTGCAGGACTGATTAGGGAAATACCATTTGCAATCCAGAGGAATGAGGGCGACAGGGTCAGAAACGCAGGATCCAAGCAGAGCGCGTCGTGTAGGAGCTTGGCTGTGGTTACAGCTCTGCCCCGGCACGGGTCCCTGTTCCTCTCTGATTTTGCTGCCTTGGCGTTGGACCCAGGAGTCTTGTATTGTTTCTTTGCAGCATTGTTCATCTCCCTAGTGCTTTCTGCAAGCTCCTGCGCCAACCTGTTTGGCCAGGTTGATAATTTTCTCCTTGTAGACCTGAATAGGCTCAGCTTGCTGCTGCCAGGCAGCTGGAAATAACTTCTCTCGGTTGGCCCTTCTGTTCCAGAAATATGGTGTTCCTCCGGGGTCTGCTGCTGCTCTGCCTGTCCACTCTGCACAGTCACCTAAGGGTAAGTTGCTTCACCCCGGCGATGGTGTGGACCTGCACGGTGTGAGCACAGCTGCCTCCTCAGCCAGCAAAGGGCAAGGGGAGTGAGGTGGCTCTCCGGCACCAGACCACGGGGCAAATACCGCCCGGTGCTTCTGCATGAGAAGCCCTGGAAGACAGATTGGTGGAGGACACTGCTTCTCTGCTATGGGGTTAGCCTGTGCCCTAGTGCAGTGAGGTTTCTAATCTTTTTTCCAGCTAATATAGCTGTGGACATTCTCATTATTCAAGTGGATTTCTGTAGAAAATCTTTGGAAACTTGGCTTCAACTATATTTAGTGACCATGACCTTCAGGAGTTAACAGGAGGTTGTTTAATAACAGCTTTTTTTCTCCCAGTTTAAATCTGGATCCCGGTCAGATCTGAGATTGCAAAATCGCACTGCGCATTCTCTAGAGAATACATTATTTTCTACCCTTCTGACCTGGTGCCTTTCTAAACAAATCCAGCATCTGCAGTGTCTCCCAGCTCCTGCTGACTTCCACCTCTTCACAGTGGACCCCACCGCCTCTGCATCCTAAAGTCCTGCCCACACCACAGCCACGCGAGGACTGCTACAGCCAGGCTGGTGCCAGTCTCTGACCTGGCCCCATGGGAATGTGTGAGGGGTGGGGACAGAGAAGACTGACTCTGGAAATCCACAGGAAATTATCTGGGATATGACTTTCTTTCTTTGTTGTTTGTTTTGTTTTTTTTTTCCCCTACAGTTTTTCTCCGCACATGCCATTGAGCAAAAGCGTCTCTTCTTAGACAAAGATGGGCAGCTGAAGGTAAGCAATGACTGGTTCCACCCAAGCGGACTGAAGTTACGCTCTGGTATTTGCAATGGTTTTCTAGTTTGTCCTGAGACAAGATGAGTCCAGGCAGTGCAATCTAGCAGCGCCAGTGCAATGAGAAAGTCCATCTTTGTGCAGGCTTCCCTCCCCGCCTCGCCCACTGCTGCTGTCAGCGCTGTGCTCCTTTATGTCGGAAGCTCCAGCCCAAATAACTGGGCAGCATATGGAGTAAACATCAGTAGCTGGTGTGTACAGGGACTGGCAGGGGGATTATTTCACTTCTGATTGATAAGGGAAGATGAGGAAACCAACTAGCTGTGAGGGTGACAGGGAGAAAGGCCCATAGCTGACGCTGCCCATCAAGCCTGGCTCTAACAGCGCAGTGCTCCCGCAGTAGAGGAACATCATCTGGATGCCAGTGGGAAGAGAGAGATCTGAGGAAAAAAGAATATCTTTAAGACCATGCAAATACGAAGACAGTAGCAGCAGTGCTGTAGGCTAAAGCTTAGAAAACTGGAAAATGAGAAATTTGGAGAGAAAAGGGATGGAATAGAACAGACAAGTCAAGAAGAGACAGATGCCTGGAGGAGGATTTGAGCCAAAATGGATCAAGGCTGTGACAGCAGCACAGGGTGCTGACCGATGCATGAGGCAGATCGGCAGTCCTAAAAATACGTGACAGGAGGTGGTGAAATCAAGGTTGAGGACGATGGATCTATAAACGGTGAAGGCACAGGACGTGCTGAGCAGGTGGTGGTTCTTGCCCTCAAAGCATGCCTGTTGGGCTTGTTTGCCTGGGGCAACCACTGCAAGACCCTCACTCAGTCCATTTCCCAGGGTACAAGACCTCCTGTTTTCCATGCTCATTGAGGTGCTTTTAACCTCAAGGTTCAAAGGCAAACTAAAGCCAATACACCACCAGAGTAGAGAAGCTGGAGAGTTTTCTCAGCCCATTTAGGTGTGCAGTAAAGCCCACAAGTGACGGTATTGCCGTGCTCCTGCTTTCCCAACGTATCCTTCTTGTTGCTCCCCAGGACGTGAAAAGTGCTGGAGCTGCACAGTCCGCTCTGCTGGGAGCCATCCCAACCCTGCCAAATGCAGAGCTGGCAGACTTTACCTACGACAACTTCCAGGAGATTGATGGACCCATGTTACCTTTCACCACCACCCCACCAGGCAGGAGGAATGGCTGGAACCCAGAAGATGAAGCCGTAGCTGGGGCTGTGGGCTGTCATGAACAGCAACCATCTGGGGAAATTGCCTCTTCTGAAGAGGAAGGAGAGGCTGAAGAGGAAAGCTGTGAGGTGACTTGGAAGAAGAGCCAGAGGCTAGCAGATGGCTTGATGAGATTCAGCATCGGTCTCCTGAAAGAGGTCCAGCTGGAGTCCAACGGTACCAATGTGATCCTGTCACCCCTGAGCATCGCCCTCGCCTTGTCTCACCTGGCACTGGGTAACTTCTTAGTTACAAAAGCACCGTTTCCTGCTCTTCCCTGTACCCCCTCCTGGAGACACCAGGAACCAATGTGCAAAATGCAAAGATTAAATACGGCACCTTCCACTTCATCTTACTCCCGCAGCTTTAATTAGGTACAATTACAATTGAAGCTACCCTCCATGGCCCTGCCGAGGCTCCTACTCTCAGCTTTTTCCAGTCTCTTTTGTAAGGCATGGTCTGTTTCTAACAGGAGGCAACTAAAGTAACATCCCTGTTTCCCACTGCATGGGCATGACCTTACAGGAATTTGACTTTGCTTTTTAGGAGCAGCAAATCAGACAGAGAAGCATTTGCTGGAGGCAATGCATCTGGAGTCGGTGCCCTGTCTCCACCACATGCTGGGCACTGTTCACAGAAGGCTCACAGAATCCACCCTCAACCTTGCGTCGCGTCTGTACCTGCAGGAAGGTGAGAGCTGGCACAGGGAGGTCTGTACTGGTGCAAGACAAAACTCTCAGTGACAGAGAGTGACGGAAGCATGCTGCCATACTGGGAGATGTCTCTTGTTTCCCTAAGCACTCCTCCTGGGGACTGTTATGCCACTGGCTGAGCCACTGAGCAAATTTTTTTCAGTATCTGATGACTTCATGTAGAATTCTTCCCCTCTGCCAGGATTTGAGGTGAAAGAGAAGTTCCTGGAGGATTCAGAGAAATTCTACGGAGCAAAGCCCATGACCCTTTCTGGGATCAGTGAGGATGATCTTGTAGCCATAAACCAGTGGGTGAAGGAAGCAACTAATGGGCAAATACCCATGTTCCTACGGCAGCTCCCTGAAAACACAGTGATGCTCTTGCTCAATGCAATCTATTTCCATGGTGAGCTCCACATCCCTTACTTTTCAAGAGGAATAGCTAGAAATCGACTAGTTTTCTGCAAGTATTGTAGATGAATGGCATCTCCTTTCGTTGCTTCCTGCTAGTCAATCTGCTTGTTCTTTTCTTGTACATCTGCTGTTCCTCTTGCTTAGATTTCTTTACAGTAATGATTCCCAACTGCTTCACATGTGCTAAAAATGTTACTTGACAGCAGAGCCAGAATACAGCAGGTGGACCCTGCAGTATTTTTGCCTTGCAGTTCAGGATCCCAGACAGTGGCACATGACTGCTCATCTTGACCAGGTCACACGCAACTCACTACGTGCCAACCACAGAGCTCAGAGGCAGCTTCTGGGGGTTTCTTTCTGACCACAGCACAGTGCTCAGGCACGTCTTCCTCTTTTAACTCCTGGAGGGTTGTGCATGGAAGCGCAGACCAAACACTTACTTCTGGGGTAAATCTACAAATGCTTTAGCTTGGTTTTGGAGCACTGTTTCACCCTACGCAGCACAAAGGCAACACCTGTCATTTTTCAAAGCGCAAACATCCATTGCTTTGTCTTCACAGCCTTCAGTAATCTCCCACACTGAGGCATGAGGATTAATCCTCGTTCTTTTTTTTATTCCATAGTTCCTCTCTGGAAGATAAGAGCTTCCTGCTGTTAGGGCCTTTCCAGCCTTGGTACTGACTTCTCTCTGCTGTATTTTTACTTGCCTGGTCACTATCTGCCTTGTCAAAGAACTCATGGTAGGAGGAGTCTCAGCTTGGCAGTTTCTGTTTTCCTACCCAAATTTAACTTTGTTGAAGTCTATACTTTTATTTTGATAGGATTTTGGAGGAATAAGTTTGATGCTAGCTTCACTGGGCCAGATGTATTCCACCTTGACAATGAGTTTGTGGTCCCGGTTGAGATGATGAAAGCCCAGAAGTACTCCCTGAGCTGGTTTACACTGGAGTCCCAGGACATTCAGGTAGGGCTCTATTAGGAGCACTATAAGCTTTGTCTGGAATTCCCTCTTGCTATGGTATTTCACTAAGTGCAAATATTCTCTACAAATAACAAATGTCTTTTAACAGGCATAGCATACAAGAATTCAATAAGCATCCTTTGTCCTTGCTTCTAGCAAGAACGTTGAATCTTCACTCAATCTCTAGGAAAAACAACAAAGAGATATTCCCACTAAGTGGGAATTAATGGAGTTTTAAAGCCCTGAGTTAAAGATAAATGAGGAAATATGGAAAGGAATTCCCTCAGACAATGTACTGTTGGAGCCCTTCAGAATACAGCTACTGCCAGAGTGGGTACAATGTTTGTGCATGTGGGCTTCCACTGTGCTATATGTTCAATCTTTACCAGTCAGCAGCTAAATACTAAAATCTAATGCTGTTATTCCAACAAACTTTCTCCTCTGAAGAAATCAGATACCTCCTTCCCACCAGGCTGTTTTCATCTGAGAGCTAGACTGGCTCTGCAGACCAATTAGAAAAAGACTAAATTAAAGGCATCACTTTCTAGACTTTCTTTCCTCCTCCATAAATTCTTCTGGTTGTTTTATTTCCAGGTGGCCAAGTTTCCTTTTAAGAGCAACATGAGTTTTGTGGTCATTGTACCAAACCAGTATACTTGGAATACCTCTCATGTGCTGGAGAACTTCCCTTATAAACAACTTTGCAGGCTTTTCCCCAAAGAGGTACCCACCGCAGTGAAGATCCCGAAAATAAAACTGGACTACCAGCTGGAACTCAACAATGTTCTCAGTCAAATGGGTAAGGCCTCTAAGAGGAGTTGCACAGAATAAGTGTAGCGGATCAGTCTACATGGCATCTGTTCGCTGACACTAAAAACTGCCATCCTTATTTCTAAAGCTGTGCCTCACAGCTTGCTCCACAGAACATCCAAACTCTTTCGTCTCTTATTCCTCTCCTCCTTACTCTTTGCTTGCCTGGCACCAAATGTTTTGCTCCAACAAGATGATAGTATAGAGAAGACAGCATTCACAGTTCCTCACAATCTTTACAAGTTCTTCCTGCTCCCCTATTTGTAGCCAAGACCAACTTCCTCCCGTGCGTCAACCTTTGCCTCTTCCTTTGTCATTTAACATAGTGTCCAGGACATACAAATTGCCAACAGGGAGAATGCAGACCACAGAAGCTGGAACTGAGAGCTTGCTGAAATAAAACCACCACGCACTGCATTTCCAGATGAGAATAAATTAAGAGTTCACTTTGTTTTGCAGAATTGCTTAAAAAAATAATCTCTGTAGAACTGTTTCCAGCCTAGCAATAAAGAGTCCTCAGACTTGCTGCTCCTTTTTAAGGAAGGCTTTGAGTTCTTACACTACTGTTCTAGAAAAGGTGGACAAAGCTGTTGCAAACTATTCTGGTTTTGGCACACTCAGCTCTTCATACAGAGAGGGACTGGGGAAACTGGCTGGACTGCAGCTTTTGTTTCTGTTGCCTGCCAGTTCTCCAGTCCTCCATGGTGGACAACACATGTAGCCACAGATTAGAGAATTGCTTTATTTGGACAGGTCTGAGAAAAATCAGAGCTGGTGGCACCAACTGGGAAAGGTTAACTTGGTCTCATTTCTCTGTAGGCCTCCAGGAGCTGTTCACAAGCCCAAATCTGCGGAAGATCACAGATGATCCTCTCTTCGTATCCAGTATACAGCATCAGTCTACCCTGGAGCTTAAAGAAGATGGGGTGGAAGCATCTGCTGCTACCAGCGTTGCAATTTCACGCTCGGTCTCTGCCTTCAGCCTTGACCGTCCCTTTGTCTTCATTATCTTTGAAGATGAAACAGGCATCCCGCTTTTTATAGGCAGTGTCCAGAACCCTAACCCCAATGCTGCTCCCCAGATAAAAGAGCCACAGGACTCACGTGAAGCAACAGATGTCAATGAGTACCCCATGCCCAAATAAGAGAGGAGCAGAGCCTAAGCGTTCTGGGACTGCTACCTGACCCTTTGGACCAGCTAAGAGAGACGTCCTGTCCTTGGAGACCCCCCTCTGAGGCCACAGGAGGCAATCCCTTGCTGTTTTCCTTTACAGATCCCTAGAGAAAAGTCCTGGGATAGCCCATTCCAGCCTTGATGAGCTTCTCCAGGCTGGGATTCCCCTCTGTTGAACCTGCAAAGCTTGCTCTGCCTGGATTTCCCTTCCAGGGCTCTCGGTCCTGGAAGGGAGACTTCCTTGTCCCCAGACTCTTATTAGAGTCTTTATTAAGCATTAGAGTCCCTCATAGCCTGGAATCATCATTAGTATCTGGCAGCTTGGACAACAGCCAGAGATATTAATATGGCTCTTCCTTCCGCAGTTCCTGCGAACATGACTCCCTCAAAGTGTTCCTCTGAAAGCCGTCTGTACCCACCTAGAAAACGACCTCTAAATCAACTGGACGAGCAACCAGTTGTCTTCTCTAGGATGCATCACAGCCATTTCCAGGCATAGGCTCTTTTCAAAGATTCCCTTTTCCCACTCCTTGGCTATTGTGATCTGATGTGAGAGGGTCTGCAGTTGGAAACCCCTTTGGATCCTTATCTCCAGCCCTTTTCCTGAAAAACTCTAGGTTCTTGGGTAATGCTAGATTTTTCAAGATGTATTTTATAAGGCCTTTTTTAGTAATTTTTATGTTAGCAGAATAATAAAGAGTGAAGCAGAATGTATTTGCTTAAGGTGTTGCATTGAAAGACCCAACAGAGAAAGGAAAAAGGCACGCAACTTGAATAATTGCAAAGACTGGGAGGAAAAAAGTCTGGGTGTGACAGATGGAAAGATAGGAGGGGCTCCTGCAAAGGATCTACTTTTTGCTACACCTCATCACAGAGGACAGCAGGGGCTGTGAAGTGAAATGGCTAATCTGTAAAGACTGTCCAAGGACCAAGCCCAACAAGCTTTGGGCATTTCACCTGTGGAGTGTTCAGGGAACACTCACTGGGTCAGAGTTGGCTTCATGAAATGGGCAGAATTCCTTGAATTAGGGCATGAAGTCAGTGGCAGAGCGACAGGAGGGTATTTTGCCTGTGAGCAGCAATGAAGTGATAAGCAGGGATGTGACAGTCCCTAACCTTTTTCTTGGGCAAAACCTGACCATTGCTGGTATCTGCTAGGAGGTTCAAAGCTACTGATCTGGCATCTGCTATCTGCAATTTGTTCTTCTGCTGGGATACTCCTGGCTCCCCTGCACAATGCTATGAATGGTTGGGACATCTTCCAGAGGATGGAGGGGCAGATTTTGATGCCTGTAGCTAAATGTCCCTGCTTTTGCCCTGTTTTGGCAAAAGGCAATGTCCCGTTACAGCTTCACTTTTTACACAGCTCCCTGGGTTCTTGTTCTGAGGCAGCAGTGCACATCTGAAATAAGCTACCATGAAAGAATCTTGGGAACCCTCCACCCAACCAAGACATCCTACCACTTAAGAATATTAGTCTAACTCACCATAGCCTGCCATGCTCCAGCTACTTCTGGACAAAACAACAGCTGTCCATAGTAGATTCTGGTTCCAAACTCCCTCAGCTTCTGGGTAAAATNGATGGTGCTCTGTTTTTGCGAAACAGCAGCACAAGGGCCATCCTTCTGGCAGTGTTTTCCTCACTCGGGAAGTCTGCCTTCCCTCAAAGGAAGGAGCAGAATGCTTCTGGGAGCCTCCGTCCATGAATAGTCTGCACCATCTGCTGGAATAAGAGAAGGACTGACTCACTAACCATGAATTTTGGGGATGCAGGAGACTTTGGGGAATAAAAAGTCCTGGCTCAAACCTGCAATTACACATTTCTTGCAGTCTAAAAGGGGAAGAACGGCTAAAGATAATGTCTACCCCTCCAACCAATGCAATGACACATACCCTTCAAAAAGAGCGTGTAATTATGGGGCCTGGTAATTTTAACAAGTAACCCACAAGAATCCAGTCCTACTATGAGGGCATAGCTCTAGCCCACAGGGAACATTTTAGCTTATTTATTTACACAGATTGATTCTTAACAGTCAGAAATACCATCCCAAGCTTTAGGTAAGTCTTGCTTTGGCTACTGCAACCTCAGCGCTAACTTCCCTGAATTCCACCCTGTTGTACTGGAACCTGTGCAAAATTTGAAGCGCAAGTCTTCCTTTTCATGCCTCTGCCCTCCAGCTCCCCCTCCGCTATAAAGTTTTCTTCCTCTCATTCTCAGTTTCCTGAACAGCTTGGTTCTTATTTCCTATTTTCCATTTTTCTGCCATCCCTCCTCCTCCAGGCTATTCTTGTCAAACTATTAATTTCATCTTATTTGACGGTACAGCAGCCCTCCATGACTGTGGTTTGCTCAGCAAATTATCGGTTACACCAACCTCAAGACTCTTTTTCACTCCAGTGACTCTCCAGAAGAGGTAGTTTGTAAAATGCAAAGTAATATTAATATCTCTGCTCAGGAATTTCCACTTTGCATTGCTCAGCTTTCATTTTGACTGAGCTCCACTCTGAAAAGACATGACTAGCACACGGCGTCTGCTCTATAGCTTATCTGCACCACTGACAGAGAATATCAAATAAGTCTTAATATCTTTAATACTAGATGTATTTTTTCCTTACTAGAGCAAATTCATATGAACATGATCAGAATGTCCACAGCAGAGGTGAATACTGTTCAGACAGCGTATGGCCTACTATCTTGGACCCAAACCAGAACAACAATAAAATGTTTGTAATTGATTTAACAAAACCGATTTAAGCCCTCACACCTAGTTAGAGGAGTATAATGCACCGTTTCAGGGACACCCTTCACCCACAGGAGTAAATCTTGCTTTCGTCTATAATAACATTCTATAATAACAACAGCCACTCTGATTTAAATGGTTTAAAACCAAACCTGTAATTAACCAGACAGGCTTTCATTTGAAGATAGAGACGAGATATAGAAAATTCCCTACTGGTCCTTACCTAAAGGGCATTTTAGTACCACAAATCAGGTATCAAAAAGAGGTGAAAAACACCAGAAGGTATCTCCACAGCCAACACCCCCATTCTTGGGCCGGCGATGGAAGACTAACCAGTACAAACATCTTCCTGCAGAGGATTTCTCACAGAGCAAGCCGAGAAGCAGCTGAATGCAGAGCTGTAACTCTTCTAGTTAGAAAGGGTCACCTTTGAAGCGCCAACTAATCACAGGGCACACTACTTGATTTGCTTCTCTGGCTTGCAAAACCAGCAGCTAATGCTTCTCCAAAGCCATCCTTTCCTCTTAGCTGAGGGACTGTGCGAGCCCCGTGCCAGCACGCACGAGTAACTCCTCATTGCCCGTTAGCGGCAAGACTGGCAGCCCGAAACCGCGATGTCCCAATGCAAGCCTAGGCTGGGGGCACTGACATTACCGGCTACGATTTACTTTCAGCATTTTCAAGGAGACAATCAGCTGTCCTGGATCAGGCTACGTGTCCAGTTAGACCAGTGTCCTCGCTCTCCCAGTAGCCAGGAACAAATGACTGAGGGAAAAAAAAGCCAAGACTGACTAGGGACAAGGAAAACCACTGTTCTCTGGTTGCACTGCCCAGCTGCTGAGTCTGATGCTACATCCAACCATTGCTGCCTTCAATGGACTTATCTTCCACAAATTCGGAGTTTTTTTCCCCGAAAATCCATTTAGCTTTCATCTTCTGCAATACCTAATTACAACGAGTTTTACAATTAAATACTTATGAAAGATATACTCTCTTGTTTTAAATGGGCACTGATGGGTGCACCCCTAGAGTCTTCTACTGCGAAAAATAGCAAAACCACTCTGCCCCTTTCCCTTCTCCAGATCATTTGTTGTTCTGTAAGCTCCTACAACATCCTGTTAATTCATCTGGTTTTTTTCACCAAGAGTCCTTGACTTTTTAGTCTCTTTTTGGCCAAAAAAACTTTAAGCTGGTTATGTTAATGGCTTCTCATTAACCAACACCTGCCACCGGGCAGAACCACTTCTGAACATGTTCCCCTTAACCGCTTTAAACAGCAACAGAATTCTGCTTCCACTTTGCAAGTCTCTTCACTAAACCTTGGACATAAATCCACAAATCCATTAAACTGCTGCATTAACCATACCTCTAAGACAGAAGAAATCCCCGTATGGCAAACTGCGGGGATGAAAGCCTCGCTGAGCCCGGGCAGGGAGCCCTCACCCCAGGGAGCACCCCGCGTCGGAAGGCAGGGTGAAAAAAAACCAGGGCGATTCAGCGGGAGGGTGGCAGCGGCGGAAAAAAAAAAAAGAAAAAGAAAAAAAAGGCAGCAGAGCGCTTTAAGAGAACCCTGGGAAGCTGTAACCTGAAGCCTGCCGAAGGCTGGGCCGGGGGAAGCAGCAAAAAGCAGATGTGGCCGCAGCGAGCCCGCAGTGTCCCCGCCGGCAGCCGCGCCCGGAGCAGCCCGAGGTAAGGGGCAGCCCCCGGGGGACCGGGGACCTGCGGCAGGCGCTGGAGGGTGGGATGCCCACCAAGCGGGAGGGCTCACCGGGGTTTGGGAGCCACCGGCATCCCAGGGCACGGCTTTGCCGCCCGGGCTGAGCTGTGCTTGGGAACTGGGGTGGGTGGGTGCGTGGTTCTGCCCTTCTTCCCCGATCTGGGGTATTGTGTCCAGTTCTGGGCTCCCCAGTTCAAGAAAGATGAGGAGCTACTGGAGAGAGTCCAGTGGAGGGCTACGAGGATGATGAGGGGACTGGAGCATCTCTCCTACAAGGAAAGGCTGAGG
>Ga0065711_1005878_pt1 | contig 18918 bp, 16 predicted proteins | sample Hoacrofraction12_FD_59098 | JGI IMG/M metagenome (GOLD analysis project Ga0065711, IMG submission 59098) | Hoatzin crop microbial communities from Cojedes, Venezuela - Epithelial fraction 12 v2 (version 2) | ecosystem: Host-associated > Birds > Digestive system > Esophagus > Crop | place... | reverse complement strand
CTTTTCTTTTCTTTTCTTTTCTTTTCTTTTCTTTTCTTTTCTTTTCTTTTCTTTTCTTTTCTTTTCTTTTCTTTTCTTTTCTTTTCTTTTCTTTTCTTTTCTTTTTCCTTTTCTCACTGTCACATACATTTAGGCTCTACTAATTCCCCTGTACTCACTTGGACCCCATCAATATTTTCTCCCATGAAGCAATAAAGCCACTGAATAACCAATCCTTTCAAACCTGCTATGTCTTAAAGACAGAATTTTTTTCCAAGTAATCAGAACCTTTTGTTGACTTTTCTTTATGAAAAAAAAAAGGCCCTTTTCTACTCCAGGAATCAGTTACGGATTCAGGTCTAAGAGGTGACTTCATTTATAAACACATTTCTTAAAGACAATTGGGTGCGTAGGCTACCATCTCCTTGTAGCTCCATTGCAGAGCCAGATGCCCTGAAATCCCAAGCTTTTTGCCAATTTGCAGGGGAGCTTGGAACCTAGAGGCCAGCTCTGAGGGAGCATTCATTACTTTGAAAAACCAAGCTACCCTCTAGGTTGCCAGCCAAGAACTACTGGGGAACCTTAACTCCCAAGTGGGGTGGGAACATGGGGAGCTGAATTGGGCCTCCCACGTCCCAGCTGACAGCCTTAATTTCAGACCTGTTGATTATTCTGGGGTCTGGCTTTCTTTTTTGACATGCAAGGTTTCAAAAGGTCTCAGTTTCAACTCAACATGAATGAGGGAAATTCGTGGAAGCTTGAAAAAACTTGGCAGGATGGAAAAGCTCTTTCTCACCCATCTAAAGTCTTCTGTTTTCTCCTGGATGAGAGTAGTGGTTTTCAAGCTTATCTAAATTTTTCCCAGTGGAAGTGGAGACTCCTGCATAGTGAAGTCATGAGAATAGCTTGCTTTTCTCAGTTATCTTTTGTTGAGCCTTCAGAAGTTGTACACAGACCTCCCTGCTCTGGATGCTGTTGAACAAGAGGGGCAAATACTAATATCCAGTATGGGGACTCCTATGTTCAGTTCCTCCCAGAGGGACTCTTTTACCGTGCTCTTCAGATGACTAGATAAAGTTATTGCCAGATATTTAAAACTACATCTTGTCTTCTTTTGGCCTTAATGAATAAATGCACCTACCACTACCAGAAGAATCTGTCGCACCATTTTAGGGCCTCATTATTTGAGATGCTGATGTCCAGACTCCTACTGGTTCTTAACAGCTGCTGACTAAGAACACATTTTCCATCAATTCTTAATCATACGATTCACCGAAAGAGTGTAGTGCTGTCCAAGCCATTTGGCAATCGAGCCCTACCACATATATTTCAGTGGTCAGGTCACAATGCAGGAAGCTATTAGAGAGTTAGCTTGAACTGGATACAGACACAGATAACACTGCTAAAAAGTGCTTCCTCTTGAAAGTACTTGTGTCCAGTGTCACTGTTTGCTAGATAGTTTCCAGTGTGAACTTCATCGAAGGAAGCCTCCTTCCAAGCCCAGTCTATGTATGGAAGCTGTCACGGTGTCCTCACTGCAGATGACTCGGCAGGGAGTGCGCACAACTGTGTATATCACATCTATACAAACTTCAGCTACTTGCTAGCTAACCAGCCTGCCAGCAAACATCTCAACTGTATTTCTCAAAAAGAGAAGAACTAACAGGATGGGATATTCACATCCATTTTACCCTGACATTAAGACAACTGTCAGAGGCGCACAACTCCAGTGTGTAAACTCCCTGCTTTGAGCCAGGGCTCCAACTCACTTCATTCATGGCTCTGACTCACCATCATGCAGTGCCTGGCTGCCTCTACAACTGGGTGATGGCCGTCTCTTGGGATAGGATTAGGCAACCACAGGTGGCACCACCTGCTGCAAAGCCCTCCCGCCTGGGTTTTCTTTGCTAATGACTCCTAGATGTTTAAGAGCCTTCTCAGTTGCTGAACGGGAAGTGGCCAAGGGGACAATGAGCTCCTTGTAGTTGTTCAACAGTATCACTTGACTTTACCATTGATTGGTGTTTGGCATAGCATGTTGGGCTGGATGCAAATGGTGCGAGCAGTTGGCTGTGCCTCTCCAGAAAGGTGGCAGGAAGAGTAACAGGTTTGTGTTGATCTACAACGCAGACAGGAGCTCTCTCTTTCCCAAAAAATCCACCCTTCAGATAGTGATGTGAATTTCTGTTGGTTCTGTTACAGCCACTACAGGTCAAAGGGGTATAGTTGCTGCTTTTTTGTAATCCTGTGCTTTCCTTATTATGCTTTCTGATCATTTGGATGAATTACCTGTTTAAACATGTTTTCTGTAGGACAATCTAGAACCTCACTAGAGCAAAGACGCTACACGCTAGAAGTACTGCCTTCCTACCTTTGCCTGCAGCCTAAGGATTTAAGCCAGTGGAGCCATCTATTGATAAAGCCACCAACAAATGCCCTTGCTGACCACAAGTTCCAGGGCCATTTGGAGCAAGGGAACGGGCTGTGGAGTCCAGTGCTCCCAGATGACATCTCCAGAACCTACAGCTCTGATGTCATTAACATCTTCTGTGATGATAGATGGGAATTGCTTACGGCATTTACGAAAAATAAATCCCACGTGGAGGTTAATCTAAATTCTTAGAGTTTAATCACAAAACTCACCTGTATAATCCACCCTCTGCAGTCTCTCTCCTGCAGCCCCTTAAAACATACAAGAGATGGGAGCCCTCTAACCAGATCGCTTGAACCCTGCATCTTACCTGCCTGGCTGCTCTGCATGAGAACCTTGGGTTTCGGGGGATTGCTAGGTGAACCTTTCATTTCTATTCTGATGCAGCTTCTTTGTATCTTTAACAGAGGCCCCACTGTCTCATGCGAATGAATGCTGTATGCTTGCTTCCTGCTACGCTCCATAGGCATGTGCTGCATGGTTTGGCTTTAATACCAAATAAAGTACGTGATTACAAAAACCAAAGTGGATGTGTCATCTTCTAGCCCATGCAAAAGAGGCTACTACCACAACTACCTGTCTTCTCAGGTCAGGCCAAACTATGAGCAATGTCAGAAAGCCAGGTATCTGTAGACAGACCACAAAACAAAGCACAAAATCTCTTCTAGTGTATGACTGATCTAATTTAATGTACTGTGCCATCCCACAGTGCCAAGGTTAAACCTGGTAAACCAAGAGTGAACTCTTTGCTGCTGGTGGCAAGGGCCCTTTGGTACCCACATGAGGAGGTTCATAGGCAAGGTACAAACACCTGAGAGTCCGATCCAGCTCCAGGGAACTAAGAAGCAGGCATCCCTGAGACTTCACTGGGAACAGGATTGACTGATAAATTTATCCGTAATTCATAACTTCAAAACTCATGTTCAATTAAGAGAAAGTTCAAGTGACTTTCACCCTACAGCCACAAAACGAGAAGTCTTTTCTAGTGTACGTGCATGCGCGCACACTAGTGGGCAACACTGTAGATATGACTTTTGTATCTAGTCCAAGGTAAACAAGGGTTGGATATTTTTGGAGGGCAATGTATGTTCATTTACAAATTCCAGAGACTCCTTAAATACTAAATATGAAGAACTCATTGTGATGCCAAAGTCCTTGTCAGAATGAGCCATCCGGCACCATTCTTCAGAGTCTTTAGACAGTCTACTTGGGATCAATTTGACTTCAGGTCAGCCAACTGAGCACAAATGAATCTCCTCAAATCCTCTCCTCTTGCTTTTAAATGACTACATGTTGTTTGCAATTATGACTGCAACTGCTGTGTTCCCTACAAGTCCATTTCTAAACACAAGGACATTTTGATTTACTAGCATGCTTATTTGTGTGAGTCTAGAGGTAACTTCATCTTGTATGGCTATTTTTCCATTTTCTTCATTCTGGGAGAGCACATCCTGCAGCAAATGTCCAAAATCTACAAACCCAATGACATTAAAATGCCCAGATTCATTTACTTCTCTGAATGTCATGCGGTAGAAAGGCGAGACAGATTTTCTTGCCTCTGGCCTAGTCCTCTCTTTCTGATCTGAAGATGTCGGCATCGCTAAAGCATCTTGGCTTGGCATTTGTTTTATCTCTTGTTTACAAAGATACTGTCCTGAATAGTACTTTCTTTTTTGTGGTACCAAAGAGCTGGATATTAAAAGGGAAAAATGCTTGTGGAAGAGACATTTGTCTTTTCTGAAGAACAACAAACAACTAAATATTGATCCACAGCCTCCAGCTGTCTAGTAGACTAGCTGTCCCGAGCTGCAGAACAGCCATCCTTTCTGTAGCAAACGTCCCAACGTTCCTGTGTATTCACACACTGGCATATCAAGCAACTTTGTTCATTTCAATGCCGATTCTTCAGATTACTCAAAAGCAGCCGACACAAGTTAATGAAAATAGTGGTAGTATCTGTCACCCTTGATTCAGCTGTTCAGGTTCGTGTCCTTTTACACACGAGCTATCGTACTTGTCTGTACTGTAGGTTTTTTAAGAGTGCCACTAAATTTAAGCTGACAACCAATGTCACTCAGGGAGGCACGAGGAGGAAGAAAAGATTTCTGCTACGACATGGCAGATTTAATTGCACAGAAACAATGCCTGACTTTTGAGTGCTCATATCCTTAATGATACATTAGCATATTAATGCTCTTTCTTTAATAAATAGAGTTAAACCCAAAAACTTCCTTAAACCCCCTGCCATCCCACTGCTATCTGTTCAAATCACAAGAAGTCAGGAAAGGGAAACTTTGAGTTATGCAGCTTAATATGGCTATGTTGCACACCTATAATAATAATAATAATAATAATAATAATAATAATAATAATAATAATAAAAATAAAAATAATAATAATAATAATAATAATAAAAATCAATTAGGTTAAAAATGTTGAGCGCTAATTTTTTTTTTCTTTTTTTTAATTTTACTTTATTTATTTAACAACCTGGAACTCTCCTGAAATCAGGTGGCAATCCCTTTTCTTCGGAAGGACCTCACTAGGGCCATCTCTTTAATCCGAAATGGCTGCGTAGGAGCTCCTGATTGTGCAAGCATGCAGAGGCTAAGGCACTCACTGAGAGAGGGTCAGTTTTCTCCTTCGCCTGAGGGATGGAAACTCGCATCTGCAGTGGCAACTGCTCTCACAGCTGGGAAAGAAATTGTGCCCTTCACTCACTCCGGCTAAATGCATCTTTCATTGCTGATGGTCATGTGGAGTAGGCTGAGCAGAAAGGCTGGGAATGACCTTACCCTCTCAGGATAGCCCAGCGAGTGTGACGCTTAGAGGGGAGAAATTTATGTGTGACTCCCCACAGGAGGTGAAGTGAGATCCCCTGTACCTGGAGGTCATTGTTAGAGCGGGAGTCATGCCACCGCTGTCACGCTCTGGGCTCGGAAGGAAAGACACACTGACCACAGCATTTCATACAGAGCATCATTCAGCGGGCCTGCTCGGAGATTGCCGAATGAATTGAGTCGTTTGTGTGAAATGCATAGAAAAATGCCACATCTGTGTCCGTGATAGGGCTTAACTACGAGGCCGGCACGGAGCAGCACAGTCCTGTCAAGACCGGGGCACTGCTGAGCACACCCCGAAGCACAGATGTAAGTGCATTTGTAGGCTTGTGTACAAAGCTGCGGGTGCTGGGTCTAGGTTCTAAGTGGGAGGTGCTAAAGTCTTATTTTCGGTGCCTAAAGCCTTTTATAGTTCTAGATACGCCTGCAAAATGCCCATTGTAATCCACAGAAATACCTTTGCTAATGACAAGGTCAGGCTGCTGGTGATACGCTGACCAGGGCTAGTATGGCCAGGGTGCTCTGTATCAAGGAAGGAGTAATTAGACGAATGCAAGAGTTCAAACACAGTGTCTACACCGCCACTTTGATTTCTAGCATGTCCATTCACCCTCCTACTTTCCATACGCCCACTTCCAGTTAGCCCACGCAACCTTCCTTCTGCACAACCCCCTGCAAACTAGAACTCTAAGTGCGCACTCTTATCTCCCCAGCCACAAGCATCTCATTGCTCACTCCAACCATGTTCTCACACACCTAAAGCAGGTGGCATCTCCCAGACCTCTGCTCCAGTCCTGCCCCTTGGACGAGGGCTCACACTGGCGCTCTTGGAAAGACCAACATTAGTTTTGGAAGCAGCAAACCAGACAGGTGCTCAGATGCAGGAAACATTTTATATTTGCATGTTCCCCTAAAACTTGTGAACCAGCAGATTCAAAAGATTTTGCTACCCTTCCCTAACCCAGCTGTAAGAAGTGGTTTATGTACTCATTAGTGAGATGGCAATCACGGGATGGGACTCCCAGTGCTAATGATGAAATCGCCCCCAGGAGCAAATGGTACCAGCTGTCCAACAGTGCTCAGCAACACTCGCCCAGGAGTGCAAGGCAGCAGGCGAAGAGCACTGTGCTCAACCGAAATTAAAGAGCTGATGTAGACACGCTGATATATCCAGCCACTACTGCTGGATAAATTTGGTCTAGTACCTTGTAAAAATCTGTCACTTCGGGATGCTCGTGCTTGTAGCTTGTTACTGAGCTTGGGGTGCTCAGATGTAAGTAATTAACATCCGAACCCTGTTAACATTCCACTTTCTTTCCTCCTGATGAAGCATCACATTGTGAAGCAGAAAACAACGAAAAGCCTGTCCATTTTCAAATTGTTTAAATATAGTAATCACACAAGCCGGGATGGATTTTAATTAATCATTTTTTAACTTGTGTATGGGGGGAGGGATTAGCTGACAGAACTGCATAATGTCACTGCCAGAAGTCCCGTCTCTTTTAATAACTGTGTACGAAATTAGAGGGAAAAAAAATCTTCAACTTAGTGACCAGAGCAAAATATATTTTTACAGCTGCCAAGGTTCTCACTGAAGATATAAACCAGAATCTAAAGGGATCCTCTGTGTGTGTGTGTTGCATTAAGATATTCTACTTACAACAGCACTAACATTAGTTTTGTCAGAGGCTGAATGGTGGAAGGGGAGAGTGAGGGTTGGCAGCGGCTGCACTCTGGCCAGAGCTGTGTTAATACACCCAAACAAAATCATTTAGGGAGACAAGTTTCATGTCACAAGTTGCTGTTTTATTTAGCGTGTGTGGCTACGAAGGGGCTGGATTCCTGTTCCTCAGGTGGTGGGCAAGTCCGGGTCTGGCCTATGAGGAGATGCTTCTCCTGTGAGCAAGCACAGGGACACGCTGTGGTCCCTCAGCATCTGCCTCCCCCTTCCCACCTTACCCCAGTTCGTGCAGGTCAGGTGAAGGGATAGGTGAGCTCTGCTGCAGTGATCGTCTCTCTGTGCTATCAAATCTTTTAAGGAGTCTCTTGTGTCCCCAGAATGTCCCAAGAACATTCTTTCGGTTGATCAAAAAAAATGAGTGGGCAACCGGTAGCTCAGGCACAGGATAAAATTCAGTCTCACCACTCAGCTGGTGGGCTGGTGCAGCTTCAATTTCTCGGGCTACAGGGAAACAGTGCAAAAGTGCAACTCGGCACAGAGAGCACTCTGCTCATGCTCTTGCTATCCGAAAGCCAGATATTTAAAGCAGTGCCCAAACACAGGAGTTGGAAGTGACTTTGGGCTGGTGAGACCTGCCAGGTTGCCAGCGCTGGGATCTGAAGCACCTTGTAAAGACCCAGCAAGCCCCATGAAGCTGAAAGTGGGGCGTTCGTTGTCAGCTTACGCTGAACTAAAACTGGGACAAAAGAGAAGGAGGCTGTCCTGCCTCAGACCACGACACACCACCCTAAATAATGTCACGTCCTCTGAGATCGGCATGCTTGCAGGATGGGAGACCCCGTAACACGGTAAATGTCCCCGTGTCCAGACCGACTGAACTCAAGGAGCTGTCCTCTGAGCAATGTTCCCCCTAATATTTGCCAACTATCTTATTTTGCACAGGCTGGTGTTGACTGTCTTCTTCCCTGCAGTCCCCACTGCAAAACAGAAGATGGCCACCAGTCTCTTAGACCACTCTGACGCTGTTCAGAATTATTGAAGGCACTGCTGCGTACACAGGAGGGTTACCTTCTGTCTGCTGACACCAACGCAGTCATTTACAGTGGAAATACTTTAAAGTGTTGAAGCTGCTTTTCTCTTAGTAGCTGGACTTGATGCATTAATCTGTTGCTCACAGGTCTCTCATCAAGTGGGAATGATTTTCCAAATGTTTGGTAATGTTTGGTCCAAATCCAAACTTCATCGAAAGACCCGACTTTCTATGACCCATCCAAACACCTCCAACTACAGAACGCATTTTCTTTTATTGAAGCGTTTTCTTTCCTAAGGGCCATTTTTCCTTTTCATTCTGCCATACGAGCTCCAAGAATGATCAAAGTCTCAAATAGAATCCCAGCTGAAAGTGGTTACCAGAAACTGGAGATAATAAAACAAATATTGTGAGACCCCTAATATGAGCAGCCCTCATAAAAAAATGAGCATTTGGAAAATATCTTTGAACGTCCTCTTTTAAGTTCATTTAGTTCATCTATTACACGAGCTCTGAAGACCTAATGTCATAATTTTCCAAAACTACCGTAATGTTGTTTCCACTTAACTTAGAGATTTTCAGCAAATTGTGCAAATAAACAAATGGCTTCATGACATGTGTTAAATTCAAACTGAGCAAGATGACGATACCAGAGCAAAACAAAGTACACAATAAAAGAATGGTCACAGATTACAAATCACAATTTGTAAATCACAGATTATAAATCACAATTGTCCTTCAAAATCTCCCACACAGACTTTTGAATTTCTTTTCTGATGCTGATGGCCTAAGCTGCGTTCAAATTATCACTTGGCACTTGTAATAAATTCTTAAGTAGAATGCAAAAAGAAATATTTGTTCTATTAATTGTGTTAGAAAATGCTACGCAGCTTTTGAAATATACCCTTTCAGATGAATGGAAATCAAATGTAGCCCTGTTCCTTTACAGTCTATTTCTTCTACTTTTAACAAAAAAGTTCAAAGAAATTAGAAATGGCTCTGGGAAGGCAACTAGTATTGTAACATATTTTCCTGGAGAAAGGAATAATTTGGATGTTTTTTCTGCAGATTGAATCTGAAGCACATTTAAAAAATGGTCAGGAGCCATATGTCTGAAATCTTCAAGCAATATTAAGGCTAACAGGCTAAATGTCTGCCTCTGAGATGCTCTAGAGGATGCAGATTGGCTAAATGATGTCCAGCCTTTGAAAGCCTGGATATACTCCAACATGGTGCTTTGAGGCAAGGGCCTTAATGAGTCTTTGGTATCTGTGTCTGTTGTTCAACAGAACATGTTGAGCTGGGTAAAAGATGGATGTAATTTGTGAGGATCTAAACCTAAGGCAGCAGCTCTTGCCCCTATATGCACTGCTTCAAAGGCTTCCTATGAAGCTGTGAAGATCAAGGAAAAGGGAAAGATCAAGGAGAAGGGAATGAACTATCTCAGTCTGACCTGCCCTTTGGCCAAGCTGTCTGGGGAGGTGGCATGTGGGGGATTTTAAGCCATTCTGTTATGAAACCCAGCATGAGGTCCATTGACCCATGAGTTTGGGTGGTGTTGCTTCTGTCTCTGCGAACCTCATCGGCTGCACCATCATGGGGACCGGAGGATTTGGGAGGTCACATGCTGCTTCCGCTGAGGAATTGCACCCTTTTCCTTCCTACGCACTAAAAAGCAAAAGGTGCTTGAAGGTTTACCTCTTTTTTTACAATCTTGTCTGCAAGGGAATGCCGAACTACTAAAAGAAATATAGGCCAGGACTGAGGATGAAGAAACAACCTGGAGGGACTCAGTTCAGAACAAGTTTCTGGAAGCCTTCAGCTCTATCAATTTGCAAACTGTGAAAGTAAACAGCAAAAAAAATATGTGGGCAAATGTAGTCTAAGGATCCCTTGGCTCTCTGGATTCTGTAAAGGATCTTTTTAACCCTGACAGCAGAGCCTCACCACTGCTGGCAGTCCCAGCTGTGTTTCTGCTGCCAGGGGAAATAAAGATGTAAAACTACTGAATGGCATAAGGAAATTTTTAGTGCAATCTATTGCACAGACTCAGCAAATACCTAAAATTCCTATCAGTTTGAATTTGATGATGAGAGGGTCATCTGGAGATTTAACAAGGTCATGAAGTCCTAAAAGGTTTTTAGAAAGTATTATTAAGTCTTGGTGAAGATAAACATGGGCACAGAAACGGCATCTCTGCTCATGTCTCAGGATAGTCTTGTCTCCAAAAGTACACTGCTCCCGCCTACCTTAAACGTCTTTAGAGTGTGCTGTTCTTTGTTTCTGTTTTGTTTCATAATTGCCCCCAAAGTGAAAAATACTTGAGATGAAACAGAAAAATGGATGAGCAAGTTCAACCAAGTGTGCAGCATCCAGCCTCCTGAATTTGGACCAAGCCAAGAAAGGTAATGGAAATTTTTACTGTGTATGAAAAACTTCAAAGCTACACAACCAGTTTTCTGCACACTTAAACTGTTTTTACATTTCACAAGTTTACTCAAAATATATTACCAGTATGTCCAACTGTTACAATAAACATGCAGTGTTTGTATTGGCATATAAGGCACAATTATGCATTTGCTTGTTTGCATTTTGAAGCACAAGTAAGCTATGCCAGTTTTCCTGATACTCAAAAATGAACAGAATGGATGCTTTTGATCCAATAAAATTTGATTCAGAGAGTTATGAGCAGCTAAAAAGCTGTGTTTGTAGATGATAGAATGGAAATTGTATTCAGTCTTCATTGCTGTGATTTGCTGGTGCACAGCCATAATAAAACATCTTTAGTCAGCTTTGGTGGAAGGTGCAAGTCTGTTACTGCGATGGAGTCTGTGGAAATAAAAAGAGTCTTTGTCTCAGATGTGGAAGGGTCTCCAGCACTCTTTCTGAACAGCACAGGCCTTCTAAACTAAACACACCTCTACTCTAAAATGTTTTACACAACCATGGAAAATAATGGAAACAAAGGTGCATGACCAAAAATCCTATCCTGCCCTGGGAAAGCGTTTTGAGAAAGCTCGCTGTCTATGGGCAGCAGTCACAGGAGTCCTGTCATAAAACACATGAAGTCAGGGCTTACAGTAGCCCCAGATGTGCCAGAGCTGCTGAAGAAAAAATGAGAGAGAAGGCAGGTTCTGTTTCCTTGAGGCAGGAAACGACAACAGTGAATTACCCAGTACAGAGCTGTGCTGCTTCTGGTACCCAAACCAGTTCCCTTCAAGGCAGCATGGGTGTCTCTGCCCTCTTCTGCAACTGATGCTCCCTTTGGCTCTTCCTTTTATGAAAAAGAAAACGATGCTGTAGGTTCTCAATCCAGATTTCCCTTCCACGAGGAGAAAGTTACGAGCCGTTTGGGTCACGCAGGCTATGAGGAAAGCCAGCTACGTCATGTTAGCGTTCGGCCTTAGGAGGAAAGGGTTAATCGCCTCCGTTTTTGCCAGCTGGGGAGGTGCTGAGCCAACAGAAAATTGGGAGGGGAAGCAGGACAACCAGGTCCTCTGAGTCGGAGGGGAAAGAGGCTGCCAGGCCTTGCTGTTTGTGTTTGTATTTCTGTTTTAAGTTCTGTTTTGAAACAAAACGCATTATTACACCTCTGCAAACTATGGAGTTTTATAAGCCAGCCCTGCGATGCAGCCTACGATCTCGCAGAAACGAAGTCTATGGGCACAGGTAGGAACACAAAGGCAAAAGAAGACAGGCTGTGGTCTCAGTAGCTACTTGTGCTGGCAGAGGCCAGTATCTGCACAAAACCAGTAGAACATCCGTTCGATATACTTTCCAAACTGCAGCTTGATTCGGTCAAGGCTCTTTTCGTGCTCAGCTCCTTTGTTTCAGCCCTACTACTTCTTGTTTTTCAAATTGCCCATTTGGTGCAGGAATTTTGTTTTAATTCAGCAGGCAGCTGGAGCTTATTAAATCAGATTTTCAGCAGTAGTATTTTATATCAGTACTTGATAATGGCACACCTGTAAACACCCTCTATAACGAGCACCTTTAGGCGCCGGTGGAACCCGCCTGCTGCAGTTGGCGTGGTGGGTATGCTGGGTAACAACGGCACGGCAGCTTAAGCCCAAACTTTCTTCAATGCATTTTTCCCCTGCTTCCTAATCTCTCCTGACATAATGTTGAAAGTTATTACTTAGTTGCGTAAAGGAAACCATCTGTCAATTATTTACGTGCTTATATGTGGGACCAGGCACCTAGAAACAGTTACTGCAAGCCAAGGCAAATGCCCAGCTTCCAAGAAAGCAGAAATCCAATTGCAGCCCGCTGATTCAACTGTCTGTCGAGGGTAAGTCAATAAAAATGTGTTCTCCGTCAGAGAACAACTGAGATTTCTCCAAACACCGTTTTTGACATCCAAGTCAAGGCTGAGTAGCCCTTAAACTTCTTTAGAGAGCTCTCAGAAAATGACATTTTTAGCAGCTGTAAGTAAGTATTTAAGTGCACATCTTGCTGAATAGATACACTGAGATCCTTCACGCTCATCTATGAAATGTATGCTCCTCATGTGGTGTAAAAAAAATGCTAACATCTGAGCTTCAGCCAGCATCCAGAGAGCTCCTGTCATAAGTTACAAAATTTACCACTCCTCCAGTTCTTCTGGCGTGAAGACTGGACTATCCAGAAGCACTCGGTGTCTGCTGAAGTCCAGTCCTGTCAGAGTCACTATGAATTTAACAATCATTTCAGCGGAAGTAGACTCTGAGTAGAGGGCTTTGGCTATGTGTCCCTTGACTAACATGCCCATTTTTTCCCTTCCATGCTGCAAACAACAGGAAATCACGCCACAAGTTTTGTGAGACTGCTCAGAAAACCATCTGGGAAAAAAGTCACTCTGGAAGAGACTTGAGCTTTTCTCTCTCATCATGTAGGCAGATTTTTGCTAATGATGTTACTTCACACTAGTTATTTTCTGCTGTGGTTGGTGGACTCACTTGAGGTCTGCAGATTTCTTACTGGGCTCCCTGGAGCTTAAAAAGAGAGAATGAGGACTTCTTGTTTTAGGCTTGTGTGCTTGAATTTGCTGTGGCATAGTCTTTGATGGATACTGGAAAAAGACTGAAAGCCAGTGTTCTAGACTGCCCTTCCTTAAAATTAAAATATATCTTTTGATCAACAGAGATTCTGCCATTTAAAAATCTGGCTCATGTCATTAACATTTTTATTTTTGCTGTGATTTGGTTTTTTTTTTCTTCCTGTGGTAATTTCTAAGGAAAGGCTAGCAGTCCTGAAATAGAGTTGTGTAGGTGGCTCTTTACTGACACCCTGGCTCCAAGCTGGGTAAATCGGGTCAGTTTGGTGGGGGTGCCTCATCTGAGACTTACTGAAAGAAAAAAACCCTAATTCCCAAGGAATTTATGCTATAGATTAGCGGCAATATTGCCGGAAGTGGGGAGGGTTAAAACACTTGCTAATAGATAATTCCAGGCATACGTTACTCACTTCCCTGCAGAAGGACTCAAAGCTTGAGGAATGTATTATATTCTCTGTCCCACTAACCCCCCCAAACTGGCTGAATTAATAAAACTGTTTCCTTGAATTACCTGCTCACAAATCATAGCAGTTATAACCTGAACTTCCAGAAATAACGTGCTAAAGATTTTGTAGAAGATAAACTCAGATTACATTTGCTGCAAATAGCATTTGTGTAGCAGTGTGTCAGCTACTGCAATAACTGCGTGCTGGTCTTAACTTTGCAGATGATCCTAGATTTGTGGATGTCCCATCTTTTCAAAAATATAAAGAAGAGGAAAACAAAACTCACTTAGTGTTGTTTACAGTGAGATCAGTTAGGTCAGTGATGAGCATTTTTGGAAATCCCAGACAATGGAAGCAAAAATGCTTATTGTGCTGACTGGATAGGAAAAATGTAGAACTTATAGAAGCCAGAAGCAAAATGGCAAGCTTAAGGCAGCATTATCAGCAGCTGCTTTTCAGTCTTAAATAGAAAGTGCTTTTCAAGGAGGTCTGTTGGGAATACTCCTACAACTAAGTGAACACATAACAGTGTGCTGATGATGACTAAGTAAATGGAGATGGAGGAGGAAAGTTCAATGGCTCCCTAAGGAGTTGCCATATTCCTTTCCAGGATTTCTCGACCAGAAATATATGTCTGAGCTGTTTGTGATGCCTTTGTAATGAGTATGATCCCTGTGAGACCTACTACGCGTGCACTGCTCCAGCGTTTTGGTGCACGCAATGGGTCCAACACGCTCGGCACACCTCCGGCTCAGTGGTTGCACCTCTGCTCAGGACACGGGGCGAAGCCCTGGCACCTCATCTTCCATGCTGTTAAATTGCTAACATGGTGCCGGCTCTGGGCCAACTGTTGCCCTCCCAGGCAATGTGTGGGTATGGCAACACTTCTCTGTGTTGGAAGGTAAAATAGGGTGGGTGGGAACTGTGCTGAGCCCTTTGGCTTAAGTGCGGGAGAATGGGCCCTGTGCTCTTTTGTTTTGTATTAAGAATATGACCCCTTTGTACAGGCTGCAAACCTGAGCTAGGGTGCCTTTTGCTGCTCTACAGGGGGCCTGTCTGAGATGTGCAGCGGGGGATGTCCTAGACAGTTGTACAAAATCTTCAGATTTTCCTGGGACAGAAACAGAAAATCGGAAGAATTTGTGTAAAAGATATTTCAGGATTTGTAACTTCCTTTCAGCAGTTTTTTTTCTGCCAGTTTTGCCAGCGTCCTGTGTTGCTCCCGCAGATAAGATTCTGCACAGTCAAAGCAGCAATGTAGAAATCACTGCTTTGCTACAACTTAAGCATAAACTCTACTTACAACTCACAGTCCAAGGATGCTCAGACCTAACCAGAGATGCTAGTGAGATCTAGATCCTCCTCTTTTTTGCTCTTAAACTACCTCTTCCATTCAGGACAGGCTTTCTCTAAACCCATTTTGTTGTCAGTTTATAATTTATTTTTTAGAGGACTTAATTTTTGCCTGCAGTGGGAGCAGCTTGACAGCACAGAGGACTACTGTCAGGGGCACACGTGCTGCAAATGCCACTGGAGGCAAGACAGCCCTTTCAAAGACATTTTAAAAATATCATCTCCACAGCTTGTGTGGCCATTTGTTAAAAACAAATGGCATTTGGGGAGTCTGGAAACCAGGAGCAGCCATTAGGTGGATCTAAAATATGTGTCATCTGTTTAGTGTTGTATCCTCTTACGCACTGCCTCTTCTCAGAAGGCCAGTCCCTCGAGATTTGTGAGATCAGAGGGAAACGGGAGACCCATCTGCAACCTGCTGATTAGCCAGTCATCAACAGATTATCTCGTACAAAGGGATGGGGGTAATGGGCTGAGGCCAGCGAAGTGCATATATGGTAGTGAAAGCACCAGTGTCACAAAGATGGGAAAGACCAGATGATGGGACTTGTGGGGAGGGCACCTTTAAGCAGACAGAAGAAGAAGGGTGGGATTGTTGGGTGAGTCACTCCAGAATACTTGGCATCGATATCAAATCAATGGGTTCAGCCTGGTCTTGCGGTTTCCTTTCTTTCTGGGCACGGATCTCCACAAGCTGGAGGAGCGGGTGGGTGTACGGTATTTGCAACCGCTTTATTTTCTCTGGGCTAAAAATACTCTGCAAAGCTTTGGTTTTATTTTCCATTCCTAACAGCTGAGCCCTGGTCTGGAGGGAATGAATGTGTTATCCCACTGTGAAAATATCTAAACAGGTGGAAAGGACAAGGGAGGGTAGAAAGGGAGGGTGGAGAGTCTGGTTTTAGACAGAAATCCTGTTTCCTTTCTAAAACCAGAGTGAAGGTCCTGCAGGTTATTTTAAAATGAAAACTTGTATTCCCATTCTCATCTGTTTGCTTATGTGAAAGAGTCTTGTGTTGAGAGACATCAGGAAGAAAATAATTCTGGAGACACTGTCCGAGGAAAGAGAAGAATGTGGGCACTGTGCTGCTGTTTCAGTCAGACCCAAGCATTCTGCCAATAAACTTCATTTTTCACCTGTAACTTCTGTCATGCCAGCTGGAGTCTCCCACTCCGCTTTACCAAAGCGCTTTCTTTTCTCTTCTTCTGAGAAAGCTCTGTGTGAAAACTATCCCAGTGGTGAGACAGCTCTGTCGAAGCATCTCAGTGCTGCCTGGTGGTGCTGTTTCTGTAGCCATCCCTGTGCCTCAGCACAGAAAAGGCTATCAAATGGGCTGAATCGTGCTAAACGCTATGTTTTCCATTTTTCAGTATGGAAATACTTTCTATTGAGAAGCGTGATCCTGCCTGGTAAGACTCTCTTCATCCAAATCCTGTCTGGATTGCAAGTAAGTCTGCAAAGGCAAGGGCTAATGCACTAATCCATTCTGGTACTGTATGGCTTTATAGAAGCTTTTTTAGAAAAGAAAAATAGGAATAAATGTCCAGAGACTTGTACTATACAGAATGTAATCAATAAAGTTATTCAAAGTTTTACACAAAAGCACTCACACAGATCATTAGGGCAGAAACTTTAATCCACTGAGGTTTAGAAATGAGGAATTTCTTAAGCAGCACCTGAGATTTCTTTTTTTTTCTCTGCAATTCTGTATGGCTTTGTGGATTTTATATCCTGCCAAAACACTTTTTCAAATAAATATTGGGGATGGAAAATAAAAACAGGAGTAAAGACAAGCCAAGCTGAAATCTGATAAACAGCCCCAAGATTTCAGCCCTTTCAGGGGTCACTGACTATTGCTCCAAATTCTCCCCTAGGTGATGGAAGTTTGTAAATAATTATAAAGAGTGGGGAGGAAAAACGGTGCTGGTAAGAAGAACAAAGCCATGCTCGTGAGAAGAACAAGACCGTGGTGGTTTCACCTTTGCTATACCTGAGCCTTTGGGTAGGCTTTGAATTCCCTTAGACATGCCTCTTACCATTTGTAATTTTTCTGCTTCTCATCCAGACAAGGGCTGGCTACACATCCCACCTGCCCTTACTGAACGACAGGTTGGGGCTGTGTGAGCCCTGCTTTGCCTTGCCTGTCCTACAGCAGTTTTCTGTCTTTCAGCAAAGGCAGCTGGGCTAGAGAAAAGCTAATGGGTCAAGCACAAAAGGAGAGGCACTCTTCCTCTGGCAGGAAGCACAGTTTGAAGCATGCTCTTACTTTTGCCGAGTCTCCCTCAGCAAGACCATCGGTTGGAATGCACTGGAGGCAGCCCCGTGGTCCTGCTGTCAGATTAGTAACATGGATGAGTGATGCGTTGGTCCACTGGCCCAACCTCAAGGTTGTGCCTGGAGACCTATCCAGCCAGGCATAGCTGCAGGTTAGGCATAAGCCCCACAAGTCCCTGCAGCTGCTTTCCAGTGCTTGGCATGAGCATGGCCTGGAAGAGCATCCTAGAGGTGGGTACCAGGCTGAGGTAGGTCAATGACTATCACTGGTGTGCAGCTGTCAGACAGAATGCTCCTAGCCGAGGAGGCTGCCCACAGAAAGGGCTTTCCTATGTGACAATTCACCTGACACCAGATACGAGGTGTCCTGGTGAACTGTGATTCCTCCCACAACTTCTGAAGAATGCCTGAGATATGCAAAGAAGCAGAGGGATTGTGGGGCCCTTGCAAAAGATAGCATTGGGAACATAGGTTACTCTTGTGGCAACTTCTGCTAGTGTTGTCATTTGTGTGTCCTCTTTGGTCCAAAGCAGGGAGGGAACTGAGAGATGGACTAGCATGTGTGAACTATGCGATAAATGAATGAAAAGATACACCTAGTCTAGATACTATGCTTGTATAACCCAGACTGTTGTACACATCACCTATGCATTTATTGCACGTATTTTATTTGCAGTAATATCAGCATCAGACGGTATGCTCATTAAAGTTGTCTGTATTATGTCTGCACAGTAAGTTTGGTGGACCTGTGATGTATGGTCCGCCTCCTCCACCAGAGGAAGAGCTGTGGCCTCTACAGTGGAAGCTTAGGTATCCTGCTGTTGTAGGTTAGTGGTTTCCAAACTGCTTGCTGAGGCTCGGTGCCTGATCTACAGCTGTCTCGGACAGCCATATTAACCAAGGACTTGCAGACTCATCAGTTTTATGTGAAGCTATGTTCATTTCAGGACTGTCAAAGGCCCATTGGTCCATCATGGTTGGGAACGGCTGATTTAGGCTTGCTTGGGGTGCCATATCTGCTTAATGGTAAGGGAGAACAGATGTGAGAACTCCTCAGAGATTGCTTCTGCTTCATATAAGCCACTGGAGCAAAAGCAAGTTGGCAAGTGAGAGTTCCTGCCTTCAGCAGGTGAACAGAGATTGTTATGATTCATTCAGACTCCGCAACAGAGCAGTTTCACCAGTGGCCATTAAATCGGTTCAGAAGAAGATCAAAAAAAGTACAGACAGAACTACTGATTAGTTGTGTCACCACCAACAGAAATATTTTGACCTCAGCCTGACCACAAATACTCACAGTTAAATATTGGAAATACTGTGATGCGGGGGCTGATGTTCTAGAGAGCACTCGTGAATTAGAAGTCAAGGAAATGCAGCATGGTCAAAGCCTGGTGTAACCAGTCTTTCAGGGGCAAACCAGAAGCAAGAGGCTGAGGAAGCAGAATGGAGATGGCCTCATCTAGAGTACTCTGTCCTGTTCTGGGCTCCCCACTTCAAGAAAGATGAGGAGCTACTGGAAAGAGTCCAGCAGAGGGCTACGAGGATGATGAGGGGACTGGAACATCTCCCCTACGAGGAGAGGCTGAGGGAGCTGGGCTTGTTCAGCCTGGAGAAGAGAAGGCTGTGAGGGGACCTAATATATACTTACAAATATCTGCAGGGTGGGTGTCAGGAGGATGGGGCCAAGCTCTTTTCAGTGGTGCCCAGCTACAGGACAAGGGGCAATGGGCACAAACTGAAGCAGAGGAAGTTCCGTCTGAACGTGAGGAAGAACTTCTTCCCTCTGAGGGTGACGGAGCCCTGGCCCAGGCTGCCCAGGGAGGTTGTGGAGTCTCCTTCTCTGGAGATATT
>Ga0065711_1038307_pt1 | contig 18920 bp, 14 predicted proteins | sample Hoacrofraction12_FD_59098 | JGI IMG/M metagenome (GOLD analysis project Ga0065711, IMG submission 59098) | Hoatzin crop microbial communities from Cojedes, Venezuela - Epithelial fraction 12 v2 (version 2) | ecosystem: Host-associated > Birds > Digestive system > Esophagus > Crop | place... | reverse complement strand
CTGGACAAGGTCCTGTGCAGCCTGCTGTAGGTGACCCTGCTTCGGCGGGGGGGTTGGACTAGATGACCCACAGAGGTCCCTTCCAACCCCTACTATTCTGTGATTCTGTGAAATGATAGGATGGCACTACAGGCCCATATAGGAAGGCCAGATGGCTCACAAAGAAAACCTTTCTTCAACAATGACCAACGACCAGCAAAAATAGCAATACTGTATAAAGTATGCTGAGTTCTAGTTTTGAAAAAGCTTCTCAATTGGAGTGAGGAAGTCACTGCAGACTGGTTGTGGGAATTGTTGATCACTTATCTGCTAAAACATGATGAATAACAAACCAAAACATATGTGAAGCCCACTGCTGATTGAATTGTTTCACTGACGGCACGGAAACTCTAATGCTCACAGAACACAGTTTTGGGAAAATCCTGTTTTGCCTCACTGCTGGCTGACTTTCATAAAGGGATACATTCTAGAAGACAGAGTGAGGCAAAAGTTGGCATTACCTGAGTCTTGGATGCCAGGTCATAACACTTGATGTTTTAAATCTTGAAGCTTCAAAAGTCTCTAGTGATCTCACACTAACTGCTGAAACAAGTGAGTTTCTCTACCTCCCCTCACCCCCAAAAGCATTCTTTCCAAGCAGATTCTACTTGCAAAATGCACTGAAGCCATCAGCATGGGTTAATAATTGCTGTCAGCGGTGGTTTACTGTTCATGATTGCCACCTCAAGCACATGCTAGAAATACATAGTAAAAATAATACAAATTGCAAATGTACATTAGATGGAGACTGCTGTAAAAATATTATGCAAATAGGACAGACAGATAGTGAAAGATGCACAGTTCCAGAATCTGTAACATGAAGATAGTTATGTGACACAGTTTTTCTATATTGCTGAACATGGCTAGCGCATTCAGTTTACACGAGTTTGTGCAATATAGGAGCTAGTACCTAAAAAGCCAAGAGAAGGGTCTCTAGCAGCAAATGTATAATAACCAACAGTGATATAGGTAGATATAAAAAGAACAGCAAGAGCAAGTTAAAAAAAAAAAAGTGCATGTGAGAGAGGCCTGCTGGCCCCAAAGTAAAACGACAAAAATAGTATTTTGAGTTGTATTTGGCATCAAGTAATATTTCCAATTAGTAAAACTGTTCTGCAGGCGAGCACAACCTGCAAATTGAAAGGATTTTTGAGGATTCATAATATCCAACATGTTTCTTTCAACTTTGCAGTTGCGTACTCTATTAGTGCACAGACACCTCCATGTTAAGTATGGTCCACACAAGATGACTCACAGAAAGATTTTACCTAACAGTTGGAACCATATACAGATACCATTACTACATTATATAAAAGTTTTGGGGTTGTGTTTTGGAATGGTTTTTTATTTAATTTCTCTGCTGTTCCAAGCAGATTCTCACTACCTCCCTAGAATGTGTATTCCCCACAGCACTAATAAAGCAAAGTACCCAAGGTAGCAGATGGGGGTTTTCCCACTACTTACAAACAAGGCTACAATAATTTTACTATGACAAAGCAACCTAACAGAACTTATATCTTCAGTAAGAAACCCGTTACTTACAACAGCGCATTTACACTTGCTAGACTGGTGATGGTAGAAAAGAAGGAGGAGCTTTGTCAGTATTATTTAGTAAGCTTCAAGTACATCAACCTCCTTTAACAGATTACAAGAAATTGGCAACATGCATTTTTTAAAAGCACAGGGTCATTAGTACAGCATGGCCAAACTTACATGCCACCTATCTTAGAAGGTAAGCCAGATGGTGGGGGAATAAACTCTCTGTCCCTAGCAGAAGTATCATTTGTGTCAGCAGCCATCCCACTTTGTTGGGTTTCTGCAACTGATGGAAGAGGACCAGCCAAAGCAGAGTCTGCAGCACTAGTGTCAGAGACTAAATCGCTGCTGTCTGCATACAGCAATTCCATCTGGGTAGCGGTCCTCCGGCGGGCCTGGAGACAAATAAAAACCAAGTTGTGACTTAAACATTTTGTGGTATGTGTCAAAAGTGCTACATTTAAGCTTATAATTAGCTGGTACTTAGCATCCCCCTCAATTCACTTTGCAACTACCTTTGAAAACTAAATCAAGGAGCTTACCTCTACTCTTTGGCAACTACTTCAGAGCAAGCAAGTCAAATTCAACAGCATGAAACACTGATTTGACAACTGGTTTCCAAGGATATCCTTTCAACTAGCTACAAGTGCCTGTCAATACGGCACAAGTACAGTATTATTCTCCTAAGGTTTATCCAAATGAAATGTTACAAAGCAAAGTGTAAATGTAAATAGCTACAATTATATTGGCATTTCAACAATCTGAAAACAGAAAACCTCACAAAGGAGCCAAGCTTTGTGCAACACACTCATTCTTAAAAAACTCATCATACACGCTAGGTGTGATGATGCTGTGAAATTAAGATCTATTCCTCAGTGAAAGAAAGGCTACTGAGGAAGACGAAGGTCCAGTCTGAACAGAGCCATTACAAAAATGACATGTTTATCTTATGCCAACATTTTCAGGCCAAACTCAGTCAGTTCACCTGCCCAAAGAGCTGCACACCAATGAACGCTACCAATAATGCAGCAGCCAGCCTAGATTTGCTCCAAAGCCAGCTGCAGTTAGAAGAGCGGAGGCTAAGCTTCTATTTACTTTGCAAGCTTGGTTTATGCTCCTGTGCTCACAGGAGCGAAACGGCCATCAGTGCACATGTTTCCAGTCCCCACAGCCATGAAGATTGAACTGCAGCCAGCCTAGATATAGTCCTCCAATGGCATCTGTAATTATGAGCCTGGAAATCAAACTTTTATTTATTTCATAGACTTCCTCTCTTTACATTTCTATGACCACAGAAGCAAATTGCAAACAACAAGCACGTTCACAATTCCTACTGGCATTAAACTGCAGCCTGACTAACACTAAACTGCAAATCTACTCCAGTTTGGAGTGCTAGTAATTGGAAGAACGTATCTTTCTGAAACTGTAAAAATTCAACCAAAAAATACAAAAAAAGTACATTTTTATCACTGCTTCTCAGAAAGCACTATCAGACAAAAGCATATTACATACGAGTCACATGAACAGTATGTCAGTTCACCTTTTGCATGTTTTCATTCATTAATGTCTCCACAACAAAGCAAGAACATTCCCCAGAAGGTGACATTAAAATATGAATTATTAGCATCATCATTGTACAGCCTACCTTGCTTTTGGGTTTGACTTCACCACAAAGCTTCAAAAGATCTGAAGATAATGAACTAAAAGAAAAATTGCATCACAGTTAGAAAGAAAATAGTCATATTTTGCAGAATGTGTATCTTTATTTCCTCCTTTCTACTGAAATGGTGGACAAAGTAGAATGAAACAATGTCAGAGGTATCTTCTATGGACACACGATGTGCTACAAAAAGAGGAAATGACAGTAATTTTTCTAGAGTCAGATCCAGTTACCTGTTAACAAAGATCGCTCACCTTCCTTCCGTCCCAGGACTATGCAATGGGGCATCCTCATCAGTACTATCTTCCAAATTTTCTAGAAAATTTCCAAAAGAATACTGTTAGTCTGTCCATCTATAATAGGATGTGCAGGTTTTTAGTGCTATACAAAACAGCTCAGACAACGTTGAATGTCAACGAACAGCATACAAAAGGCAGGGGTTTTCAAAATATCTTGACTATTTGGCAGCCAGTCCACACTGAATTTTCCTAGTATCTAAACTACGTTTTTTCATACAAGCTAAATAAATCTAGGCATATTGTGCCAAATGTGTTCCTCTATTTATTGTAGCAGAGCAACAGGGATGACAGAAAACCAGAAACAAATTCTAGAAGGAAATCTGGAAGAAAGAAGATAAAGCAAAGGAAATTAACTGCAAGACATGGAAGAGACAGCGTGTAAGTCAGTGGTCATTCGGGATGCCTCTTCCTGTTTATTGTAATTTTCTTGCTCGAAGACTGAATCAGCCTGGCTACAATGAAAAAAATTTTGTATTTTTAAGTAGCTAGTGAGCTGAGGCTCAGCCTCAGCTTATATAGAATGGCACCATTTGGACTGACAAGAAGCAAGCACTTCATTAGTATGTAAGCATTTAAGTTTCAAAACAGGATGATGCCACCATTTAATAATACAGAACTGCTTCCTAAAAAGAGATTAATTGTATTGAAGTTAATTGTAAAATGAACCTGTTCAGTAGAAATGCTCCTGAAGTAAAATGGGTACACAAACCTGTCCACAGAAGACAAAATCAGCATGCATGTCACACTGACACTGTCAAACATGAGATTAACATGTCTGCATGCAAACGGTGCACAACATTAAGCTGAGACAACCAATCCAGGGCACATGTGCAATCAATTCCAAACTCTTGGGAAGCCAAAACCCCTAACTTGCATATTATTATGATAATACATTTTAGGTGTAGTTTAAGGACAAAGGTAATAAATTCCTGCAAGTGAAGTCCCTAATTTTTTAGCATACTCATGAAACGTTAAGGATTAAATAACATTCTAATAATATTCCATTACATCTCTTTATTATTCGAGATGCTTGAAGTTTACTTAATTTCTGCCACCAAGCAGATACCATTTGTAATGCATAGAACCAATGTATTTGCTACCCACATTAAAGGAGGTTTGTCCATGTATGTTTTAAGTGCAAGTACATGCTTTGGATAAAGGAAGGAAAGATATATAGTTTCCAGTCAAATTCTGAGAAGAAATGAAGAAAAGCAAAGGAAGATGCTGCCTCCTTGTGTATGCTACATCTAAAAACGTTTCCTGAAAAAGTCAAAACTATACATCAATCTAGCACCAACAATGAACTTCAGAGGTACTCAACTGCTGTTTTAACAATGTAACCTCAATTATCATAATTGCAACAACATTATAAAGAAAGCATGGTCATATGAATAGCACTCTGAACTTTATTGTTCCATCCTGGACTTGAGTGCACGTTAAACCTTTTCTATACATGTTAGTATTCTATGTCTTCTGCAGAAGAGGGGATCTGGCGTATTGCTCCTTCTAGCAAGGCACAAAGGTAGCATCAATAAAATTAATGCATTTTCTTTTAAAATATAAGATTCATATTAGGGTAATGTTACTTTGTCCCCTTCTCATAAGCAACTTGCGATGAACTTTTACAGGTAACAAAGAAAGTATGGGATGGCCACAAAAGGTTGGATTTTATTTGTAGGCTCACACTCATATACCCTGACACATATTGGTATTTTTCTCCAGTTTGTCTGCAATTCAGCACAGGAAGACTGCAGGAAGCCTCCAGGTAGAAACCAGCACACAGAATCAACAAAAAGAAATGAGAAGAGGCAGAAGAGCAAGATTCTGCAAGAAGTCCTGAGCAAGAAGAGATGGAAAGGAGCACAAGTTAGTAAAGGCAGTACTGCTTGTGAGGAGCAGCTGAGGTGACTGCTAATAAATCAATAAGTGGTGCAGTTGACATGCCAGAAGGCCAAGTTGCCATCCAGAGGGACCTGGACAAGCTGGAGAGGTGGGCCTGTGTGAACCTCATAAGGTTCAACAAGGCCATGTGCAGGCTCCTGCACCTGGGCCAGGGCAACCCCAAATATCAATACAGGCTGGGGGACGAAGGGATTGAGAGCAGTCCTGCTGAGGAGGACTTGGGCGTACTTGTGGATGGAAAGCTAGAGGCCTTATTGCTGGAAACATTCAAGGTCAAGTTGGATGGGACTCTAAATGACCTGATCTAGTTAAAGATGTCCCTGCTCACTGCAGGGGGGTTGGGCTAGATGACTTCTAATGGTCCCTTCCAACCTAAAGCATTCTATGATTCTGTGACTGAAGAACAGTGGAGAGCTTTTCTGATGACTTGTTTTCATCCTCAGACAGAGGCAACTGGAGAGTACAACACAGCACACCAGCATGGTTCATCCAGAGGAAATGACGTTTGACCAGTCTTGTCAAGATCTGCAAATACATGGCTGTGAGTCACATCTACGAACATCCAGATGTCACAGGTAGGAAGCAAAAGCAGCTCCTACAGTTCTTCAGAAAGAAGTCACTCCAGCAACACTTCAGGACTCTTTTCTTAAGTCTATGCTTGAATGTAGGTGCACAACTACACTGGGGAATGTCTAAACTTCAAGCCAAGCGTATTCAAATGGTTAAGAACTTTTGAAGACATCAGCGCTGAAAGTAGGCATCAAGGGAATGGTTCACAAGCACGCTGGAAGTGCAGCCCCTCTGCTTAGGATGGGTAGTGCCACTGAGCTGTCAGGTAGCCTGGTGAAATTGGTCTCCGGATCTTCTGCCACCCACACTTCACCTCTGGGAATCGTGTCAGGTTACCAGGGAGCCCCTGCACCAACACGATCCCTGCTGACCAGCTGGCAGTCCCAGCCTCGAAGCCTCACTACAGCAGTGTCTGAATTCCCTGGAGCTCAAAAGGTTTAGCCACCAGTGATCTACAAAACACAGACTATAAACAGTTTGGATTTCAGTGTGGACTGAGGTTAGTACGGCACATTCAGCTGAGGTACATCCACAGTGAAGCTTCCTTCCTATAAAGTATTAGCATAGTCCTGAGTGGCTTAGGTATTTTAAAAGCTTTGGTTTGTGCTTGCAAAGTGTTAAAAAGCTTCTTTAATGAGATACACTCTACAGAAGTTTTCCACAATAAAGCTACAGTTTCAATGCATTTACGGGTGTCTCTTCACTGCTCCAGATGCTGTTAAGTAGTAAAAGCCTGTCCAGAGCTAAAGAAAACGCAATACTAACTTCCTGACTGGAAAAGCACTGCTCTCACTCCAACAGGGGCGAACACACACATGCACACACATTAAGGGTCTATTTTAGATATACTATAACACTGACAACCACTGAGGTTCCTGAACAAATGCTGGCTGTATGCAGCAAGATGCCCTGACGCAGAACTTCAGGTGTCACCTGTCAGGAAGCTGGCAAAGCTCTCACCAGTTTACACCGTATCATGATCTACACACTCTCAGGCAGTTTGTGCTTTTGAAATGTTTCAGATGGCTACGAAAACTAGCACAGGACAGCACAATTGGATTAGAAGGAATACAAGACAATACAAAAGGAATTGTTATTGACATCAGGAATATTCTTTTCAAGTTTCAAACATAATCCATTTTGTGGCTAGGAGTAATGGAGGGGAGCAAAGCACAATTTATTTGGGAATCATTTAAAAGCAACAACAAAAGACTCATCTCCTCAAAAAAATCAGTAAAGTCAGTAACTAAACCCAATTGAAAACATGAGATATAGCATTCTGTAAAATATTTACAAAGCAAGCTATCTGCAAAAGGTTAAAAATAACCTGCATGTTAAGAACTACTTTTTTTCAGACTCAAAAAGTTGAGCAGGATTTGTCACAACTACAGTGGTACTGTAACATGAAATAGCTTTATGTAGTCTGAACATACTGTAGCTTTGTAAGCAGTAAGTCATAAATCTGAAATACAGCTCTGCTTACTGTGTTCACTTCTTGTCTGACAAATCTAACGTGAGGGCTATGGGTGGTTTCAGAAAGGAAGAAATCTCTGTAAGCTCATGAGAATGAATACATTTACAAAACAGTTCATGCAAACTTCACAAACTTACGAATTCTAAGATGCACCAGTTAGTGAACATCAATGAATTAGTAACTCATGCAGCTGTACAGTACATGGAAAGCTAAACATACTTACCCAACGGTATGCTATCTAGGTCTGTGTAAATAACAGCAACAAGGAAACAAAAGCAACACTCCAATCAAAATATATCCATTTATAAAAAGAAATAAAACAAATGTACCCAAATGTGTTCTAAATTTTCTTAATGTCACCTCATGAGAAGTAGAATAGATGCCGTAACAGACATATGATGCCACTTTCATAATCACTAATGTGTGATGATTGAACAGGATTGCATATTTAGAATTTCACGTTTAGAAGTCAAAATGATATGAAATTGTAAAGGCATAGTCTTCTATAAAAATAATCAGCAGATCATTTAAATTTAAAAAGTCTCCATGATAAAAAAAAACCTTCTTTATTTCCTACATTTCACTGTTGAGGGGATATACTTAAAAATGACATACATGCACATCAGTTGCAAAATACAGTTTAAGATGTTAAAATACAGCATCTATTCAGAAAAGAAATAGCCTAGAATGCCCAGTACAGCATGCAAGGAAGGCAAACGTGACATGCAGCTGACTATTCAGAATACAAGATGACAGAATTACCTTGTAAAGCATGACCCAGCAAAGCATCAAGTTCAGGATTTAACTCAGCTTTTTCTTTTAGCATATGAAACAGCAGTTGGTTTTGAGTAGCACTTGTAATTTCTGTCTGCTTAAGACGTCCCTCAAGAACTTTAATCTGAGCTTCTTTCTGGGCTGCTTGGAGACCCTAGGAGAAAGAAAGAAAAAGATGACAAATGCTTTACCACAACTCCTTTGTTACAAAATAAGAATTGCCAAAACTTTTTAAAAACTACAAACAACATGTATGTTGTAACCTTCCTGACACATCCTAAAGGTCTCCTATCAACTAAAGGTTGGGGGGTTTTTTTTGCCCATTTTTTTTTTTTTGCTTTTTTTTTCCCCCCCTGTTAAAGGGACTGTACTGGGTTTGCATGGCAACGTTTCAGTAGCAGGGGGGCTATTAGGGGGAATTCCATGAGAAGCTGCCAGAAGCTTCCCCTGTGTCCAACAGAGCCAATACCAGCCAGCTCCAAGATGGACTCACTGTTGGCCAAGGCCAAGCCTATCTGTGACAGTGGTAGCAACTCAGGGATAACATAGTTAAGAAGCGGGAAAAAACCCACACCTGCATAAAGGCATTTGTAGCCAGAGAGAAGAGTGAGACTATGCAAGAAAAAAAACAACTCTGCAGACACCAAGGTCAGTGCAGAAGGAGGGGAAGGAGGTGCTCCAGGCGCCAGAGCAGAGGTTCCCCTGCAGCCCGTGGAGCAGACCATGGTGAGGCAGGCTGTGCCCCTGCAGCCCAGGGAGGTCCACGGTGGAGCGGATCTCCACCTGCAGCCCATGGAGGACCCCACACCGGAGCAGGGGGATGCCCAAGGGAGGCTGTGACTTACACATTAGATTCTGATTTTATCGTTCACTAAAACAACATATCAATAGACACATTTCGCATGTGAAAACAAACAACAGAATAGACAGCAGGCATGACCATTTTTGCAAGAAAACATACCTATAGTTCTGCTACACAATAATTACTGATCAGAAAGAGGAGAAACACCTTCACATAGGTCCTGGGTTCAGCTAGTATAGGTTTACTTCTCATAAGAAGCCAGAAGGGGACACAGCCAGAATGGCTGACCCGAACTGGCCAAACGTATTTGATACCGTGGGACATCATGCTCAGGTCCGAGTGAGGCAGCTGGCCAGAGGGAGGTTAATCGCTGCTCCAGAGCGTGCTGTGCATCAGGCAGTGAATTGCTCTGTGTATTCAATTGTTCTTATCAGCTTCCTCTGCTGTTCTGTTAAACCATCCTTAACCCAACCCACGAGATTTGCTTTTTTTTTTCCCTTCCCATTCTCCTCCCCACCCCACCGGGGAGAGAGGCCATAGAGCGGCCACGTGGTTCTTTGTTGCTGGCCAGTGCTAAACCACATCCTTTTCAGCACCCAATGTGGGGCACAAATGGTTGGGATAACAGAAGGTGTTAAAACAACTTTGTTATATTTTGTTACATGCGTTTATTGCATTAGTTAAATAGTCGCTGGTCAAAATGTTGCTTTGTTTGGTCGTGTGGTTGGGGTATGTAAACCCTTACATGCTGTATGTGCTCCCTGAGGTGATGTTTATCACCTCTGGGAAAAGGACCAGGATTATGATTTTGCTGTACCGTGTAATATTGACTTACGATATGACATCACTGGGCATGAGGTTAGGCTTATATCTGTATGCAGCACTGCAGTCATTTCTGTACTGGGGATGCCATCTTTCAGAATTTATCAATAATCAAACCCACTCTATGTGGAAAACCAGAGGGGGTATCTTCCCCCACTCTTTCACTCCTCTTTTCTTCTTCAAGCTAGTGATAAAGGCTTTTGAGAATTTTGAGTATCCATGGGATGTTCAAACCAGCATGCTCCTAATGTTCTGTCTCCTGAATGGGTTTCAGGTCTTGTTTAGGGTTAAAAAACTATCTAAAAATATAACCCAGAGAACTGCCCCGGGGCTGGATAGCTACGAGTGGCAGGTGGTGTGGGAGAGCATGGGCAAGTATCTAGGACAGTGGGCACCTCTGGTGTTTTTAAACCTCACCCCTGAACAAGTGCAGAATCCTGACAAACTAGTAAAATATGTGGAAGAGTATGCTGTCACCTTGGCAATTCTAGAGACAAACAAATCACTGCATTGTGCTGGGGCCTAGCCCGTGCCTACCAAGCCTTATTCAACACCATTCAGTGCTCTCAAGGGGAAGTGGAGGGAAAACAAACTGACCAGCACTGCAGCTGCCCCAACCCCTACAACAGGCACTGTGGCTGTACCAGCCCACGCCGGTATCAGTTGCCCCCACACAGAAGAAGAAATACACAAATAAAAAAAATCAGTTCGCCCCATGAGGGGTGACAGTGAGCCAGGGCCATCACAGGAGCAGGAGGAGGCGGCAGAGGCAGAGATCATCACTCACTCTCTGTCCCTGAGAGAGCTGCAAGACGTGAGAAAGAATTCAGCCCCCACCCAGGCGACCACATTGTCACCGGCTGCTCTGGTGCTGGGATAAGAGGGCCCGTAGCTTGGAATTAGAGGCCAGGGCAGCCAAGCAGCTGGGATCCCTGGCCAGGGAAGGGGGCATTGACATGGCGATTGGAAAAAAGGCACAAGCTCAGCCTCTGGAGGCGGCTTCTGTCAGGCATGAGGGAAAGATACCCTGACAGTGGGAATGTTGTATGTTATGCAGGCAAGTGGACCAATATGGAGAGCAGTATCCAGTACCTGAGAGAATTGGCTGTGCGGAACCTGGCTTACTATGACCCAGACAATGAGCAGTTACCCACAGACCCAGATGAAGTCCAGTACACACGACCCATGTGGAGGAAGTTTGTACAGAGCGCACCATCCTCATATGCCAACTCACTGGCAGTAATAGACTGGAAAGGTGAAGAGGCACCAATGGTGGATGAAGTGGCTGTCCGACTCCAGCAATATAAAGCAAGCCTCCCTTCCTCCCTCATCTCAGCTGTGGAGGAATTGTCCCAGAAGGTCCAAAAACTCAAAGAGGATAGATCCTACTCCCCACCTGTACAGACCACTATCTCTGCTGTTAAGAGTAAGCATTTCTCTGCTCTAGAGAGGCTACACACCACGAGGCATCCTGTGGTTTTACCTGCGTGACCACGGAGAGTACATGAGGAAGTGGGATGGAAAACCTACCTCAACCCAAGGCATGAGTTGCAAGGAAAAATAATCACAAAAGGGGATTCTTCTCGGAAAAATGCCACTCCAGTCTCCATTGGGCAGTTCTCCAGACAAAGCAGAAACCTTGATCTTACTTCTGAACCTCTTGAAGGGATTTCTCAGTCATTTTTACAGGAAGTGAGTAACAAATACTCTGACCTGGATTAGAGGGGTCCTGCCTCCAGCCAGGTAGAGGAAAGGGACCTCTGGGCTTATTGGACTGCATGGATTTGATGGCCTGGCACGCCAGATCCACGAGAGTATAAAGCGCTAGTGGACACCGGTGCACAGTGTACTTTAATGCCATCAGATTTCAAAGGGGCAGAACCCATCTGTATGTCTGGAATGGCAGGGGGATCCCAACAGCTAACTGTGTTGAGGCCAAAGTGAGCCTAACTGGAAAGCAGTGGCAGAAGCACCCCATTGTGACTGCCCCTGAATCCCTGGCACAGACTATCTCAAGAAAGCGTATTTCAAGGACCCAAAAGGGTACCAGTGGGCTTTTGGTATAGTTGCCTTGGAGACAGAGGAAATTACAACAGCTGTCTGCTTTGCCCAGTCTCTCAGAGGATCCTTCTGTTGTGGGATTGCTGAGAGTTGAAGAACGACAGGTGCCAATAGCTATCACAACAGTGCACTGGTGGTAATACTGCACCAACTGAGACTCCCTGGTCCCCATCCATAAGCTGATTCGTCAGCTGGAGAATCAAGGAGTGATCAGCAAGACTTCCTCACCCTTTAATAGTCCCATATGGCCAGTAAGAAAATCTGCTGGAGAGTGGAGACTGACAGTAGACTACCGTGGCCTGAGTGAAGTCATGCTGCCACTGAGTGCTGCCGTGCCAGACATGATAGAACTTCAATATCAGCTGGAGTCAAAGGCAGTCAAGTGGTATGCCACCACTGACATCACTAATGCATTCTTCTCAATCCTTTTAGCAGCAAAGTGCAGGCCACATTTTGCTTTCACTTGGAGGGGGTGTCCAGTACACCTGGAATCGACTGCCCCAGGGGTGGAAACGCAGCCCCACCATTTGCCGTGGACTAATCCAGACTGCACTGGAAAAGGGTGAAGCTCCAGAAGATAGAATCATCAAGGTTGGAAAAGACCTCCAAGATCATCAAGTCCAACATTTACAGTACATCAATGACATCACTGTGTGGGGCAATACAGTGGAATAAGTTTTTGAGAAAGGGGAGAAAATAGTTCAGATCCTTCTGAAAGCCGATTTCACCACAAAATGAAGTAAAGTCAAGGGACCTGCACAGGAGATCCAATTTTTAGGAATAGAATGGCAGGATGGGTGTCACCAGATCCCAATGGATGTGGTCAGCAAAACAGCAGCTACATCTCTACCAACTAGCAAGAAGGAAACACAAGCCTGCTTAGGTAGATACACATCCCAAATTACAACCAGATTGTAAGCCCTCTCTATCAAGTGGCCCAGAAAAAGGACGATTTTGAATGGGGCCCTGAACAATGACAAGCCTTTGAACAACTTAAACAGGAGATAGTTCATGCAGTAGCCCTTGGGTCAGTCCAGTCAGGACAGGATGTTAAAAACATGCTCTACACTGCAGCTGGGGAGAATGGCCCAACCTGGCATCTCTGGCAAAAAGCAGCAGGGGAGACTTGAGGTCGACCTCTGGAGTTTTGGAGTTGGAAATACAGAGGATCCGAGGCCCACTATACTCCAACTGAGAAAGAGATTCTGCCAGCATATGAAGGAGTTCGAGCTGCGCTGGAAGTGGTCGGTCCTGAAGCACAGCTCCTCTTAGCACAACTGCCAGTCCTGTGCTGGATGTTCAAAGAGAGGGTCCCCTCTACACATCATACAGCTGATGCTACATGGAGTAAACCAGCTGCACTGATCACAGAGCCAGCCCAAACGGGAATCCCCAGTCACCCACGAATTCTAGAAGTGATCATGGACTCAGAGGAGGAGGTGACATGTGCTGAAGAGGCCCCTCTGCACAATAAACTGCCAGAAAATGAGAAGCAATATGCCCTGTTCACTGATGGGTCCTGTCGCATTGTGGGAAAGCATTAGGAGGTGGAAGGCTGCTGTATGGAGTCCCACACAACAAGTTGCAGAAACTGCTGAGGGAGGTGAGTCAAGCCAGTTTGCAGAAGTAAAAGCCATCCAGCCAGATTTAGACACTGCCAGTCGAGAAAAGCAGCCAGTGCTCTATCTCTACCCTGACTCATGGATGGTGGCAAATGCCCTATGGGGGTGGCTACAGCAGTGGAAGCAGAGCAACTGGCAGCACAGGGGCAAACCCATCTGGGCTGTCCCACTGTAGCAAGATACTGCTGCTTGGCTGGAGAAGCTGGTTGTAAAAGTACATCATGTGGATGCCCCTGTACTCAAGAGTCAGCCCACTGAGGAACATCAAAACACCCAGCAGGTGCATCAGGCTGCTAAAACTGAAGTGGCTCAGGTGGATCTGGACTGGCAACATAAGGGTGAATTGTTTGTGGCTCAGTGGGCTCACAAGTCCTCAGGCCATCAAGGAAGAGACACAACATATAGATGGGCTTGTGACTGAGGGGTGGACTTGACCATGGACACCATTGCACAGGTTATCCATGAAACACACGCTGCAATCAAGCAAGCCAGCTAAGCAGGTAAAGCCTCAGTGGTATGGAGGACAATAGCTGAAATATAAATATGGGGAAGCTTGGCAGATTGATCATATCGCACTGCCACAAACCCACCAAGGCAAGCCAAGCCACAAGCTCCGGATGCAGCATGTAATCATCCAACACCATATATCATCTCTCCTACCCTGAAAGACTGTTCTGACCGATGGAGCCCAAAGTCATTGATTGTCAGTGGACATTTTAGAGGAATGGTCCATAGACTAAGAGAATGATATCTGTATGTGTATATATATTCAAGACAGGAAAAGTGGTGGTGATTAATTGGAAAATGGGGGACCTGGGCATGATGTAGATGGTATACAACAAGGGGTGGATAATGTCCTGGGTTCAGCTGAGATAGGGTTAATTCTCACAAGAAGCCAGGGAGGGACACAGACCATATGGCTGACCCAAACTGGCCAAACAAACAGGGTATTCAATACCATGGGACATCACGCTTGGGTCTGAGTGGGGAAGCTGCCTGGGGGGAGGTTAATCACTGCTCCAGAGCACACTGGGCATCGGGCGGTGAGAGAGAATTGCTCTGTGTATTCCCTTGTTCTTACCAGTATTACTGCTGTTGCTGCTCACTTCCTTTGCTGTTTTGTTAAACTGTCTTTATCCCAACCCACAAGTTATGCCTTTTTCTTCCCATTCTCCTCTCCACCCCACCAGGGAGAGGGGTGATAGTGGCCACATAGTTCTCTGTTGCTGGCCAGGGCTAAACCATGACAACAAATTAACCTTTTTATCACTGTTCACAATTTCTCCTTATCGTAAGTCAGAGATAGCCATTCAACCCAAGGGCTACAAAAAAAAAAAAGGACTGAAAATTGCAGAAGTCAATGTGATTGGGGGAATTTTTAAAAAAAAACAAAAAACACACACAAAATCACAACACAAATATTTTTGATTACCTGCACAGCAATGAATCAAGAATGCATAAAATGAACAGAGAATTGGTCACTGGAACTGACCCAAAGCCCATTTCAACAGCCTTGAAATCTTTCATTTGATTCGGTGACACCGAGTATGGCCTCCAAACAGCAAGCAAAAGCAGCAGCAAGAGCACATGACGCATGTGTGCAAAGGACTATATGAACTGCCAAATATTCATTTTGAAAATATTACTCCCCAAGGCTTTCAGAAAAAGCTCATATTGCTCTACTCAAAAGTAGAAGTCTGACTAAATGTTATGCATAAACATATTTTAAAAGCTCACGATTTTAAGAAAGTGGCTGAGTCAGTCTTCAAAAAAAGATCCTGAGTGTTCTTTAGGAGCTTATTGAAAAACATAGAAGGAGATTATTTATTTCATTACAAAACGCTACTGCTCTTATAAGAGCAACATGAGGTAATAAATGAAGTAGGCTCTACTGGGAGTTGAAAAACAGGCAACAGATTGAAGCGGACAATGGATCTCACGGGCCTCCACAGTGAGAACCAGCATGACTCGGTAGCATTGGCCAACTTTTTTTGTCTGGCTTACTTTTCACAGTCATAAATTCACATTACTTAGTCTTTATGTCAGCACAGCTCTGTTCCTGGTACATGCCATAGTCCTGGCACACACATATTTCACTTCGTGCATTACCTTATTGATACCCATCGTGAGGAAGTGGTCAAGCAAATATCGAGCTTCTGTCAAAGTGCAAGCATTAATCACTGCTGTTACATCCAAGGTCTCACCTTCTTCCTATGTGTGCAACAACAAAAAAATCAGAGAAAAACGCATTTTTAGATTTTTCTTTTTAATTCATTACTGTAATCAGAAAGCAGAAACAGTGAAGACACTGCAGTATCACCCAGTTCATCCTCTTGGTACCTCTAAACCATGTCTGACATTTTTTTTCCCAAACTATCCCCAAAACACTCCACTGTACAGACTGCAAAATTCCCAGTCTCTCCCAGTGCTTCAGTTCCTTTCCTATTAGAAAGCTCTTCTCAACCTCCAACTCAGATTCTCTTCTTTCTACAAGCAAAGCTATTCACCGTGGATGCAGAAATGAGTGTATTTGTTCACTCTCTGCAGCCTTCATGCACCCGAAGACTTCTTCCCCTAGTCTTTCCCTCTTTTTTCTTCCAATCATTCTCAGTCTGTATTAAGCACTCTAGTACCCTCAAGAATGATTAAGCCTTTTGTGTTCACTACTACTTCTCTGATAAAGTCCTGTAATCTTGCACCATGCTGTCCAAAATGAAAGAAAACCTGATGTGAGTAAAATAGTGAAAGCTGCTCGCAGTGTAACATTTATTAAAGCACAGATTAGCTCAAGGCAGGAGAGGAAGAACTCAAGCACTGCCATGTAAAAATACTGGTAAGCATTGCAGTTCAGACAAGCTGACCATGAGTCAGCAGTGTGCCCTGGTTGCCAAGAAGGCCAATGGGATCCTGGGTGCATTAAGAAGAGTGTGGCCAGCAGGTCAATGGAGGTTCTCCTCCCCCCTCTACTATGTCCCGTTCCTGTTGAGGCCGCATCTAGAATACTCTGTCCAGTTCTGGGCTCCTCACTTCAAGAAAGAGGAGGAGCTACTGGAGAGAGTCCAGTAGAGGGCTACAAAGATGATGAGGGGACTGGAGCATCTCTCCTTTGAGGAAAGGCTGAGGGAGCTGGGCTTGTTCAGCCTGAAGAAGAGAAGGCTGCGAGGGGACCTAATAAATGCTTATAAAAACCTTAAGGGCCAGTGACAAGAGTATGGAGCCAGACTCTCTTCTGTGGTACCCAGCAATGGGAAAAGGGGCAACGGGCACAAACCGAAACATAGCAAGTTCCAGCTGAACATGAGAAAGAACTTCTTCCCTCTGAGGGTGACGGAGCCCTGGAATAGGTTGCCCAGAGGGGCTGTGGAGTCTTCTTCTCTGGAGATATTCAAGACCCGCCTGGACAAGCTTCTGTGCAGCCTGCTCTAGGCAACCCTGCTTTAGCAGGGGGGTTAGACTAGATGACCCCTTCCATTCTGTGATTTCATGCTACCACATACCAAGAGACCTAGGAGACTGTATGTGGTGGATTCTTCCTGCTAGATCATGTAAGATATGATACACATTATAAGAGTTTTCACATTTGGATTTCCCTGCTTTTGGTAATACTCAAATTTCTACATCAATCGTAATAGACAACTTCCCTTTACTAAATTACTATTTGAAAAGTCAACCCTAAACACGCAACTTGGCCTGAAAAGGCTCTCTAGTTACAGAAAGCCACTGTTCCATGATTGAAAATATACCAAAATGCAATATTATGAATTTATATGAATTCTTACACGCAAGAATACTTAACTATACTTACAGTATACAGAAACAATACAAGGGAGGGGAAGCGTATCAACAGCTGCAGGAAGATAATGCAAGCTGTTAGCCTTCAGTCCCAAATAACATTAATTTAATGCCAGCAGAATAGAAAGCATCCGCTTTGACATTTAAATGCTTTGCAATCTTAACTTGCATTATGCTATTGACACTAAAATTCAGATCTGAAAACTCAGCTGTATAAACGCTCTGTTTCAGACTTCACCCAAGCTTTCACCAGTTTTAAATTCTGGGTTCAACAGTTATACAGCCAAAACAAAATTCATTTTTAAGTGAGAACATTTTCAAGGCTAACACAGTTGGTTTTTCTTTTCTCCATTATGCCGATTTTGCACTAAGATTTGACCTACCTTTGCTTCTTCCATTTGCATAATATTTGCTTGGCAGTCAGAAATGCTGTCATTAATGTAGTCTATATTTGCAGTTAGTGACTCCACCTCTTCATTTATGTTTTGGACATTTCTATCTGCTTCACTTCCACCTCCGTCCTTGATGAGCTTCTCCCTTTTCTTTGAAAGCTTCTCTCTTCTTTTTGTAAGTTCTTCACGTTGCTATTTTCCCAAAAAACATAATATTACATAAAAAGGAATTAGTAAACACTTAGGGCATTTAAGCGCCTTTTTGTTTTGTTTTCCTTCTTATATTTCAACTAATATATCATGATTTTTACAGGAAGAAGTAATACAAACTAATATATTTGCACGTGATTCCATTAATGTGCTTTTTATTTCTTACTAAGCACAGCAATCCCATGATCCAAATGCTTACTGGCGTTGTTTAGAGCTGCTTCATTGATTGCAATGGATTCCAATCACTTTGCCTAGGCCACCATCACAGCAATTCATTTACAGTGAACATAAATGCACTTCTCTCTCTATTTAATATGATGATACAGCTAACAGTGTTTAGTAGATCACCCACCGTAAGTAACCTGTTCATATCTGCCTCCATATTGGAAATGGTCATCCTCTGCATAATGATATCAGTCACTCTGCGTTCGAGTAACTGCCACTTCATCCTGGCTGCCCTTGAGGAGTAAATTCTGCTTGTCACTGCTTTCCGCTGATACTTCTTTCTGTGATAAATTCAAGAGAAACATACAGCTGAGTCTAAAGTAGTCCGATTACACATTTGAATGTGGAAATGATCAGGCCAGAATATATTTCACAGACAACTTAAACTTTTCTTGCAGAATTTCTTGCACTTTTTCATTGCAACAGACAGCTACCTGCACCCAGCCCTGAATTCTACTGCACTTTAACATATTGCATTAAAAAAAAAAAAGTATCAAACACTGTAGCATCTTGTATGATGCACCACTGAAATCAAATGCCACCTAAAAGTTGTTCGCTATTTAACAAGGAGATCTGCCTCAAACCACAGCAGATCACCAATAAGCCTAATACATTAAATTGTGTTTCCACAGAATCACAGAATGGTAGGGGTTGGAAGGGACCTCTGTGGGTCATCTAGTCCAACCCTCCTGCCGAAGCAGGGTCACCTACAGCAGGCTACAGAGGACCTTGTCCAGGCA
>Ga0065711_1038306_pt1 | contig 18920 bp, 10 predicted proteins | sample Hoacrofraction12_FD_59098 | JGI IMG/M metagenome (GOLD analysis project Ga0065711, IMG submission 59098) | Hoatzin crop microbial communities from Cojedes, Venezuela - Epithelial fraction 12 v2 (version 2) | ecosystem: Host-associated > Birds > Digestive system > Esophagus > Crop | place... | reverse complement strand
GAATACGAAGGCTGTTTTTGTCCTCTCCCTCTTTTCCTTCTCTCCCTTTGAGACTGCAGCTTTTCCATCAGCCTAGACAGTTTCTTTCTCTTTGTCCAAGCTTTCCACAGGCTTTAGGGGAAAATAAGCAGATCAAGAGGAGCTGTTAGCCCAGGCAGAAAGGACCTGGTTGCTGCAGTTATTAGTGGTGGGCAAGGAGAGCAGGCTTAGAGCCCAGCAGGAAGGGATACCTTTTGGGTGTCTAAAGAAGAAATCACACGTAGGGCGGTTGGACCTTTACGTGAGGTCACCCTGCAGCATGTGGCAGTGGAGTAGATCATCCAGGCTTTCTCTCCTCTCTCTAGAAAGCTTCAAACACTGGAGAAATTGGTCAGGAAGAAAGGGAGGGCATCAGTAAAATCAACTAAATTCTTTCAGGAGCTGGAGACAAACGGGCTGAGGTGTCTGTTCCTCCTGAGGTTCTCCAGAAAATGAAAACTGTAACTTGATCCATTTCTGGGTTCTTTCCAACAAACTCAGATCCTCAATGTAAGCAGTTCCTGTCCTTCTCCCTTTCTATCAGCTCCATCGAAGGACCTGGATACTTGAAATGGTAATGGGTCGTGTAAAGGAACTCTGGATTTGTCTTTGAGTTCTGCTAATAAAAAATCTTCCTTTGATCCTGTAAGTACTCTGTAAGATGTCACGCTCATTGCCTGAGCATGTCAGTAAAACCAAATTATGAAGCTGCCATGTTTTTGCTGCCTCTCAATTCACGTGATGCAAGAATTGTAATGGATTCTGCTTCTTTAGGCTCAGATAAATATTGGCAATTTAATTGCTTTCCTTAATCTTGGGGTTGCAAAGTTGATGGGAGGATTAGGAAAACAGGGTCACATAAGTGGTTTTTCAGTCAGCTAAGAAAAAAATGGAACTATGATGCCTAGAAGTACAAAAATTCATTTAAATGGTTCTCCCCCCCTCCACACTCATTTTAATACCTCAAAAAGGCCACATCTAATTGGAATACAGAGTCAGAATGCCACTTGCTTTTACTTCAGACCCCTCTGTACAGTCTTCATCAGCAAGAATCCCATTCAGAGAAACTAGAAACACACAGAGGAGATTTTTTTTAATATCACAGATTATTTTAAATGTACAACATTTTGAAAGAAAACACAATCCTGCAAAGCTGCTGCAAACAATTCCTGCTTCAAAGCAGGCATGTGCGATGCCTGAAGCCAGACAGAAACTCTCTGCATGGTGGGTTGGGAACACGAGTTGGATACTTTGTTAGTATGAGGCAAAACTGGTGTGAATTCCAGCAACACAGGCTGACAGCCTTGTGGGGACTGTTCCCCCCAGGCCTCTGGAATTAGGTTTGGGCATCATGGGTGGGAACAGCAACTCACCAGTGTTGATCTTCACTGCCAGCAGCATGTTCTGAGTGGGACGCTATTCCTCTTCTTTTGAGGTTCACCAAATACCTCGTGACTCTGCCCCATCTTTTGCCTGAATGTGAAAGGAAGCTCCAGCTGTTCATTTCCCCTTTTAGTTTTGTTGCTGAAGTCCTCTCAAGCTGTGTCAGCTTTAGCAGGAGAAGCTTCTTCTGGTTCCATTCACTAGATGGCAATGCTGGAATCACCCCAGGCACACAAACATCAATTAAACACATTCATGGAAGAAAGCAATTAGCAATATCGTCCCTTCCTGATGCTTTGGCATATCCTTTTATTAAAGACCAAAAAACCCACAAATGAAACCTCTCCCTCTTTGTTATTGTTTAATAGTAAATCTTTAGTATTGGAGGAGAAAACCCAGCAGCACAGCCAACGCAGTGCGGCTGGAAGTGGAGGGTCCTGGGTTCCCAGCTGCTATCCTCATCTCTGTTCCCCACTTGTCTGTAGCTTTTCTAATTGACTAAGAGGTCCCTTGTCTAGCTGGACAGCCTTCTCTGGTCAGGAAATCTGCTTACCGCTGTTCTTGCACCTTTTCTAATAACAACTGAAAAACACCCTAGGTCCTTTCTGTTAAACTACTCGTTCAATAAGGTGATTCTGCTGCAAGAACATCAGTTTTCACCTTTCTCATGTTTAAACTGAAATGTCTCAGGTAGGCAGATGCCAACCTCCCTTGGAGCATCAAAATGGGATTTTGAAGGCACAGGATGGACACTGCTTCTCCTCTCAATTGTGGTACCACCATAGTCAAGGCAGGAAAACTCCTCCCCTGCCTCTGCAGACCTTGTCTTAGGTCACGCTCAAAAGCTCAGTGGAGGTGAGCCCAGGTGAGTTCCACATGGAAGGAGAAGAACGCTTGGTGGGGATGCATTCTTCAGAGGTGCTCAACACATTCCCAAGCACACACAAAGTGAGGTGGCTCCAGAAACACCTAAATCGCTGAAGTTCAGGTGTATTTTTCCCTAATGGAATAGCAAAATCCAACAGAAGGCACCACAAGCACCAGACACCTGCAGAACTATCTGCCTACACTCCGAAGCACAGCAACCTTTGAGCTTCTTCTACAACAGTCATAAATTTTCATGTTGGAAACGCAACTTTCCTTTTCTCCGGTTCTCTTACGCTGCATTGACTTCACTGTTGTGACTGGCACGTTAAAAGTTTGTAGATTTGCCCGAGGCACATATCCAGTATAGAAAAACCTCCATCCAAACGGCTGAGGTTCAGCAAAGAGATAAGCGACTGAAAAAAGGGTCTTCTGAGGGAAACATCAGACAGTCTTAAGGTGGTCTGGAATTTCATCCAAATCGTACTGTGCTAATCAGCGGGGGAACTGGGTGTGCAGAACTTTGTGATCTCATATATGCCAGGATAAATCTAATGCAAATCCAAGGGAACAAATTATATTACTGTGGATTTATTCAGCTGTAATTGATCAACATTTGTCCCTGAGTGACTCAAACATTTCTTTCCTGTGTGTACAGTCTCTTCCCTGCTAATGCATCCCCACGGGAGGGAACGTTTCTTCTGCTAAGCAGAAAACAGGGGAAGAAACCAATTGCATTTTGCTTGATGGGAGAATTTCAAGTGTACAATTGCTCAAAGACAGGGCCTCGTGTCTCCAGTGAATGCAGGTATGTAACCATGCCCCCACATGGAAAAAAGTGATAAACTCAGTTTGTGAAGATCTGAAACAGAAAATCTTCAAAGCTCAAGAGGGTTGTTACCTCTGCATTTCTCTCCTGAAAATATCTTTCACAGAAAGAGACCAGTTGTCCAGTTTCTTGTAAGCATTTCGGCATGCTTTTCGGCATGCTTTAGGATGCATCAGAAATTAAGTAGCTGCTCATCTGGCACTGTCTCTTTCCCTAAACTTGCTGATTAGAAAGTGCTCCCAGGCAGAGCGGGGATTGCCTGAGCATTATTTCTAATCCTGTTCCACATGACACAGATACTTAAGTTAACCAGATGCACTCCACACAGATCCCACGCAGCAGAGCTGCTCCCAAACCCTGACATGAGGCACGAGTGAGAGAACAGCTTTGATGTGCTCTATCGCGACAGCGGCACAGCCGGATACGGCTTCCTTCTGCTGCACGTGGCTGGGGAGAAGAACAGGCACGCAGAAACAGTAGAATGATTTAAAGAACACTTCGTTGATTTTATTTTGCTTAACTCACTGTTTTCCAGTAAACATCATAATTCTATGCAACTATATTTCAGGTCTCTCATTAATTTCTTGCAATGACTCATCTTTCTGGGTGTTCACCAGGTAGCTTTTGCAATCAGAAAATCTTTAGGATGGGAAACCTTTCTCGCCAGGGTGACTTGGTGAGCAACTGCAACCCAGACCGAGTGAGAAGCAACGGGCTACATCAAGAGCTGGGAACTAGGACCTAAAATCACCACCAAGTTTTTTCTCTCCTTTCTCATGCAAGTACCCCAGTACCTTTGATCCCAGTTCCCATGGAGAAAGCAAAGATCGGTGCAGCGCTCCACGTGCTTCCTAATGACTCTGTGTAAGGGCTGGCAACTGTCCACTCTCCAGAAAGGTTTGTTTTGTGGGGTAACCCAAGGCAAGAATTTCTCTCCCATCTAGAGCACAGTGGATGCTCATGTGGGAAAATCATCTTTAATGCTCTTTTCCAATTTTTTTTTGCAATTATTATCTTAGTCTTCACATGGATGACTGAAAGGAATCACAGATGTCCAAGAATAAAATGTGTTTCCACAAGTTCTGCATTGGTGGGGAGGATGTTTGGGATTTTTTGGGGGGTGGATTTCAGTATTATCTCTGTTCTCCCCAGCTCAGAATTCAGATTCATGAAGCACATTTAATCACAAATCTTTTCTGCAATTAGGGGGCAGTCCACAGCCTGACTAGGATGAAAGAGAAAAAAAAAAAACCTACACGTTGCTCAACTTTAGCTGAAGGCTGGTGCCCATGTCTAGACACACAACATTTGCTGCAGTGGTAAACATTGGTTTTGATCTGAAAATTGTTCTTTCTCCAGTTCTAGCCTCACAAGGCAGAATTACTATTTGGTGGCTGAGATCTGAGAAAGGTCAGAGGCCAGTCAGTTAAAAGTAATATTTTTTTGTTTTAATGAAAAAGTATTACTTGTTGTATTTTTCTCTATCCTCCTTGGAAGCAAATGTTTTACTGCAAGGCTCTGACTGCAGTTATGCCTCACATGGGAGTCAAATGGTAGAGAACAGCACTTACAGCATTAAAAATGTATTCTCTGTGTATCAGACCAAAAAAAGCATGCCTCTTGGCAGCATTGGTGGCCTAATTTTGGCTGCAGAATGAATAAAATCAAGGCTTCTACTGAAATTCCAGCATCAGCTCCTGCTGTAGCTCCTGAGCTGCAGGCAAAGAGATAACATAGGGAGGCAATTTGGGCAGCCTTTGGGGAGCCAGGGTTGTGGGTGCCCCCTGCGTCAGCCATACAGAAGGCACCGTGCTTGGGCAGCGCCTGCTGAGCAGCCCAAGAGCTCCGTGTCCAGTTGCAGTGAGTCTGTGGGATTGGATCAGTAACATTTGTCTCCTGAAATCTCTGAGTTTTTGTAAAGCAAACCCACCCCTGGCCAGCCCAGGCTATCTTATCAATGTCAGCAGCAGTGGTCAGAGCAATGATTTCTTGGCAATGATGGAAAGCAGCCCCCTGAGCTCCTCTGATGGGAGGCACCCACATGATGGGAGGTTGCTTTGGTAGCACCCACACTGTCACTCATCACATACCAACTCCGTGGGTGGGAATGTCTCCATCTACTCAAAATGGAGCATTCAGGATTAGCTGACCCTGCTCCCAGAAACTGCTCATTGAGAGACTGTTACAGGTGATTCAGGTTTTTTATGAGAGGCTGATTTCAGAAAGGAACGGAGGAAGCAGAAGTCATCTGGGATGCTAGCACGGGGCACAACATGATGGCTGTAATGAAGACAAATCGGGTAGCATTACAATGACGTACTCATAGCAAACCTAACAGCAGTGTCCCCCGAACCCACACACTGCTGTGATAACAGGAGTGACAGCTCCTCCAAGATTGACAAACCATAATGACACGAAAGCAGCACTAAAACTTCCTTGTGCATGTTCCTCCCATCTCAGCTTCCCACTGAGACAGATTTGATAGCTTGGAATAAGCTGGAATTAAAGTATAAAATGTCATTACACCCTGTGGCTGCAGTAACAAACGGTAACTCTGTCCTCCCTGGCATCCCCAGTAAAAAGAATGTACATTCATCGAAGGATGCTGGTTCGAATAACAATCACAGAAATCAGAATATTTAAGTATGTCTTAACACTGCAAATATCCCCAGAACTGTCTGCGGTGAGTAGGACTGTGCATTCATTTATTTTTCTTGTACAGTTTTTCCACACACTGTACACACACGTGACAACCTGTGCTGTGCTGGTCCGTCGTTGCAGGCTGTGGCTCGCATGCGCCTGGGCGATAACTTTAAGACCGAGGAACTACTCTGCAGCATTACATGTCATTCTTTCATTTTCCTTAAGGAATTAAAATACTTGGGGCATTTTTATTAACTTAACTATTGAAACAATTACAGTCTGCTCAGTGCACCTGAGTTAGGGATACAACTAAACATCTACTTGCTGCTATCAAAGGAAGCAACATTACAAGACGATGCTGAGCTTCCCAGTTTCAGCCAGTTGAGTGAGGAGAGGGAAAACCCAACACCGCACTCAAGGGAGTCCTTTGCAGTAAAAGAGGCTTTCAGCCCAAGGGAGGGACATCCTTACTTTAGAGGCCGCAAAAAACTTCTCAGGAAGAAAGGTCCTTCTTCCTAACGTTACCCTCCTCCTCAGCTCAGTGTCTCCAGGTTTGTCCGTGGCATTCCTGGGGCACCCTTTCTGGAGCACTTGAGGCAGACATTAGCGAGCGAGCTGGTGCCTTCATCATCTACAGGTCCTAACAGTTTTAAAAGATTGCATAAAGCTCGTGAGAAAGTAGCATTCAGGAATGACTTTCTGTCAGCTGTGAGCAAGGGGAATCTGTAAAATAAAATAAAATAATAAAATAAAATAAAATAAAATAAAATAAAATAAAATAAAATAAAATAGCACAGAAGCCCTTCCATTTTAAGAAAAGTGCATTTTCTCCAAAGCCATCCCACCCTACACATCCCTCTCTGCAGCAGTTTGGCTGTGCTGTAAACCCCAGAGGCTTTTCCCAGTGACTCTTCCCTACATTTAATTTTGAGCACAGCCAGCAAACATGGGTGGAAAGGAATCACCAGTCATTTTGAAAAAGAAAGTGACTGAAATATTGAACGCTCCATTGATTGCAGCCCGTGGCATGTAAAGTGTTTCTTTCATTGCGTTGTTCTCGGAGTGGAAGTGCGTGCGTACTGCAGACCGGAGCGCAGCACTGTTGCTGGGCGAGACCCCAGTCTGACTCGTGCTCACAGGCGTCAGGTCAGCACAGTTTCGATGCACTTGCCCTAGTTGACATCCGTGTCAAAGGAGCAGGAATCCAGCCCTCCACTGATGGGATTTTTCCTGGGTGTCAGGATTGATAACTACACTTTATATTCTATTTGCTTTTATTGTGCATCTGGGTCTTTACTTAAATTACTTGTAGCAGATATGTGTTTTTGAACATTAGAGCTGGGTAAATACTACAAAATAAAATCAGTTGCTGAAAATACTTTTTGAGCTGGGAAGAGCAGATGCTTGGCAGTGCTGGAGGAGCGCTGTTTCAAGGGTGAAGTATACTGTCAATACCGAAAGGGCACAAGCTCGTCAATTTTTTAGCTTTTTCTTGAAAATGTCTCCATCAATACACTGGCTGGGGGTCTCCCCACCCCACTTGAAAATGTGCGTGGTTCACCTCAGAGCTGTGAGTGGGGAGGTCCCGACAGATGAGCTGCCGGGGACGCTGCTCCGCGCAGACACGCGTCGGCAGGGGATGTGAGAAGGATCGGAGTCAAGCTTAGACTATGGCTGTCCTTACACCGGGACTGGTTGAGTTAGAGACGGGATCTTGTGCTGTTACAGTAAAAAACTGTTCACTGTATCATTTCAAATCACTTTCCTACAATTTACTTTATCCCAACAAGTAAAGGAAAAAGAGGCAGAAGGGAGAAAACATGCATAAAAACCAGCAAAAGTGGAAGAGGGAATTTGCTCCTGCTGAAAGACAGCAAGACAGACACAGAGGGCAGGAGTTTGTGTGCAGTAGCCTGGGTATGAAAATGTCACTTAGAGGGGGAGAAGCCCCTCTAAGTCCTGGCCAGGACTCCGTCCTCGCATGGTCTGTTGGAACGCCCAGCAAAAGGCTGATTAATGGCACTTATTATGATGGAAGTTACCTTTGGATAACTATTTAATTTGTTTTTAAACATAACATTCTGTGATTCTGTGATTCTGTGATAAATGATATTGCACAATGAGGAGGACTGAATTGCACAAGTGGAGTTACTAAATGTCTAAATGTGACAGCTTACACCGTTTTCTGGGAAATGCTTTTACTACAAAGCATTCACACATAATCACAAAGCTACCTACTGCTATAATTTATTCTCTTGAGCAAGAAAGAAACATGACTGGAAGTTTCTGCATTAAACTGTTCTCATTAGAAATTGTGATACGTGAAGAAAAGGCATTGAAAATGTTCCACTTTATAAGGATTGTAATGATATTTAATTAAAATGTTTCTGAAGTGTTAACTGTTATAATGTTAAAATCTTTCTCACTTAGATAATACTGGTGTTCTTTAAGCCATAACTCATGCTTTTGAGAAAATTAATTCAAACTATTTGCAATAAATCAGGAAAAATAGGAAAATGGATTAGTTTTAGGACCTACAAAGTAGATACCAACTTGTAAAGTGTATTTTTTTCTCAAAAATAATTTCCCACTGTTCAAAAGCAGCTATTTCCAGGGGGTTCCTTTCACTGTTGTCCCACATCCCAGCGGACCTGGTGGCATCCAGGGTTTCAGCAGGCATCAGCAGGCTGGAGGAGCTGCTGAAGCAGAGTCTATTCAGCTGAGAACACAAATTGATATCAAAGTCTAATACAGAAGAGCAAAGAAAGCAATATTGGATGGTACAATTTACAACTTTGAAATCATTACAGAAATAGTTACAAAAGCCTTAGCAAACTGGCAAGTGAAAAAGTACACAACAGCGTCCTTAAGAGTTTTTTTTTATTTAACACACCTATTACTGAACAATTTCAAAGCGTATGTTTTTACAGTTTTCTGAGCGCTTTGTCTCGCGGGCACACGCGCACTCCCGGACAGGCAGCGCGCAACCAGCTGCAATTAACTGCACGTCCCGCACGGCCGGCTGCGGCGCAGCCCGTTCCAGCCCCAGCCCGGTTCCAGCACGGTGCTGGCAACAAGCGCCCGAGCCCAAGGTGACACGCAAAGGACTGCTGGCATTGAAGATCTATCAGTCCTGACGGGTGTGTCCTTTTAATGCAGGCAATGCACACCTGGTTCATCTTCTGTAGCAAAGAAATATATTAATTTAAGTTCACCTCTTGTCGCTTCACATGGAGGTTTCTTTTTCCCACATGCTCCATGAATCTAGTAATCGAGAGCAATGTATGTTGTATATGTGCATGTATGTGCGTATGAAAATGAAATTGTTGGTACTGACACAGAATGGCATCCAAATGATTAGGAAAAGTGGCACCATCAGAAACTCCTTCATTAACAGAGAAAAAAAATAAAAACAAACTAAAGAAAATGTTTGGGTGTCTGAATCCGTAATTGTCTCTCTGAAATTAAGAGAAACTCCGTAATGGTAGTTCAGTTCAGTGAAAGATTTTATTTCCTTGCTCACATCAGTGGAAGGACAATCTGGGAAGAAAATATTGTTCTTATTTTGTGTCTTTTTTCAAGATTTCAAAACACTTCCTTGTCTTAGGAAAATGTGAAATTCATAGGAATTTAATGATCTGAAAATCAAGGGATAGGAACAGGAAAAAGTTTTGAACAAGCTAATTGTTTAGTGCACGTCATATTAAACTGTTTTATTTTACGTTTAACATTCAACTTCTTTGTCTGTATTTTCAAACCAGAGATCTGATCTGAGGTCTAAGAATCTAACACTGCAAACTGAAAAGCAAATTAAAAATAAAGAATTTAATTCTTAAAATGTCAAAGCATCTTCTGATGATATATTCAAGCAACATTCTTTGTCGTTGTTGTTGTTGTTTGAAATATCCCACAAACAGTTTTAGTTCTGTTGGGTGGGAACTACTCAAACAGGAAAAAATCCAACTTATTTAAAGGCGAACTATGGACACAACAAATATAGGAGATGCAAGAAAAACAAATGTATGAGTTAACTGGAGCAAAGCAAAGTGCAAGGTAGCTGTACAAATCCTCTACGGCATACATTAATACAAATTTCATTTCTTTTTGAATCGTATCACAGCCTGAAGCCAGACCTGCTCCTCTGCTGAGCGTCTCCCGGCAGCACTGAGCGCTCCCAGGCTGGACTGAGATCAGCCAGCGTCGGGGCCATGCAGGGCATACCCAGCCCCAGAGCGAAAGCCGAATTCCCCACGGAGCCGGCCCCGTGGCAAGGCAGGGACCGGGAGGTGTTGTGGTCGCTGGGTCTGGCTGGGGCAGGGCTGGACCGGAGCTCTTCCTTCATCCATCTGCTCTGGCTGCCCCAGATCACAGCAGGGAGCTGGGCCACGGGGTTTCCCCAGTGCCACCATCCCCAGCGCTGCTCCCCTGTCACCCCTTTGCCACTTGCTCTTTTCTGCCTCTTTTACACCAAATCATCCATCTCACCAGGTCCACAAGGCGAGGATGAATGAGGCCCGGGGTATCCCTTTGATCCCCATGTTGCCTTCCTGGGTGAAACCAACCCCGTTCAGAGGGACAGAAACTAAAGCAATGCCATTGACACCAACCACTTTATTTAGGTGCTTAACGTGGAGCCCGCGTCTGTGGTTGCTGCTCTGCATGACTCGTAGCAGGCTTTGCACCACTGTCCTGCCAGCATCACCCACCACTGCTGCCCGTGCAGGCCCTGGGAAAACCCCTTCACCAAAGAACCAGCGGGGAACGTCCCTCCTGGAGAGGGGGAGGAACAGCCTGGTGGGACCGAAAGAGAAATACAATCAAAATAGAAAAGCGATGGCCAACAGCCCAGCAGGGCCAGCAGCCTTCTCCTGTATCTCCACCCAGAGTTTTTTCCCCAGAAACAGAATAAAAACAGGCATGGTAGAAAAGTACCATTTCATTCTGACCATGACTGTAAAGACAACCAACATGAAAATAGCCATTATATACTCAATTCACACGTTCAGCCTCAAAACTGCACGTGTAGACACACGCTTCCAGTGGTGCTTTGGAAAGAGCTGTGCCTGGCTGGGGAGGGCAGCAGGGCCAGCAGCACCAGGCTCTGCAGATCCGCCTGGGAAGGCTGGTGTTCGCAAGAGCATCCCTGACTTTGAGATGCGGGGTGGGGAAGGAGCACCACCATGCAAATCCAGCAGCCGCTGCAGGGCTCGGGGAAGCAGCCGGACAGCCCAGACCGCTGGCAAAGAGGGGATCAACACCAACCTGACCCGAGGTTCATGGCTGGAGCCCAAGGCTCCCTTCAGCCCATCTCTACCACAGCAGAACAGTGCAAGAACATTTTACGTTATGTGTTTCAGTCTTTTTTAAGTTAAGAAACAGATATTGTTGTTTTCTTTATTTTTTAATTTACATTCGTTCTGTGGCCACATAAGTAGTATCACTGGGAACATATTCTGTCATCATTATATTGAAAAAAACAAAGGACTTACTGGAATAATCTGTCTCTCAGGATACTAATCAAAGAAGAATTTTGAGATTTCAATCATATTTGGGTGCTTCCGAAAACGATTGATTTGAAAAAATCCAGGACTGGCTCCCAGTAACTGTGCTATTCAAACTGTACATCAGCAAAAGCATTTACTCCTGCTTCCTCTATCTTTTGTATGCTTTGTTCAGTTAGAAACCCAAATCAGCATAAAACACTTGCCAAGGGAGAAATGTATTCAGATTTAATCTAGTGATGATGGTTCATTCGTTGCAAACAGCTCCTTCATCAAGGCCATCAGGTGAATTATTAACCTCTTCCATCCACAAATAGGAAATACCTTCAGTCACGAGGAAGCAGTGCCAAAAACCAGGTTACACGGGTGATTTGCTGGCGCATCAGAAAGGCACACAGCAAGACTCCCTCCGCAGTGGAAAATAGTGCTTGTGGGGAGAAAGGGGAGCAGAAAAGCCACCTGATGCCCTGCAGGGTTGACAAGGTGGCCATCCTGGTGGGAGCAGTGATGTCCTGGTGTCCCGATGCCTTGCTGCTTCTTGGTGGCTCTGCCTGCCCGGCCGCATACAGCGACATAAGGCGAGAAAAACATTCCTGGGGAAGCATTTCACCAAAGTGGCTGTCATCTCAAAGGTGACATTATTGCAAATGAACTTCTGCTGCTCTCTTCCTCCAAAACAGCAGAGAGGCTGCTGCTGCCTGCTAGCACGGAGCAGTAAACACTCCTCGCAGGTTACTCACGGTGATACTACAGCCAAACCTCAGCAGTTCATTCCCTGCTATCAGCTCCACCAGAGCCCAGCGTGGGTCTGGCATGTCTCCAGCCCCTGGGGTGCACCCTGACATTGGTGTGACCAGCAGTTTCAACAGACCACTGGTTTCAAGCAGCTGGGGAGCAGGCGTAGAATGGGCAGCACAGCTTCTGAGCAATTAATTCAGCACATAAATAGAGTAGCAGCTAGCAGGTACATGCTGCTGTCCCTTCTAGTCATCCCCTGACACTGGTATCCAGGCTCTGCAACAGGTAAGAGAGGCATTTCAGGGTGCCGGCTGTGGGATGGGGACTCTTGGCTATGCTGGGGCGTAGGATTTTAATCTGGACTTTCTCACAAGCAAGGGATTATTGGGGCCAATGAAGCCAAAAAGGGTGACAGAACAGCTCTGGCAGCAGTGGGAGGAAAGGCAGAGAGGACAGGTAGAGAAACTCGCATTGGGAAGACTGGAAAATGAAGGGGTAAGAGGGGTACGTGGGTAAATGAGGATCAAGGTGAATTTGTGGTATTCTAAGATGTATGTCAGGGAAAGCAGTCAGAAGCAAAAATTACTTTAATTAGTATGAGAGATATAACACCCAAATAAAGTCATCGAAGTGTCTCCCCTGCCCTGCCTTGAGCAGGGAGCCCGTGACACGAAGGGAAGCACCCAGCAGCAATAGCAGGTAGCACTTCCCCACCGACCTCTGCAGACCCCCTCTGAAACCCATGTCCGTCTGCAATGAGGGAGGTCCTGGGATGGGTATTGGTCATACTAGAGCAACCATTTGTTTTGGAATACGGATCATCACCATACAAACTAGTACAAAAACAGCATCTTGCTTTACGTGATCTCCTTAAATCGTATTTCATACTTTGCTATTATATCAGACTGCCAGGAGTTTTGACAATAAAAAGGCAGAAGGCAGATATATTTGGCTAAGCAACCAGAGAACTTCATCTTTGGCCTGCATACATTTTAAGAAGTGAAATAATTCCTCAAAGGTACAAAAAAACCCCACAAATCGAGCATCAGCACCATGTAAGGAAATTTTACCCAAGGAGCTAAGAACGCCCGGAGGCAGAGACGACTCCCTGCCTGCGTCAGACCTGCTGCGTTCACCGGCCAAGGGGAGGCAGCCCTGAAGGAGGGGGAGCTGAACATCACGGCAGCACGTGCACCAGCTCCGATCACACTGGTAACGCTTGAGGCAGCAGTGACCATGTTTCTTTGTTTCTTCATTTCGAAATGGATCTGCTGACAGAGGCAAAACCAAAGCAAAGGGCTGCCATGAACAGAGGGACACTGCTGTACCTCAGCTGCACCCACCATCCTCTTGCTTCTAAAATGATGCATTTTGTTTCAAAAACCAGACACTAGCAGTAGGGCTGCATCAGGCCTTGAAAAGTACTGCACAGCTTGGGGGAAAAAAAGAAAAGAAGAAAAAAAGGCAACAATAAAAGTGTGCTATAAACCAAGTTCACTACTCTGTTACACCAAGGCAAAAAAAATCATTGAAATAAGAGTCACCAGTAGGTCGAGCTTTGCACATTTTAACTAGTCACATTAAAGCAGATTGTGGTTGTTTCCAAGCTGCGTTTACTGCTTCCAAATCCCAGTTTAGAGCAAGGGCTCAGAGGTCTCTCAGTAGAGAGGAGTTTCTCCTGCTTCTAATAAAAATTCCCATCCACCTCACGGGTGCGATCCCAAATAAGGGCAAATGGAGAAAGAGGAACAGTCCTTGCCTTTAACACGATCAATACAACAGCCTGAAAACCAGCAGGTATTTAATAAATGCAATGTAGATTGTTTTATTTGACCTTCTGTTCACAAAATAATTTTATTATATGTATGAAAGCAGCATACAGGCAATAAAATTATGAAAACATTCACAATACATAAATACACAGACCTGATGCAGGATGTATATAGCTCATTAGACTTTAATTTTTTTTTCTTCTCAGTTCTCTTTTCCTGACAACACTTTTTTTTGATATATGTTATGAAAAAGTTGCTCCAAAGGATATTTTCTCCCATTCAGAAAACAAATATCTTTCTTTGAATGCTGCTGAACATTAACACCCAATGTTCCTGTTGCTAACGTTCACTGATTGCTTTTGGCATTACAGAGGGAAAGCAGCAGGGAAGGACAATGGAAATGTAGCAGGTTTTTTGAATTAAACATTGGCAACTTCTTTGGAGCTCACAGGATGCTTTTGAGGTGGGGGCTGCAGTTCCATCCATATTTAGAAATGTCTTAATCCAAAATGGTCATGAGGCACTATTCCTTATTGTATGGACTATTGACGTGGTGATTACTAAAATGTAATGTCCTCCTAGTCTCCCAAGTAAAGCACTAGGTACCTCACTTTTTGATTCTGATCATGATACAGTAGCAGACAGACAGCACAATCCTGGTGGTACTGCAAGAGTACAGATGATAATGAGGTTTGGCATGTTTACTACCAGTATAACCAATTGTGTTTGTTCAGAAAAGATATCCAAGACTTGAAATAAGAAAAGTCTGAGAAAGCTGTTTATCTTACATAAATACAAAACATTATATACTAAGAATTGTTATCTAAGAAGCTTTTCTTTTCAAATCAGATTCTTCTTAAGGTTGTAGTCGTATTTAAGGTATTTACAGATCCACAAACTTGACATTCTAGCAGTCTTTGTAACATGAAACTTTTTAAAAATAAATAGCAGCAATTTTTTTTATTTCTATAAGGGAAGAGAATTCACAACTCAGTCAACGCTGGTCCTATCTTTTGAAAGAAATCCCACTTTAAAAGAAAAAAGCCCACAAGTAAATGAACTTCACACAGCATCAGTTTTGTTGAGTCCTTCATTTCTTGCTGAGTTTCTTAACATTCCTTCGTTCCCCTCACCGGCTCTCCAGACTGTCAGAGCTTGTAATAAAGTGCGGACTGGTTGACTGGTCAAAATGCAGTTATGACACTCCAAAAATATGCCATTATTTAGACATCTTAAATAATATAAATAAAGCTAGATCTGTTATAACATATGAAAAATATCAATTTAAAACAATAAATAAATAAAACCAGTATCAACATATTACCTCCAAAAGCTTTAAAAATAACCATTCTCATTATAAGGCTCAATTATTTGTCAGAAATAATTTTAAGAAGGCATCTACCTACCTTTACAATCCCATAGTCTTTAATTAGGACCTGTGAACACCCACTATCACAAGACACAGCAATCTTTTAACTTCTAGTAAACATTAATCTTTAAATACTTATCATTTATCTTTTGCTTCATTTTAAGCTAGAAATTGGTTTCTCTGTGTAGAGAAGCAGCAATGTTGTCTTTGTCACTGCACTGTATCTAAATTTGTGTATTTTCCTCAATATGAACAGTACAGTTTAATGTCTTTTTTTTAACCAATTTTAGTATGTTCTCCTGTTTATTGTTTTAAATGTTAAATTTGCTTTGAATGCCAGGAAAGTTAATTCTGGGCTTGGTGTAAACGTGTATTTCTCCCTAGAGCTTAGTTTCTTACAAAAAATCTTGTATATCTTTTTTTAAAAGATTATTAAAATGTACACTATTAGGTCTTTCTGGGTAAACCTTACTGTTCAGGTTTTATGCTGCCCATTTTGTGTAATGGGATTGATCTTTTCCAAAGAAACATCAGCTTCGTAATCCAAGATACCCGACAGTGCTGGAGACATATTCTCCAAGGTCTTAGATAGTTCACCCTCTTCTTCCTTTTTGAGAGGTTCTTCTTCTGGACAGATAATTGCATGTGGAATCAGATAAACCAGATTAGACTCTTTGGGGCTGGAGCCTTTGGGCTCGTGTTGGCTTGAAAAAACAACTGCTCCATTATTGTTAATACTAACAGTCTCTATAGCATTGCTGGACATAGGGCAGAGCCTGTAGCATCCTAGCAGGGTCGAAAATGCCTTGCGGAAATCAGCATTGAAGGCATAAATGATGGGGTTGAGGGAAGAATTAGCCCATCCAAACCAAACAAAAACATCAAAGATGGTGGAATTAATGCAGAAAGCTTCTGCTCCCTTGGAGGGTTGGGTAGGCTCGCAGAAGGGAATCATGCAGTTCAATACAAAAAATGGCAACCAGCAGCACACAAACACCCCCATGATCACTGACAAAGTCTTCAAAACCTTCGTTTCCCTCTTGAAGGACATTTTGAAGTTGCTCTCTGGTTGCTGGCAGTCCATACTGCTTCTGTTGCCACTCGTGTTCTGGCAGTTCTTGGCATGCACTGCTGCTCTTTCCAAAGCTGAGATGCGCCGTATTTGCTTCTGAGCAATCCGGTATATCCTCGTGTAAGTTACTATCATGATGGCCACAGGTATATAGAAGCTAATTAGAGAAGAGGAAATGGCATACATCCTGTTTAGGCTAGAATCACAGTTGTCCATGCTTATACCTTGTAAGCTGGCATTTAGGTCCAAAAAGCTTGTGGTTGTAGCCTTATGCCAGTTCAGCTGCACAGGGATGAAGGAAATCAACACAGACAAAGTCCACGCCACGCTGATCATGATGAAGGCTGCCTTGGGGGTCATCTTCCTCTCGTACCTAAACGGGCTGGAGATGGCCCAGTATCTGTCCACACTAATGACACAGAGATTTAAGATGGAGGCTGTTGAGCACATAATATCAAAGGCCACCCAGATGTTGCAAAATGAACCAAAAGGCCAGAAACCGGCGATCTCCGCCACAGCTTTCCAAGGCATGACCAAAACTGCCACCAAGAGATCTGACACGGCCAAGGAGATGACAAAGAAGTTGGTCACCTTGGACCTGAGGTGGCGAAACCTAATGACGGCTGCACAGACCAGTGTGTTTCCCAGCAGCGTGGAAAGGATCAGCAGCGAGAGGAAGCAGCCTGTGAGGATCCGAAAGGAAGAGTCCCTTTCCACCAGCAACCCTTCCCCGTCCATAGTGGTGTCGTTCCAAGTCATAATTTCTCCTGAGGGAAAATCATATCACGATTTTCATGACGACATCAGCTCCTTTCCTTGCAGAGATCAGAGACATCGGACGTCCATTAATTACTCATCACCAAACAGACCAAAGGTCCTTTCTTACGGTCCCTTCGCCCCCGGATGGACTTCACCCACTTTGAATCTCCCTGATCAACGCTGAAAGCTCTGTGAGCAGGAACTAAAAATGCACAAACACAGTCCACCCTACAGACCGGTTTTTTAAGCAGTCCCTTCAGAAACACACTGCACGACCCCAGCATGAAGTAGCTGAATTCAGACAGCTCACCTGAAAATGTTCCGCTGCTCGGCTCTGCAAATACACCCCACAGACAGGAAAGCAATCACTTTTCCATGCTTGCATATATTCCCACTTAAATAGGCTATTGATCGCGTGTTTCCAGCATCCGCCACACTAGCCCTTCGTATTTACTGAAGCGTACTAGACGAGGTGCTTTTTCTCTACTTTAGTTTCCTAAATGTCTCACTGGCGAAACACTCCACCCTTCCTCCTCGGCACACTCCTGTTACAAAACGCATCGGTTCTCTATTTCAGGGCAGCATCAGAGAGCAAATCTTCACTTTGTTTCAAACTGTTTTACACTTCTGAGACAAAGAAAACAAAACATACAGTAGGTGCGTTTTAAAGGTTTTCAGTAAGAAGTAGCTCAGGTTTAGTTTGATTTAAACGAGAAATGCTGGCTCCTACCTTTCACCTCTGATTCTCTGTTTACTCTGGGATGCAGGGCCGTTTCTCCTCCTCTTTTAGTTTTGGAATTGCATAGCAAATCTTACATAAAAAACCAACACAGAAGCACTGCATTGCATCAGGCTTGCTGTGGATTTTTCCCTGAAAGTGCAAATTGGCAAGGGAGCAGTGAAAACAGGAGCCGGCAGAGTCTGACCATCAGGAGTTAGTTTTCAAGGGAGCAGCAGGTCTCTGCCATCGGACCGTGCGTGACAGAGCCCGCCGGCGTGCGCCCAGCTCCCTCCATCCCACGGCCACTGCTGATCACTCGGCAAACTTTGTCAGCCGGGTCAGTCCCAGTCGCACTTTGTACATCCCGTCGAAGCGGCACATCGGGGCAAACCATCCCAGGCAAAAGGCACGGTATTCCCAACGCTGGCAAGAGCCGAGTGCCAGTTCTTTCTTCCGACTTTTACTGGAAGAGGAAAGAAGGGCGAGAGGAGGAGAAGGACCTGAGTGACCTCCCCTGGGCCACGATGCGGGGCGCGACGCTGATGGTGCCCGCAGCAGGTTCCTCTTCCAGCGGGGCCAAGTCGCTTTAACGCTCCACTGCCGGGTTATAGCTCTCCATAACCGCCCCGGAATAATCCCACCTCCTGCTCAGCGGGGCTGCGCTCCAGGGATCGGGTCCAGCTTTTGCCATGCTTTTTTCCCTTTCAGAAAAGCGCGGGCCGAGGCAGCTCCTCACGCTCGCCCGCAGCCTGCCCCGGGCCGCGCATCTCCCGCGCCGAGGGCTCCCGGTGGCCCAGGCTTTCTTCTGCCCGGGGCAGGGCTCGGCAGCATCGCCCCTCCGGGAACGGTCCGTCTGCCCACCGCCTCCTTCCTAAAGGATTAAGACGAGGGAAAGGCAGGGATGGAGGGCAAAAAGCAACCCCCCTTATCTTCCTCTAACATCTTCGGTCGGGCGCAGCTTCCTCCGGGCAGCCTCCCCCCGCTTTTTCTGCCTTCCTGGGGGATAACGTCCCGGGGTCCGGGCTCCCGGAGCTCAGCCCGGACGGCGGTTGCGTTGCCCCGTCCCGAGCCGCGGGACGCCCGGGGTGCTCCGAGCCGGCCGAGTTCAACTGGGTGATGCGGGAAGTAAGTACCGGCGCCTAACTTCGGGCTGGGCGATGCTCGGGAGGCGGGCTGCGGGCCTCCCCGACCCCCGGGAAGCAGCGCGACGGGACCGGGGGGGGGCCGCCCGGGACCCGCTCCCGGCGCAGC
>Ga0065711_1006034_pt1 | contig 18922 bp, 6 predicted proteins | sample Hoacrofraction12_FD_59098 | JGI IMG/M metagenome (GOLD analysis project Ga0065711, IMG submission 59098) | Hoatzin crop microbial communities from Cojedes, Venezuela - Epithelial fraction 12 v2 (version 2) | ecosystem: Host-associated > Birds > Digestive system > Esophagus > Crop | place... | reverse complement strand
GGGGGCCTGTATGGCTATGGTAGACCCTATGGATCTAGCTATTGCAACCCTTACTCCTACTGGAGCAACAGGTACCTCCGTGGCAGCTGTGGGCCCTGCTAAATGCAACAGGAAAACCCACTGAAAAATGTACAAGTGAAAAACCAAATGCGGATTCACTGGTGAGCAGATGAGTGACAGCTTTGTGAAAGCACTCATAAATCCTGTTCAGTGCAGTGCATTCTCCATGCTCCACACCTCTCCTTTTTTCCCTTTGAATTCTTTCCTCCTATCTTCATCAGTTCATTTCCATGTTATCTTCTACTTTATCATACTTGTGCCTGAATGCAGTGAGACACTTAACAGCGTCTGTCAAAATGCATTGGACTCTGACATCTTGGATATGCATTCTTGATACTGCAATACATTTTTGTTCCTTTCATTCTCATTAAAGTTCTGTTGCATCATTCAAAATAAGCGTGTTGTGGTTTTGTGTTCTCGTCCATTCTGAATTTGCCAGCTTTTCTGGATAAAGCTGCCTGTTGCACATCTGGCTGCAATAATATTGCGCAAACCCTGCCCACATAGTGAAAGTCTCCACGAGGAGCCCTTGTTAGGCCTGTTTCACCACTGAATTGCAACAACATGGTCGCAACACACTGGTTATAGATGAACAGCAGTCTTGTCTACACATTACTTTATTAGAGTCTCCACTCATCAGTTTGTGAGATAATTCTGTGAACTACAAGTGACTGGTCACACTCTGAAAGTTAAGCTCTTGCTTCTTCCACTGCAGACTGCTAATTCCATGCCGTACAAATAACTTCGCCACCACAGCTCTTAATGGAATATTGGTGACTGATACAAAATTAATTTCAGATTCTTTGTTTCTCTAGCACAGACCAGCCTAGATCCCTCCTATTAAATTCTCTCACTCTCCAAAATTTGGGCTGGGTGCAGATGACACTTCCTCAAACCCACAGTAGGGACTATGTGCATAGTTTCACAGTATATCTGATTGAATTCCTGGGTCTGGGAGTTCTTTGGTTCTGTTCAAGTTGTGTATATATTAAATATAAATAGAATTTGTGTAAATATTGTATAGGTAGAACAAAAATACTTTAAAGCTACTGGTATAACTTGTTAGGTTGTCAGTAAAGCATGTAACCATCTCTGGATTCAGGCAGATGCTTATCTCACAAGATAGTTTTCTTTATGTGGTTCAGCTGCCAAAAGATCTTAGGCTACATATTTTGCTGCAGTAAGAAGTCTGGCTAAGCATAATACAACAGTGTTCAGAGAACATCAGACCAGAAACCGAAGGCAGAATATGAGGAAAGAAAGGCAAGAGCTGCTGCGCACAGGCATCTCCACTCTTTGTGCATACAGCACACTTCTCAGCACTCAGTACCTGAAAAGTCAGCTATAAATCTCCCTTTAATTTGTTTTGATTTAGTTGTCTCTGATAAATTGAATACCTCTTCCAGCAAGGCACCTAGCTTCCACAGTAGTATCCAGTATTGAAACAACAGCCAGAAGGGATTTTGTACTTTTTGCCAGGACCTGAAAATCTGAAAGAAAATCTGTTCTGGTAAAGACTACCACAACAAAAGCTCCTACAACAAAAGGAGCCCTTAAGTATGGGTACTGACAAAGATCCCGGTATGCTGTCCTGAAGGAAGGAACTAAGCCTCTGGGCTGGCAAGGTGATGATGATGGATGGCAGATGAGCCACTGCCCTCGGGTCAGGGCAGCCAGCTGCTTGCAGCTATTGGCACTGGTGCTGGAGATGAATTGGCCAACCGGAGCATAACACAGCAAAAATTCCCTTGGAACAGGAAGAAGAGCTTAGATCTCATGGGAATAGGAAAGGCACAGCTGTCTGGATCCTCTGCAACGCTACTTTATTTCCAGATCCATCCCGCCTAATTGTAGTTACCCCACCAAGATCCACTTGCTGCTGTGGATGTAGTTCCTCAAATCTGTGTAAGCCCCGTAAGAAAAAATATTTTTAAGTGATGGCTAATCGTTGCTTAGTGGAAACACGGGAATATAGAAGATCATTTGCTTCCTCAGACAAATGGTTGCTCTTCTCCTATACCTTTTCTCTGATAAAAGTCAGTTCTATGTCGTCTGAAGTTTAGTGTAAAAGCCCTGATGCTCTGCACTATTGAAAGAACTGTCCAAAGGCTCACCTGATTCCTAACACCCGGGGGGGCTCTTTTCGCTGAGAGTAGGGAAGCTTTGCTTACATCCCTTTCAAGCTTTGGCTTTCTTCCATACAAACTAATTTGAAACAGCGAGTGGAAGACCAAGTAATTAACTCTGAAGAGGACATCTCCTCTGTTAAAGCTGGCTGTGACTGAGGCCTTTGTGGTGCAGGAGTACAAAGCAGTTTGCCTGACTACGGTCTGGGTTTTTGGTGTTTGTGTAGCAGATTATAACACTCAGGTTTGAACTAGTGGTGAGCTGACAGCTCCTGTACAATTCATTATAGAAAATACCAGCTTGGTCCTTAAAAAGTGCATATAACATTGCCTCCTCACAAATGACGGAAGAGGACGAATTTAAATGTACACAGAAAGAACAGCTGAATACCTAGAATAGCTGGCTTTGGGAACATGAAGGCAAGAGAAGTAAACAGAGGGCAGTTTTCAGGAGGGACTTTTTATACATTTCCTCAAACTGCCTGAAGAAGCTGAAACTCCCATTAACACCAGCCCACATTTATCACACCTAGTTCACCTCAAAATGATGAAACAGTTTGGCTTCATGTTTCTGTTCATTCGTTGATTCAAATTCTCACACTGCATGAAATGAAAATTACAAAACAAATATTTCTTTCATCTTAGCACTTATTTGGCAAGATTCATTGCTGGTAACGTTCCATTAAATACATTAGAATGCCATCAGGAATTATGCTGGCTTCATTTATTTAACCTCTGCTTTTACTGGTTGACATAATGCTGGTTGGTCAAATGTTAATCATAATTGCCATCTCCTTTCATATGCAGGTTTTCTTTCCGTCCTTCCTTAACTTTGCTAGATATGGTGTCTTTCTTGTGAAATCAGCAACCCTCATCCGAAGTTGGAATTAAGATTTGAACACGACCATCCTGCAATTTTCAGGGGAAAAATCAACAGATACATTGAAAAGTACTTTTAAAAATCATCCAGACCCATGCCTTGTCTCCCAGACTACCCAGTTGCAAGGTTTCTTCATATTTTAGAGGTAAATTCACTGGCCACCGCAAAGGTAAACAGTTTCTTAGCCAGATTACAGACAACTTGTTAATTTTTTTTTTTTTCGGAAGATGAGCATGTGTTTAAAATGCAGAAGAGAGGTAGACCGCTCACGGTTAGACTAGGAAAGTTCTAGGAAAAGCTTTCAAAACATGAGGACAGAGGCAGATGTGGCAGATCTTTGTGCTACGGACGCCGAAGGGGATGTGAATTCGTACAACATCAGCACTGAAGGAGCTTATACACCAACGTAGACAAATCAACGAAAACCTGAATTATAAAAGAAAATCAACCGAAATCCTAAGGTTAGAAATCATGAGCTGGTAAACGGAACAGGAAGAGTGCTCTTGACCAGAACAATTTAATAAATGTGTTTCAAAATGCTGGGCTGCTTGAAACCAACCACATACTTACATTACAATAATGACACACCTCTTCATCCATAAACTACGAAGGAGGGTTTGGGAACTGCTTAAAAACACACACACAAAATATTTGAACAACCTTTGTGAGTCTTACTGCTCTTGTGATCCCCTAGGGCCACCTCAAAGTCTGGAAAAAGGAACACCATGATTTAAGTATAACTTCTGGTAGAAATGTTGCGGTGTTCATTATGTGACAAACAACCAATCCACAGGCAAATGAGGATTTCTGCAGCGTTGATTACACAGAATTTCAGAATATGGGAACATGGGCAGAACACATCTCATCAAACCTTCCCTATTTAAAAGCTGGGTGTTTCAGCTGAGCTTGTTGCCTGTCTCCACCGTCAATGAAAGCAAAATTGTTATGTTTTGAGGATGATACCGGTTCTGGTAAGGTAAGCACCTGAGACAGGATGAAGTGTCTTGCAGAAATTCTTGTCCCTCCCCACTAAGTACGGGGGAAGCCTGAGTAATGTCAAGTGACAAGTCACTTGAAACCTTGGCAGTCAAACTTGGGCTCTGCAACAATCTGCACTCTGCAGGTGATGTCCTGCTAGTCAGGAAAGCAAGAAAAAGAAGAAAAAAGACCCATTGCTTCAATAACTATTCCTCAGATAATTCCACTACTTTTCCTGACACTTACCCAGTAAGCCTGGGAAAGAAGCACTTCAAAATTGTCCCTGTGACGTCCTTCAGCGAAACTTTGGTTCGTTTCCTTTGTAAGGTGCAGGAGCAGATCTGAGGGCAAATCACGCTCCACCACATGAATAAAGAGAAGATACAGACTGAATGAGTGCAGTGGTGGACAGAAACATTTAATTTCACAAAGAAACTAAGAAATTTGCACCTGCTTCACCACTGCCTTTTGTTATGTCCTCCTTTGGATCTGTGCAATGTCAATACAGAGTAGCCAGCAACTACTTATCTGTTTATGTTTGCAACCATGCTACACTGGTGAACCTATGAGATAATCTCTGGGTGCCTTTGCAGATTCCAAGTGAAAAATGAGGAAAAAAACCCTGGCTTCCTTCCAGAGAAAGCTTTAGCCTTTGGTTTGAACACTGTTTCAGGCACTAAAAAACTATGTTTTCTGCTGGTCTTGCCAAGCAGCAAGGCAAAGTCAGAATTTCTAAATCAAAGACCATTAGACAATGTCCATGATTCCCATAGGTGCAGGACTCCTCTCACGTTTTGTGGCTGTGGGAGGGAAAAGGGTCGGAAGGTGTCCTCTGCCTCACTGAACATCTCATTGCAAAAGGCGTGAGTAGATTAGATTACAGTCTAGATTGAAAGGGCTTAAACCAAAACATGTATATGACAGCAGGTTAAAGCTCTGATTAAAATCATTATGGGAAGTTAATGAAGGAAGTGCTAAATAAATAGAACCAGTTTAATTCGTCCTGCGATGCCAGTGAGCAGGGCGGAATGATACCAGCAATGAAGCTGGTCAATTAGGCTTCAAGATCAAAGCGAGCTGGGAGCTGGAATGTGCATATCATGCTATTCGGAGATTTTGGGTGATTTTGCAAACAGCAAGCAAAAACAGTTTCATCACTTTGGGAAGTTATATGTGCTTCATATTTGGGCTGGTTGGTGATTATGACTTCATGTGTACACTCTGCCTCAGACCCCCCCAGGCAATCCAAAGCACTGTATAAAAGGAGTAAGGACGCAGCCCTATTCCATCTCCCTCCTGCATACTCTCCTCTACATCAGGTAAGGCTGATGCCATTTCATTTCTAGCTAAATGCCAGAATGCCTTCGCACTGCAGCTTAGAATACTCTTCACCACTGTTATATTAGAGATTTTAGGACTTTTTTTCAATTCTCTTTCTTTTTCTCTCCTTTTGTTTTTTAGTATGTTGGAAAGTTGTGTTACTGGTAGGCTTTAGGAATCAAGACCAGGGTTTGAGGTATTTATTTCACTATAATTCATATTTGGGCATTCTTGTACTGTTAGCAGGTTGAAAATGTAGGATGGTATAAACTTTCAAATGCAGAATTCTCCTGCACCGTTTTGGCTAACGACTGAATCAGAGAGACATGGCCATGTCCTAAGCTGTTTAATGACGCAGCTGAAGAAAGAGCACTATCTGCATGGGAATTTTACTGCAGAAAAATCCTAGCTTGTATTTAGTTTTTATGAGTAGGTAAAAACTAAATCCTGCTTATTTTAAACCCTAGTTATTTTCACCGAAGACAACAATAAGGGAAGTAAACTGGTGGTCTGATCCAGCGTGTTCATCTTGTGTCTCTTTGAAAATCCAGATTCAGATTTGCTGAGTTCAGTGATTCAATTCTCTGCATTTCAGGGCTACTTCATGAACTAAAAAATATCTCCCCTTTTTCATGGGAAAAAGTGATAAGCCATAAGCTTTTGTGGCCAGACACTTAGCTGAAATGGTAGTTTGCAAAGTGTTTTTTTATCTAATGAATGAAATTGGCTCCTTACATTTTACCAACCTGCTTCACACTCTATGTGAAATTACACTGCTATGCCAAGAAATATTTGGATAGAAATATTTTATTTATAGATAGATATAAATCTATAGATAGATATAAATCTATCCTCAGGCTCAAATGCTTTGGGAGTTGTATCAGAGGGATTACAGAGATTAAGATAACATAGAACTAAAAGGTAACAACTGAAAGTATATTACCCCAAAGGGCTTGAAAAGAAACAGAGACCAGGAAAGGAGGAAGAAATGTGTGATTAAAGCAGTGGTGGGTTCTTGACTCCATCCCATCTCTGCCAAGACAAAACCTGCTTCAGCCCCATTTGGTGTAACGAGGTCAGCTCTGGTGTAGCTCCTGCAGCTCCTGGCTTTCAACCCACATTCACCAGGGAGAAGCACTGGTGTTTTAGTAAAAAATGTGCCACCACCACTCTGTTCCTCCGGGAGGGAACGTGAGTTAAAAAAAAAAAGAAGCAGCAATTTCAGAAGTCTTGGTGGATGTGACAAGCGCAGGGATTACTGGATAGGAAAGCTCAGAGCTATGGTGATTGACAGGAAAGTTTGTGAACAGAGTCACCAATTTTTGTTATGCATCCGGTGATCATTTTCCTGTTCCCCAACAACCCAGCACCGAATCTTGACCTGTTGCACTTGTAGGTCTTGTGCTTTGTTTTTACGCAGCTCTGTGTTCTGTGTTTCAGGATCGCCTTCATCCCTGCGAAGAAATGTCTTGCTACGACCTGTGCCCCACCACCAGCAGCATTGCCTGCCCCCAGCCCATCGCTAACAGCTGTAATGAGCCATGTGTCCGGCAGTGCCCTGACTCGACTGCCGTGATCCAGCCGCCCCCCGTTGTCGTCACCTTCCCCGGCCCCATCCTCAGCTCCTTCCCCCAGCAAGCCGTGGTGGGCTCGTCCGGAGCACCGGCCTTTGGGGGCTCCCTGGGGCTGGGGGGCCTCTATGGCTCCGGGAACCTCTACGGTTATGGGGGCTCTCTGGGATATGGGGCCCAGTATGGATATGGGAATTCAGCCCTCTCCACGCTTGGCAGCGGGTACTGCAGCCCGTACTCCTCCCGCCGGTACAGCCGGTTCCTCCGCAGCAGCTGTGGACCCTGCTAAAGGCAGCAGAGAGGTCTCAGAAGAGCCACACATGAAGGCCCAATTGCAGAGCAATGAGGATGGGGGTTCAGCGTTCCTGCAGCCCTGCAATGGAGCTACTGCTACTTAGCATTTCTGATCTTTCTTCTACTTTTTTTTTACCCTTCGTTTTCTAGTTTGCTGCTTGCTATTGTTGCCTGTTCCAGCTTTCCCATTTTTTTTAACCATCATGGGGCAGATTATTCCATATGGACATCACCCTTAATGACAAGTATCTTCATCAGTACCTGCACAGCAGACAGAAGAAAGCCAGCTGAGGACGGCAATATCTCTGAGCAGGACACTTGTTGAACGTTCTCTGAAATTGTCTGGAAACAGATTTTTCATATTCTGTGATATCTTGCTTTGCAAACATAAGCATTTCTTAATCATTAAAATTATGTTGCATCACACAAGATCCTTCTGGCTTCCCTTTCTCCCTTCATCCACAGCCTGCCCTGTGCGAGATCTTCCCATGGGCAGGACCAAGCTGCTAACTAAGCAATAGCACTGCAGAGCATTTTAGCACAAACTGAATTTACACGCTGTCACAAATGTTTCCATAATGACACTCCTGAGTAGCAGTTTTCCATCCTTTGAAGATATGAAACATAGTATCTTACCTCCTGTTATTTAAACATTATTTCAGTGGGGCCTTTCCATCCAAACAGAGAACTGTGGGTTTCCGTGTCGAGCTCAGCACGATCAAAAATGCCACACAGCTACAATGCTCAATCTGCAGCACTGACATTGCTCAGCAGTGCTTACACTCCAGACATCCCAAGCAGCTAATGCATCGCTCTTATTCCTCCCTGCAGTCCTCAGCCTTTCCACCGCAGTAAGAAAGAGGAATATTCCCTGTTTCCTCTAAGAAATAACTGTAGTACAGTAAGTATCGGGAGCAGCAGAGACTCGGTGCTCCTAAGCTTCTGGCAATCTAGCCAGTTCAAATTGCAATGGAGCTGCTGAAGAGGCATGTTCAGTTCTGTGCAAACAAAGAATAAAGCCCATCCCTGCCCTCAAGCGCTTTTAGAGTGAATAGACAGACAAGCAAAGTGTAAGCATCTCTGCTTGTTTCCCTTTTTTGCAGATAGGCATCTTTCATACAGAGATTAAAGGCCTTGTTTTCCATGCTGATAAAAACTTTAGTAAATATTTTCCCCGGGTGACATGGAATCACTTGGCAAAGCCCAGAGCTGAAATCCTCTCTCTAATATCCCCATCTAACAATTAACATACAGTCTCTGTTTCCAGTTTTCTACTCCACTGGTTAGCTTCAGGTTTGCTTTTCACTGTTACTTTCATCTCCCTTAGGAAAAGAGGAAAATAACAGGAGACAAGGAGCACACTGCGGAATATTTCAATCTGTCTCTTTGCTCTGGCATCAGGGACACTGACATATATCGGGACAGGGACAATTTCAATGCTATCTTCGATGTTAATATTCAAATTTACCCGTAATCTGGGTCAGTATTCTGACTGTTATATGTGAGTCAATAATGATGATGTTTAAAACTGAAAATATCCTTTTATTTCAGACAGAATTCTGAAATGAGATAATCAGTCAAACCGACAGGTTTTCATGGACTTCTGTTGATCTTGTCTGAAACACTGTACTGGCATGGCCAGTTGTGTACAGGACACAGGAAATTTAACATGTCAGAGAACCATGGAATCATGGAATGGTTTGGCTGGAAATAACTTTTAAAGAGCATCTAGTCCAAGCCCCTGCCATGGAGAGGGAAATCTTTCAGTGGAACCTGACCTTGAATCCTTCCAAAATTTAGTGACCCAAGGATTCAAGACATGGCTTAGTACAATTTGTTTTCTAAGTAAAAGGGAAGAATGATCTAAAAGAAGATTCCTTTCTTCAGGTTTCGCTGATAAAGCATTTTATTTAAAACATTTGAAACTTTCAAGTTCAGATCCTCCAACTGCAGAAGTTATAACAGGTGGACTGCAAGTAGTCACTTTGCTAATTCCTCCAGAATCAAACCCTGGGAGGAAGCTGGCATTCAGCAGGGCACATTTCTGGTTCGGTTCTGTTAAGCCATTGTGCCTGCAGGCTGTTTACCAGTGGTGTGAGTCTGAACCACATAAAAAAAAATTAGGCTCTAGTAGTGACTGAGTGTTTAGTTAATCCAGCTATTTAAATCAAACACGAAAGGCTAAACTCCCACAGATATCTGTCTTGAACTGTAATTTAGTGCGTGGGGAGGACATATAATTCAGGCTGTGTTTACAACATCTTTATGAATCAACTTCTGATTGCATCTCATTTACAAATAGTATTACCTTAGACTAGGGTACAAATACATGCTCAGAGAACATTTAGACAAGAGAAAGGAGACTGTGGTGACCTCTATAGTTCAAGATGAGACAGTGTGATTTCATTTAGTGTTGCTTCCTCTTCTTGGTAATTACTTGTTTCACTGACAGGAGGAACAAGAGTCTGAGTTGCTGATGCTAATCATCAACAGCCTGGACTTCTCATGGACGACCAAGAACAGCGGCAGACCTCGCCATCAGATGTGGTCCACATGTTGCAGCGGTCAGCAAACAGTGAAGATCTCAGCACTGAATCTTGTCCTGATAATCTGGCAGCTGATGTTCCTCCCACCTCGCATCTGCATGTGGTGTGACCTGAGATATCTTGGGTCTGCCAATGAAATTAGTTCTCTTCTACTGTGTTCATCTCTAATTACACTTCCATGAAAGTGTGATCCAAGTTCAGCCTGCTGTGCATTTGGAAAGGGGCAGATTGCTGATGGTCAGGAGCAGTACAGAACAACGGCAGGTAGTTAAAGAACCGTCCTTTGGCATTTGCTCTGGTCTACGCTCATAACATGAAAATTCAGGCTGGCAGATGAAAATCACCAGTGCAAGTTTTACAGTTCCTGCTCTCCAAGGGACAGTTTCTGCAGGTCACTTTACCAAATAAATGGTGCTGGGGAGTGCTGTGTCTTCAAGCACCATTCAAAGTCAGTGGAGTCCATCGATTAATTAATACATAATACAGTGATCTATTTATAGTCCAGGCTTTAACTTCCGGCTCCCACTTGTGCCTTTTCTGTAGTATAACAAGTGTGTAAGCAGAACAGCTTCATCCAGGCAAGCTGACAACATCCTGAAGGATGCCTAACACCCTTTCACCGCAGCAGGAGAAACTAGCTGCTGTTGCAAGTCCGGTGCAGAAGTGCAGCAAGACGGGCTGAGAAGAGGATTGGTGTAATTTTACTGTTCTGTGTGGCATGAAAACAAAAATCTTGAAAAGAGCACTTCAGTAGTGATCAAGACCATAGTGATGTGTCTTGAAAATACCTGATCTGGTTGTTTCAGTGCTCTGCATACGTGCACAAATAACTACTGTTTTTTTGACAGCATCCTAGTGACTCCAAGAATAATCATGCAGTGCATTAGAGACAGAGGAAGCATGAAAACAAGACAAAGCCTTCAGACACATCCTAACACGAAAGAGGTGTGGCCTGGTTGCCTCATTGTAGCCTCATTTCATTTCAGCTAGTTTTATAACCGAAGTCACACCTCCAGACCCTTTGAAGTTATTACCACATACTTGATCCTCTCCAAACGATTTTCTGCAGCGTGAGACTGAGGTTTGTCTGCAGTTAGCCTGCTCAACTACTGTGAAGTCTGTCAGTGCATTGCTGATGTTCCTAGGAACAACAGCTTCACACAGGGAAGAGCAGAAGTGCTGAGCAGGGTCTGATGTCTGGTCCATCAAAGCCTGGGTTTGCATTGCAAGCATCGGACAGGGTGAATGTCTCGTAATCGTTGTACTAATTGTATGAAAATTACATCACTAGAAAAAGACCTCTACAGGACATACTGAGCACCCTGGAACTGTGTTTCTGTTGAGCAGAGAGAAGTGCTGAGCGTGCCCAGTACCCTCAGCCATCTGTGAGTAGCCTGAAAGTTAGGTGTAAAGTTTCTGAAATGGAAAATATTATTTGGCCTGAAGGACATATGTTGCTCTGCAAGGAAGACTTAAGAATTATTCTTTTATTTATTTCACCTGGGGTTGCTAAGGATTTAGAGGTATTAATGGGAAAGTTCAAAGAACTGACAGAATTTCAGCAAAGATTTGCCTTTCAGTTAAAAATTCCTGTTGGCTATTCAAAGGAAAGTTCTACAAACAGATAGTTACATGTTATTTTTAAACAATGAAATATATCGTAAAACCAATACATGGGGATGTAATTCAACTGGACCCTTGGGCAAGTAGTGAGACACAGGGAAGATCTTCAAAGTTACTCATGTACTTAACTTTCTTTGCCAGTATGTACCAAATACACACTGTAACCACACCTGTCCTGGAGGACATTTCAAACTTAGTTGTAAGGGTTACAAAACATGTTTATCTAGCTTTAAATTACTTTTGTGCAGAAGGCAGTCATTACGCTAGCTCCTGCTTAAAGGGCCTGGTCATCTCCCACCTTTAGGCGTTGGAAGCAAGAAAACAGTATCATGTTTAATTAGAGAATTTAATTAATGCTCACCCAGAATGGTATCTAAACAAAAAATGGTGGACAAAAAAAGACAAGAAAGCTCAGAATTTTGATGCATGATTATTTAATGAGAAAGTAAGAAGTAAAAGATCTTACCGAGAATGAAAAACACAGGGAAAATATTGCCAGGGTCTCATTAAAGGTTGCCAGCAAAGAATTGCTCCGGGGCTGTGCATTACACATACATTACTCTTTCTTTTTCTTGGCACAGGAAGACTTACACAATCTTGTCCTACTTTCAACCAGCCAAAGATCATTGATATAACTAATGCGAGGCCATTATTATCAGGAGCTGCTGGAAGGAATAGTCAGAAAACTAAATTAAATTGCTAGATTCAGAATTACATATAAGCATGATTTTCAGAGACGCAGAGTTCACACTCCAGGAAAGCAACGCCAGTAACAGGGCTCGTGGAAGCACGTCTTCCTCCGTGTTGGGTGATTGCTCCTTATTCATTGCACTTTTAACATGGTCTGCAGCTCCCAAAACCATAACCACTGGATCCATAGGAAGAATATGACCTCCCATAATTGTACAGGCTCCTAGAGCCATAGGAACCACTGGAACCCAGAGAGCTTGTGGAGCCAACCAAGCTCCCAATGCCGGCTGGGGCTGAGCTGCCCACTATGCTCTCCTGAGGACAGGAGCTGAGAATGGGTCCTGGGAAGGTCATGACCACGGGTGGTGGGTAGATCACAGCTCTCGAATCGCCACAGGACGTAACACAGGGCTGGCTCCAGGCATTTGCAATTGGCTGCGGGCAGGTCACTTCGCAGGGTGCGAGGCAGCGGGAGCTGATCATCTGTCTGCAGGAAGACATCTTCTGGGAGTGGAGATAAATCTGAAACACACAACACCGAGGCAAAAAAAGGCTGAAAGCTCAAACACCATTTTAATGGAGATTGTGTTTGGAAGAGAAAGAAGAAGAGATAGCAAGAAGACCAGAAGCAGGATGAAGATTTCAGTTTTGCGTCAGCAGCCATGTCCCTGTTCTCATCTCCTCATGCCCGGCTCCTCTCCCTTGAAACAATCTCCATTTATATGGCTACTAATTATAGACCCAATTTGATACATAACAACATTATTAACCGTCAAAGAAACTGTGTATTTGAAGTCAAGCTATCCCTCTATCCTCTACCATTTCTTCTTTCCACCATTCCTTTTTGAATCTCACTTACTATGACACTTGATCATTTAAAGGTCCTTTCTAAGCCCAACTATTCTATGATCCTTTTCTAAAGAACGACAGAAAAGAACAGAAACACTGGCTAGCACTTATATAGCAACATCCTGCGCTGGTTCTGCACCACCTGTAATTATTACAACTGTATGAGGCAAGTTGCTATTATTCCAGCTTTAAGGAAGAGGAAACTAAGGCTGCGAAGTGAATGCATTGCCCAGGGCCATTTGGTGAGGTAACAGGAGAGACGGAGTTAAAACCCGGGTAAGCGTGGTTGTTAATGACAGTGTTATTTCCCAGTCTTTCGGATGCTACAGCTGGCATCAGCACTCTCCACTATGTTCTGTGCAAAGATAAAATGAGCAGCAGCCACATCCCTGAAGAGCTCATAAGCAGAGTTTGCTTGCCAGATTATCTCACATTTGGGTGCGAATGCACTATCAGTGAGGTTTCCAGTAGAACCAAGATTCCTGTGAATGTGGTCCCAGATGACCTGCTAAACGTGATGTGCATGGCAGGTGACTGGCAGAACTAGGACCTGTGCATAGTTCTGTGGAGTCCTTTTCTTTAATCACAAGTTCACTTCATCACCAATAAAACTGACTTGCAGCTCCTCTTGATTTCTGTCCTGCCTTCCTAAAAACCATAAAACGAAAGGCTGGGAATAACGAAAAGGAGTGAAGTCCTGGCCATAAGAAGTGCATATTGCAGCACATGACAGGCTTCAAATTAATACAGGAAGAATTGCAAAGAACAGGAAAAAATATTGTTGCTACTGGTGGCTTCCAGGTTCAGTCTGAGACTCAGTGTTAACTTTTCTTGGTAGTCATTGGAAGTCAATGCGAACAAAGTCAGGCAGATTCGTAAAGGCAGGATGGTCAGGCTGGAGGAAATAGAAATTCACTGCGTCTCACTACAAATAAGTTTGCATATCCCAAACTTTCAACTGCTCTGAAAAGTCTTCTCCTGTCTTCTTACAACCTGCCACTGAATAAGTAGGAAACAGCTCTTTCTGAAAGAACGCTTCACACATTTCTAAGAATCACAGTTCTGTTAAAATCTTGCACGGTTACAGCACCAAATTAATAGCAATAGTATCAGGTTCAGACTTACCCCCTCACAGCAAAGAGCAAGTCAGGAGAAATGGATAGAGCAGCCCAGAACTGCGAGCGCTTTTATGCCCTTTCTTAGGCAATCAGGAGGATATGAAACATTCTTCATATATGATGTACTAATGCATTATCAAACAAAAAATCACCCCACCTGTAACTGCCCCAGATAATGCAATTATTTTGCTCAGCTATGATGATTACCACTGCGTTCTTGTCGTTAGACTGGCAGAGTTAATTTTTTTCTTTTCTTGTTTTTTCCTATTTCTCTGATTGTCTCATAGCGCAAAGATTGCTCAGAAGTTTATCCATAAACACAATATGCTGACGTGCCTGAGATACTACACCACTTTTCCAAGTCATGTTCCAGTAAGGGGGTCATTGTGCAATTTATCCCGTCATACCGATGCACACTAATTCCTCTGACTCTGACGTGAGGCACTTTAGAGTCCATAGACACCTCCCCACGGAGTTATAGGTTTGGAAACGGGGAGTGTTTGTTCCCATCCTCCTGGCCAGGAAACATGCACAAATCATAGATTCCACTTCAAGCTTTAAAAGTACAGGTGGAGTGACCTATAAGCAGGGAGCTGCTGTTATCCAGCCCTGACACGGGGCACAGGAGCCTCAGACAATAGGAAGTTCATGCCCATTGCATTGGGACATCATGGGATGATTGCTGAAGACCTCAGGGCTCCTGAGTGAGGAACGATTCATGGTTTGGGGTGATACAGGTGAGGCAGTGAAGCCATGCATCACCCGAGGAAAACCTAGAGCTGGAATCTTAAAGTGCAGTGTCAGCTGATGCAGAAAACTGGCTGCTTACTTCAGCAGATTGCTTCCTCAGATCCGGTTCCCTGTCTTCAGTTCAGCACATATTTACAGATAAAACTGTTTTCAATAAAGTCTATCCATTTTGTGTATCCAAGTCGACATCACTTAGGAATGCTTTTTTAACCTCAAGAAGATGAGTTCTTCCCCTCTAAAATCCATCCATTTCCAGGGAATTTAAGGTTGAATGCCAGGTTTTGAGTAGCCCTCAGAGTCTTGTTCCAAAATGATAATTTTATTCCATTTTGTCCATTGGCATTTGGCAACTGTAGGCAAAACCATAGTGTAATGCTGTACTGGTGACCCATGCAAGAAGGCTGAGGAAGCTTTTTCTCTGGGCCTGCCTTGGGATTTCCCTCAGTGTTGCTTCCTATCAACGCCTGCGGAGACACCCTTTAAGCTACTGATAGTTTACGGTAGACGATTCACACGAACAAGAAACAGGAATAGAAACAAAGGGAAGAAGACGTGGGGATACCACCCAACTGGTCTGCTCTTCCTGCCCGAACCACACCTGCTTTCACGTTGTGTGGAAGCAGGTGATGACAGTGATGACGTACACCTACAAATACCTACCGATGAATCACATAATTCTTGAAGATCTATCCCTCTTCTAACCATCCTGCCCTCCTGAAGGGCAAAGGAAGATACATACTGGTGTCAATACTGCTGACATCCCAAACTTCTGCTTTTGACTCAGGATGTTCAGGGTTACAGCCATGTGCTTTACCTTTACAATTTTACAGACCCACAAAGCAGCGTCTTAATGTTTTTACTCATATAATGGAATTTTCGTGCACTTTACTGGCTTGAACCATTCACTGCCTTTTTGTGCGAGTGCAAATGTGGTAGAGTAAAATATTCAGAGACAAACAGCTCTCAGAAAAGCAGAGTTAACATCACATATGGACTACCTTTGCACATATTCCTTGTATGACAAATCATAGTACCGTTGTGGCATATACGGATCCATTGTGTGTGAACAATCTTGAAATCCATTTACTAAATTAGCATAAAATATTTTCTTCTATAAAAGCACATAATTTAATTGCAATACCATCATAAAAGACATTCAAATGTGTCTGCAAAAGCTTCCATGAAATTATTTTGGATTATTTCTTTACAAGCGTGACTAAAAACTCTTCCTGGCTAGACTGAATGAACATCACAGTGCAGAATAGCAAAGGGATATCCTTAATTTCAATTTGTAATTGAAATTCAAACTCTGTTCAATATGCCCAGGTACTTCTGCGCAATTCTTCCAAGCCCATGGTGGGCAGTTTTGGAGTCATCCGTCCAAGAGCATGTCTCATACAGTGTGGGTGGAATTTGTCTCGTCTGGTAACTTAGCACACCCAGGATGTACTGGCACGTCTACTACACCCTAGGAGGAGTCAAACAACAGCACACGAGGGCATGAGCCATCGGAGAGAAGGAGAATGCAAAGAAAAAGTAGTAACAGCTAACAAGGAGGGGCTGAGTAGCACTTTCTGTTTGAGGAACAGTATTTCTAAGTTCTTAAAAAAATAGTGCTGGTATGTCTCTACTTCAGGCCAAAAAACAGGGCTGCTGTTGATGTGCACACATTCAACCCTGTCACTGGAATGGCCACAAAACCTAGCTGGGACCATGCAATAAATATTCCTATGGACAGTGCAAGACTCAGCACTGCGCTCTTGTGGCCCAGCTGAGAGGGTGACTCCAGCTGAGTAGATCAGAGTTCTCTCAGACACCTCCAGACGAGGGGAATTCACGTCTCTGAGCTGAAGTGTTGGCATACCCTCAACTTGTCTTGAAAACTGTGGTGCCATTTCCAGAATTACTCATGCATATCTGGGACCTCCTGAGATATCATTGCTGTCAAGCTGAAAGTGTCTTTTTTGGGGGGGTGGTTATTTTTTTCTGGGGTAACACCACACTGTGCCCAGCTTCCCTGGGAGGAGAGAGCTTCTCCAGTTTTCAGCACTTCCTTTCTTGGAGGCTTTGATTTTTTTAAAAAATCTTCCTTAAATATCAGAGCTGCTTGTATAATTCTGACGATATGACTGTGTATTAACAGACTCTTTCATCTGATATAAGTAGAATACAGCCCTAACAGCCTCATCAGGCATGGGATGCCATCTTAATGCAGTCTGCCATTAAAGCACTTATAGGCTGTATTCCCAGATGTCCCAAAGACACGATTTTGGTGTTTTCTTCAAAACACAGCCAGGTTCAGCCACTTCCTCATGCACAGTGACAACATGGATATAAAGTCAGGACATAAGTAAAGTGAATATATTAATTTCAAGAGAAAAACAGATTTATGCTAACTATTGGCATATTCTAACCCTAACGACAACACTTCACACATGTGTTCTTTGACTGAATCCTGAAGCACGCATACTTCCCACTGCAAAGGCAGTTTTATGATGGCTTTGACTATGTAAGATGCTGATTCTGCTTCCAGCTGCTGGGAAGGAGGAATTATGCAGTGCACAGGACATCTTCTGGCCTTATGCATGTAGATGCATTTATAATCATCAACTAACGAAAGAATGCAAGGGAGAGAGGTGTAAAGAAAGGCTGGAACAAAAAAAAAAGAGAATTCTAATATCAAGATGCAGCATGATTTTTATTAGGAACAAGAAATGACATTTACAGTAATAACAAGTCAAAATAATTGAAGGAATGTTTCTCAGACCTGCTTACACTACATTTGTCAATAAAGAATGAATGTTTCACTCGAGGTGCTCTTTCTTCCCTATGGCAAACCTAATTTTGCCATCCACATTCTGCTTTGGAGGATGCAGGAAGGCTTTGCTGAGCAAGAAAGCCTAACCTGCGGGAGAGCAAAACAACTTCTCAGATATAATTTTTGTTACATCTTCTAGGCTGAACATAAAACCAGAAAACCAGTACAAGTGTTCACAGAGAGGTTAAAGCACAAAAGATCCAAATTCTTGCACATACAGTCAGAATGGAAAAGACATATTTTGAGCAACCAGCACAGGAATACAGCAATAACATCACAAGCAAGAAGCATAAGAAGGACAAGCAGAAGAGTGATTCCCATGGATGCTGAGCAGCACCCAGAGGTGTCGATGGATTAGCTGGGAGTTGTGGATGCCCAGGGCTTTGGAGAGCTTCACGACTCAGCTGCACGTCCAGGTCTTGCCGTCAGTTGTCCCGCTGTTTCTCCTGCTGTCCACGCCTTCTGCCATGCTTAGCATGGCCCACAGCCCCCATAGCGCTGGCTCCAGAGCTTGCTGGATGAGGAGGAAGAAGACAAGTAGCCCCCATAGACAAGAGAGCCCTGCAGGCCCCTGGGGTGACCCAGCCCCACTGGGGCTGAGGAGCCCACAAAGCTCTCCTGAGGGCAGGAGCTGAGGATGGGGCCCGGGAAGGTGATGACCACAGGTGGTGGGTAGACCACGGCACGCGAGTCCCCGCAGGACGTGACGCAGGGCTCGTTCCAGGCGTTGGCCACGGGCTGCGGGCAGGCCACCTCACAGGGTGGGAAGCAGCGGGAGCTGAGCTGCTGGCTGGAGAAGGACATCCTGCGGGCAGGGAGGTGAACCTGCAACACACCGAGGAGCTGGAGTCAACCCACCGCCCATGAGTCGTCACGCAGACCACCCTGCTCTGCCTCGCCAGCGGCAGGGAGGGCCCAGGATGTGCCGTATGGAGTTGCTCTGCTAAGGCTCAGGTGCTTTTTCTCTTTTTCTTCCCCCTTCCCTGCCTCCCTTCCTCCCTACTCACTGTTGCTGGACTTGAGATCATGGTGGATGAGGGGATGGGGGTCCCACCACAGAGGCAGCACCCATGGGTGCTCTCCCACCCCGCCCTGCCCCTCCCCACCGCACACAGCACCCACAGGTGCCCCCCACTCACCGTTGCCGGACTTGAGGTCGCGGTGGGTGAAGAGCATGGGGGTCCCACCATGGAGGTGGTGCCCATGGGACCCCCCATTATGTGGTGGGTTCTCCCCCACCCTACCACACGCTGCCCTGCCCCTCCCCACTGCACACAGCACCTATGGGTGCTTCCCCCC
>Ga0065711_1038305_pt1 | contig 18925 bp, 6 predicted proteins | sample Hoacrofraction12_FD_59098 | JGI IMG/M metagenome (GOLD analysis project Ga0065711, IMG submission 59098) | Hoatzin crop microbial communities from Cojedes, Venezuela - Epithelial fraction 12 v2 (version 2) | ecosystem: Host-associated > Birds > Digestive system > Esophagus > Crop | place... | reverse complement strand
GTTCCCTCTGTTTGCTGTTCTGTTAAACTGCCCTTATCCCGACCCACTGGTTTCTGCCTGTTTTCTTTTTCATTCTCCTCCGCACGCTGGCGGGGGGAGGGGCAGCCGCGTGGTGCTTTTGTTGCTGGGGGCAGCCGAAACCAAGACACCTAGAGAAAGACAGGACATTTGTTTCACTTGTTCTGCTTTCCTTGTCCTCTCTTTGTTCGCTTCTCCTCCTTTCTCATTTCTCTTTTCCTTAGTTCTTTGAATCACTTCTTTACACTATAGATTTTTCAGCTCTTTTGTTTACCTCTCTTAGCTTTTTGCTGCTGTGTTTGAAGCAAAGATGGGGAAGAGGAGAGGAGTTACACAAGCTTTCAATGCTCAGGACAAAAGCTTGGACTTTGGAGCAGCGATGGAGAAGGAATCAGCAGAGAGAGGAAAGCGCTTGTTTGTTTCTCTAGCTCTGGTGTTACATTTTGTTCCACTATCAAACATTTTTTAAACATAGCACACATTACTTTTCACACTTGCTTTGCTCGTTTCCGATAGCACACAATTATATGCATATGACCCTTGCAACATCAGGTCACTACAGTGCATAAGTGTTATTACCAGTTCTCACTCTTTTATCACCATTCTTGTAATTTTTAATGCCTTTCTTGAAGCCCTATCTCTCACATTCATATCATTATGTGACAATCTCAAGTTATATTCTTCGAAAAATAAATGAAGGGTGGGATTCATCTCACCTAATTTAATATGTGTGGAATATAGACATCTACATTTCAGCTAACCCCCTAGGCTGAATTTATAGTCAATGAAGAGGATTAGGCAATTTTAAAGCATGGTTCTTCTCATCTATTTTAGAAGTCTATTTTAGGATGAGATATGCTGCACCCAAGAAATGCCTATTTCTCCCCACTGATACAGGGGAAGCCCAGGATGAATAGCTGAGCTGTAGATGATTACATCTAGTCAGATGAATCTTTATTACCTCTGGGCTTTGTAGAAAAAAAAAAAAAACAAAAAAAAACAGAAAGCAATGTCTAATGTGAATGACCTTCTAATCATTATAACATTAATATCAAAATAAGAATAACCCCAAATATTTTATTTAAAAATATACATAATCTACAAGAATTTCAGGCTTTCATTTCTTTAACCTATTTGATGACCAAGGTCTTCTTTGTTGTTTTGTTATTTTTGAATACCCAAAACGGTTATTAAATGGCGCTTTATAAAGACCATTCCCCTTCCCTTCAAATCTTTCTTTGTCTCTCACTTCACCCACCTTGCAGTTCACTCACTTTTCAGGGCTTTTTTCATTTTCTGAGATTCACTGTATTGACGTCTGTTAGGGTATGTGGAAAGCAAGCACATCCACTTCACAAGGCTATCTGATCAAGGACCTTTTCAATGCAGAAGGAAAAAATAAGTAAAGGGGGAAGGGATCACACAGAAAGACAAACAGGGTAGACAAAGAATAATAGAGACAATGGCAAAGACCACAAGTCTCCAGCTATTAATTGCTGGACCATTAAGAAACTCCAGGCACAACTTTGGAGAGGATCAGGCTGTACTTTTCAATTGACAAGAAGGGGGAAACATGGGTACAGAAGATATTTCTGTGGGACTATGTAAAATTTATGAAGGAAAATTTAGGAGAAGGGGATAAGGGGAGAACAAAGAGAGGATTAGAGAGAAACAGGCATAAAAGGGGATGGCTGCATGTAGACCATGGCTGATCAACATGCTTGTCTGACCCAGCCCTGTGCCTGATCACCACAGTCTGTCCGACATTCTAATTAGATCTTTCCTTAGCAATCTCTCTGTGTATTCTCACTCTCTACCCTGTGTCTGTGTGAGCGCTGCAAGGACTAGGTGCTGGTGGGACCAGAGTGAGTGGATTTGGGGCAGCAGCTGGAGTCACGCCAGGGATGTGGGCATCCCTGTCCTGTGGTGTCAGCTACCAGAGACAGCGGGGTATCTGTGTCACCCAACTGGAGTGAGTGGGGGTCTTGGCCCCAGCCACTTGGGTGGGAATGGTGTGTGTCCCAAAAACCAGCTACTGGGTGAGTGGAGCAGGCATGAGCAAGGAGTGCGAGGGGTTCAGCACCAGCAGCTGCAGCAAGACCGTGGATAGCAGCCTGTGTGCCTGATGCCAGCAGCTGGGGAGAAAAGTGTCTGTATCTCCCCCAGATCATGCGTCTGGGGCATGTGTATCCACTAGCAAACCTCATGAAGGACCAGTCAGCGAGTAGGTGACCTGTGGGGCAGGTAGGAGGGCCTGGGATCTGGGCAGGGGTGTTGGGCAGACAGAGGGGCCGTGCTTGTGCTTGGGGGACCACTAAAAGTAGAAGTGCTTGTGAGTCTGGAGTGGTGCATATGTGCTTTCACTAGTGACCTCTATAAAACTTTAGAAAATAACTGAGATTTTTATAATTGGCTGAAAAAAACAGAAGAGAGATCCCTCCCTCTCTCTTAGTCAGAATTTGAGGTTTTTTCTCTTGTTTATGCACTACATTTAGCTGCATTTGACGCACCTTGTAATACGTATCCCAGATAGAGCTGTGTGCATCTTGGCAGTTTCCCTTCCCAGGGGCTCATGCAGTTACAGTCTGTCAAACATATATCACTTAGCTAAGCAACAACTAAGGAGAGCAATAATAACCTACAAATTTTTCATGGGCAAGCGTTACAGAAGGAGAGGTGCTATTCCAAGTGACAAAAAAGGGCTGTAGCTCCGGGGAGAATAATGAGATTAAATTAAGGAGGGTGTTTGGTTAGATTATTGTGCTAAAATCAGGGGGGGAAATCATTCTGACCAGGGAATTATTCACCTTGTTACTCCTCTAAGAGAAAGATTAGAAGCTCTGTCACTTGGAAAATATATTGTCAACTGGACAAAGGGGAAAATAACGAGTAAAACATAGGGTAAAAAGACAATGAGTTTTGGGGACAGTTGGATGCTTTTTCATGCTTTTTGAAATTGTTTAACCTGTGTAGCGTATTTTGTGAATGTGTGAGTAGCTTCTCACAAGTATTGAATTTTTGATTTTTTAACAGAATCTTAGGGGAGAAAATATTCAAAAATAATGATTGTAAGTAATTTGAATATTTTATTGTCTGTTTTATATTGTGAGAATTTTAGTTTTGTTACAGTATTAAAATAATTGTGGATGGAAAGAGATAGGAAGGGATGTGGGGGTGGAATATTAATACCATGCTGAATAATAAATATTATTCATGATGAATAAGTAGTGAAGGCTGGACAACAATATGAGTAGTGAGAGCAGCACTGCACTGTGAAGGATCCCCAGAGCAAAGCTGCAGGGAAGAGCATGTCCTCACTGTCTAAATATCTATCACCATCTTTCAGACTAATGAACAAAAAGGTTCTTATAATTTAAGCACTGCTGGTCCAATGCTTCATGGGCAGGGTTGTAAGCAAAGCCCTTATGTCTTCTTATGTGACACCAGGCAAGTCCTGGATTTTTTTGGACAGAAAATATTGTAAAACTGTGTTCTTTGTCATCTCTGAGCATTCACTTACTGTCTGCCAAATTCTCAACAGATTAAACTGTCCTGTATTTTCTTCTGCATTGGTGTTTGTAGTACAGCTTCACTCTATTTTCTGGCCTCTGAGAAAACAAAATATGTACTTATTTTTCTTTTTCTTTTCATGTTATTTTTCAGTATTATTCTTGTATGCTAAACAAATCACTGTTCAACAGTTTGACTACGGAAAAAAGAGTAAGAAGTTATTGTAGTTTCATCTCAAAATGAAAATATAAATATTCTGCAAAGGGCAAAGGTTGACTGCTTCTTGCAGAATCTAATTTGCTAAGCTTTTCAAATTAGACCAAGAAAACTAAATATGTGTGAGGTTTTTACCTCATTCTGTACTCTGCTATTCCATAAATGGTTGCAGGATAAAATTATTCAATTAAGATAAGGTACTGTAAATTGTTCAGAAAATATATTATGCCTTTTTGAAAGTAAGTTTCTGTTTTCTCATCTCTTTTTTGAAGTTTTCTTTCTTATGGAAAAAGTCTCTGCTTTCCGTGTTCTTGTTTAAATCAAAGTACTTTTTTCTATCTGAAATAAAAAAACTGCATTAAAAACACTGTAACACATTAAAATATTATGTATTGGTTTATTGACCCCTGGCTTCAACAGTAAGACATATGTCATATTTCTAATGACGGTGTTAAATCTGTGATATATTATTTGATATCTTATTATACAACAAACAAATCGTATCCTATTATATATAGTTATGTATTGTCTTTATATCTATAATTATATAATGTATTATACTATTATATTAGTCTATCTTATTATACAAGAATAATACAATATTATGATCAGAGAAAGAAAACAGGACAGTTACTACAACACAATAGTTTATTGTATATTGAAAAGCACACGGGTCATGAGTGAAGATGAAACCATGATTCAAACAATTAATGTTTTCAACCTTGCAAAACGCTCTTTGTCAGTAATTTGTAAACATACATCAGAAGACATGTGCAAGATATCTTCATAGGAGTAACTGCTTGGTGAATAAATAAATACACAAATCTGATCATTCGCATCTACAGCTGAGTGGATGAAAAGGACAATAATCACATCCTACTCATTTTTATTTCTCCACATAACTCCATAAAATTCACAATCATATTCATGGGGATCCCTTACCCCAGCACCACAATAACAGAGCATGCACCTACACACATGAATGTGTTCTCACAATACCTCTCAGACATAGGTATGAATTATCAGGTATAACAGATATATAAAAGATTAAGCATCCCAATGTGGCACAGAAATTAGGCATATTTGTCCCACTCTACAGCAGCAATTCAATTTCAAAATAACCCAAGTCCACATTTAGAAAGAACATTGTCCTGGAAGGATTGAGCACCCCTGTGTTTGATTTTCAGATGCTCAGTCCTGCAGGTGATATTTGGAGTCCCAGCCCAGTTACCATAGTGTCCTAGACACTAGAGTGCTTGGGAACAGCACCCATAAGTTAAAAAAATTATAAACACTGGAGTGAGAAAAAAGAGTTCGTGTAAAATTCTACTTCTGCTGTGGACATAAACACCTATGTCAGTGGTTACGTGCATCTGATATATCTACCTGAAACTAGAGTTTACTGAGCGTAGAGTTTACACTAGAGTCCAGTGTCTTTTCTGTGAAATCTCAAGCAAGTCTTAACTCCCAGGCAGAAAAGCAACATGTAAGGGAAGTTACTTTTCTTTCTTTCTTTCCTCCTTGCTTGCTTTCTTGCTTTCCCGCTTTCTTTCTCGTGTTCCCTCTCTTTCTCTCTTTGCCCCTGCTCCTTTGTTCCTCTCTTTTTTAAAAATGCAAACCCTGAGAGGGATTTGTTGCAAACTGTTCCTGGGTTCTGGCTCCTCCTTTCAGGACTGCCTGTGTATTCTGTATTGTAAAGACACTGAGTAAGTACAGAAAAAAAAAAAAAGTCAAAGCCAAATGCATGTTTTCTGCCTCCCAGCTGAGAACTGATAGCGCTAGGCCTCTGACTGCAGCACCTTGGACCCTGCATCGCCTTCTGCATAGCAAGACAGCTTCAGTAAGAGGAGTCCATGTGGGAATCTACAAGTGTGTTCCAGTTTGAAAACCTGTCATTTCAGTGCTAGACTACCGATGACTATAGCTGCAATATGCACCGAGCCAAATTAGTGCTAAAGTTCTAAGTGATAAAACTGGTGCAATAAGAAGAAAAATTATTGTGCTCTTGCTGTCACAACCTTTCATTCCTGGAGAGAGTGGGAAGGCAAAGGTTGCTTTCCTGATCAGGCATCCCAGAAGCAATATATTCTCTGTTACTAGAGGTTAAGATTAACTTGAAAATTGACAGTAGGAAGCCCCAAGCTCTTAGTCACAAAAGAGATACAGACTTATCCTCCACGAAATAAATCCTTCCTCAGAAAAAACCCACCCCATCCTATGTCTAGAATTTGACTCAGAAAAATGATGAGCATTCCCTGCTCCTGGTGATTTCAAGAGGCAGATACGACTTGAAGGTATTGTACTTAGCTGTACAATCATTAATTGCAGTCAGTTACAAACATCATGTGATCAGTGGGTTTCAGCTTATCTTTCCCACAGAATAGTGGCTTTGTCTACTAGCTGGTAGTGCTGGAAAGCTTGGGGAGGACACTGAGGAGATAGTCATCTGCTTAAGTGACTTTAGACTGTCAGTTCTTGACATGGAATCCACTGTCATTTCACAGCATCCTTCTTTCTCACCACTACTGGTGAGAAAGTTTAAAGCACATTATAGTGACGTTACTGGATACTGTATACTCAGCTAAATAATGGTGAAATATAGGTAATATACTTTATGGTAAACATCCCATGCTTACCATAATTTAGTCCAACTGGGTTTTTTCTAGGCAGAATTCAGCTTGTCCTGTCAGAAATTGACATGTAATAAGTTTTTATCCTGAGCAAGCAGGAGCAAAACAGGAGGTCTGTGATAAAGAATACACAGGCAGAAGCTGAAGTCAGCCGCACATGGTCTGCACTGCTTTCCTTTTCCTAAGGCTCCAAGACACATCGAAATACCTGAAGCGCTATGGTGTGTGCAGGCCCACCAGAGGCAAAGACTGTGCATAGGTATAAATAAATTGTATGGCATCACTGCCACAAGAAAAAATTGGTGTAGGTAATTTGGCTTACCAATTAGTGTAGGCACCCCACAGAAGTACAGTTTATAATAAGTAATTTAAGCAACCTGCATGTAAAAATTAATGAGTAGAAACACATGAAATCTGAATAATTTTTAAGCAAGTGAAGTAAGCAATTTTCCATGTTGTACAAACAAAATAAGGTCATTTAAGAAACAATTACAAGGCACCACAGGGTGAATAAAGTATAAAACTAGAATGACTGATAGCCAATATAACCTTTTGTAGTTCCCATAATTGCCTATGTGTTCTACAAAGTTAAGTAAAGGGACACATGTAATTCAGTTCCTCCAGTATGATTAGCTATTACTGAGGAAATAGGATGATTCCAGAGCAGGCGTTTGGCTCAAGCAATATAGAATTAAGCAATATTTTTTCTTCATACTGCTGGTAAGTTTTTTTAAATTGTGTAACTTTTTCTAATTTATACTTTGATAAAATGTTCTTGCTCACTCTAAAATGTCCATCAGCCTTTCAGAATCCATCACAGAGTGCTAACACAGTAACTGTCATTGAGAACATAATTCTTGACAATTTTCTACCAGATAATTCAACCTACCATGTTATCTTCTCCAAGGGAGTGAAATAGCAACACAACAGGAGCTTAAATGGTGGTTTTATCCAGAAGATTATTTTGCTTGTGAAGCAGCCAATTCTGAAAGGTTAGAAGTCCTACAGATGCTTTACATTCTATTGACAACACAACATACTGATAAAAGTAAAATTAAAGCAGCCTCTCCAATTATCATCAAATAGCACAGGATATACTTGTATAAAGCTTCCAAACTCTGCTAACTTATCCGTGCTTCTCTGACTTTCAGATACTTATGACTATATGTTTTGCTGCTTGCAGGGAGGGGCAGATTATACCTTATCAGTTGCTTGGAAAAATCTTGTTTTTACAGTCTATCAAATTCTGACATAAGAAAGACTTAAAACATTTTCATATATCACTGCAAATAGAAATATTGATTTTATTTTAAGCTAGTTAGCACAACTCTTTATTAGGGCTTCTACTTAAAGAGTGATAGCCATTTCTCTACTCTGTTACAGTTACCAGATTTCATGCAATCAAACCACAAACCTTTGTGAAGTAGAAAAAAAATAGTACAGAATATGTAAACAGACTCCTGTAATAGAACTATTATGACCTTGAGATTCAAATGCACATATTTAAATAAAAATCATGATTCTATGCAAAAATCCAACAGCAGAGTTCAAATGTAGCTGTCTTTTGATACATTAAACCTGGATTACGTATTTTAAATTAATCAAAAATGTAGAAGTCAGCAAGAGAATGCTTATTAAAATCTCACGTGGATATTTCTCATTAACTTTGAAAAGCTGCTTAGAGTCAACACTTCTCTAAGCTGAGCATCTTTCCATGTTGTTTGAGTACTGCACTTTGAAGTTCCTTTTTCAGAATCCACAAAAAACTTTAACATACTTTTCGAACCCCTTTGAATGATGGGACTGTCACAAATAGTCCCATGAGTTCTCCAGTCTGCCAAGCAACTATGCCCCGTAGCAGCCTCAAGATAATTTACCTGCCACCCCTTGAGCTTAGCTTCCACATATGAAGTCACATCTATTATTTTAGTAAAGGAGATTTGAGTCAATAAACTATCATTTATCAAAGGCTTTAGTCAAAATAAGAATGGAATTTTCCCTTTGTGTTCAATTTTACCAAGTAATTTTAAAAAAAATTAAACTTTTGTTCTCCTGAATAACTGTAGTCAACTGTTGCCTCCACCGATTGGAAAAGGAGAAAAATAAACCCCATTTTTAAAAAAGGAGAAAAGGAAGACCTGAGGAACTACAGGCCAGTCAGTTTCACCTCTGTGCCCAGCAAGATCATGAAGCAGATCCTGCTGGAGATTATGCTAAGACACATGGAAAATAAGGAGGTGATTGGTGACAGCCAACATGGTTTCATGAAGGGCAAATCATGCCCGACAAATTCGGTGGCCTTCTACCACAGGGTTACTGAATTCGTGGATGAGGGAAGAGCAACTGCATGCCATTTACCTAGACTTGAGCAAAGCATTTGACACTGTCCCACATGACATCCTTGTCTCTAAATTGGAGAGACTTGGATTTGATAGATGGACCACTTGGTGCATAAGGAATTGGCTGGATGGTTGCACTCCATGGGTTGCAGTCAATGGCTTGATATCCAAGTGGAGACCAGAGATGAGTGGCATTCCTCAGGGGTCGATACTGGGACTGGTGCTGTTCAACATCTTTGTCAGCCCCATGGATGGTGGGATTGAGTGCACTCTCAGCAAGTTTGCCAATGACACCAAGCTGTGTGGTGCCGTCGACAGGCTGGAGGGAAGGGATACCATCCAGAGGGACCTTGACAGGCTTGAGAGATGGGCCTGTGCAAACCTCATGAAGTTCAACAAGGCCAAGTGCAAGGTCCTGCACACGGATCAGGGCAATCTCAAGCACAAATACAGGCTGAGTGGAGAATGGATTGAGAGCAGCCCTGAGGAGAAGGACTTGGGGGTGTTGGTTGATGAGAATCTCAACATAGAATCAGAATGGTTTGGGTTGGAAGGGACCTTATAGATCATCTAGTTTCAACCCCTCTGCCGTGGCCAGGGACACCTTCCACTAGACCAGGTTGCTCAAAGGCCCATCCATCCTGGCCTTGAACACTTCCAGGAACGGGGCATCCATAACTTCTCTAGGCAATCTGGGCCAGTGCTTCACCACCCTCATAGCAAAGAAGTCCCTCTCCAGCTTTCCTGTAGGCCCACTTTAGGTACTGAAAGGCTTCTATAAGGTCTCACTGGAGCCTTCACTTCCTCAGGCTGAGAAGGCTCATGAGCTGGCAATGTGCGCTCACAGCCCAGAAGGAAAAGCATATCCTGGACTGCATCAAAAGCAGCGTCGCCAACAGGTCGAGAGAGGTGATTCTGCCCCTCTGCTCTGCTCTGGGGAGACCCCACCTCGAGTCCTGCATCCAGGTCTGGAGCCCTCAGCACAGGAAAGACGGACCTGTTGGAGCAGGTCCAGAGGAGGGCCACAAACATGATCAGAGGTCTGGAACACCTCTCCTATGAGGAAAGGCTGAGGGAGTTCGGGCTGTTCAGCCTGGGGAAGAGAAGGCTCCAGGGAGACCTTACAGCAGCCTTCCAGTACCTGAAGGGGGGCTACAAGAAAGCTGGAAAGGGACTTTTTACAAGGGCCTGTAGTGATAGGACAAGGGGTAATGGCTTTAAACTGAAAGAGGACAGATTTAGATTAGATTTAATATAGAAATTCTTTACAACGAGGCTGGTGAGGCGCTGGAACAGGTTGCCCAGAAAAGCTGTGGATGCTCCCTCCCTGGCAGGGAGATGGATTGCCCAATGCCAGATTGGATAGGGCTTTGAGCAACCTGGAAGGTTGTGGAAAGTGTGGAAGGTGTCACTGCCCATGGCAGAGGGGTTGGAATTCAACGATCTTTAAGATCCCTTCCACTCAAACCTTTCTATGGTTCTATGATCTAATGTGCTTTTTAGGGTAGAAATGCCTAAGAATCATCCTCAAAACCAGACACTCGGCACAAATGGAAAGCAAACTGTCAGCACCGCCTGCTCGTGCCTTCCAAATCATGGAAGTGTGCCAGACAGGTTTGCATGCTGCTACACACAGTTCTTGCGCTCAAGTCTGTGTCTGAGATATGTGGATGGAAGTCAAGCGCGACACAGAGCACATTGCATTCAAAACCTCTTCAGGGACAAGTCTTTATAAGCAGTACAGATGTATCCAGTGGGTCTCATCCCACATAAAGTCTAAGCCACTATGGAAATATAAAATGATGGAGAGGTGATAAAACATTTTTTAGATAAAGGGAAAAAGCCTGTTCGGTCCCACATCGTATACTTGTGTTTCACATAATCTTTATAATGATCGCTGAGCTGTGCTGTTCAAGAGGAAGAACACTAAATATAATAATAAATTATAGAGCTTTACTAAATGGTGTTAACTAAATGTTTAGCAGCTAAACATGTTAGCCAAAGGTATAGTGCTCTTGCATTTTGTAAGAGAAATGTAGGGTAATATATTTGCACATAAAATAGTTTTGTCAAGATTCTACAGGTATATAGGAGAGGACTTTGACCTCCACCCTTGCAGTCTTTAAGCTGCAGGATGAAAAAACTTCTCTTACATGAAAACACTTACAATGAACACAATCAACATTTTTTTACCTCTTAGAAAGTATTTTCTAGCTCAGAAGTGAAAGTCCTTCAGAAAAAATATCTGTCTTCATTATTTTTCCTGCAATGCCTAGTACAATGGGACTGAGACCTGTGGCTGTAACTACTACAAAAAATAATAATGCAGATGAGAAATGTCTTTCAAGTCTGCAAACATTTTCAGACTCTAAAGAATGCATTCTATGGTATGTAAGTATCCAGACTTTCATCACAGTCTTAAAAATCATTTATTTGGACGATGCAAAGTGTTCTGAGGGATCTTATATTCATCTCTTATTGAGCATTGACAGTGTCAACCTTGGAGTATTTCCCTCTCATATGGCATACTGATATGTAGGCAGTACACTTGTCTCTGAAAATGTAAGATTCTCCATGGGTTGTAGGAGCTTTTTATAAAGTAAAACTCAGCATATAGGATTTAGATTGTTTACTGGCACAATCAAATCAAGTACTCATCTGGAGAGCGGTAGTCTCAAGGGCCCCATGCATGTTCTTCAGTTTGTAAATCACCTCTCACTATTTCTGACAGAAAGGCCAAACTGTTCACCTTCAAGAAGTCTCTTTCCACTGCATTAGAGCTACCAATTCTAGCTCTAAATCTAGCACCAAAATCAGAGGAGAAGGCAGTTCATTACCTAACTTTCTCATGCCTCAGGACCCTTTCAGTCCCAAAGGTGTAGCTGGATAATTTTTTATATTGTCTTATAATTTGAAAGTAACATGGAATAAATCTTTTTATGGAAGAAAAGAAATATCTATTCACAAAATCAGTGTGGGACTAACTTTGAACAAGAAACAAAACCCCATTAAATTATGGCCTGATAATAGACAAGGCCATTTGAGCTCTGAACAAAAACACATACCAACGTATTTGTTTTCCTCCCTCTAGGAAGAGAAGAGAAATGGTTATACTTAGCAGCTAACTTCCAGTAATGCACAGGTGCCCATCATCATTGTATGATTGCTAGTCTGTCTGACAATTAGCTGATACACTGATTTCTATCACTGGCACAACAGGGTCATATTTTCTTTTCCTACAGAAGCTCTCTTTAAATAGCATCTTTTGGAGACAGCTGAAGTTCATCAGTTGATGACAGGAACTAGACAGTGCCATCTGCCTCAGCAGCAGTTCAGGTAGTAGCAAAGAAAAGCTAATTGCCAAACATGAAATGTGCAGGAGTGGAATTTTTTTTTTATAACGTCCCATTAAAAATGAATCTGTGTGGCACTATGTGATACTTTGAAGAAGCACTGAAGTCTGCTCTAAAAGAGCTTTGCAACTAATCTAAGTATCCTGTGTGGAATATTATGTTATCACAATTTTGTTGCTTTTGATATTTAAAGTAGTTGGAGATCTTTGGTTAAGACACCACAGCACTGAAGAGACGAGTTTTATACCAGCATGATAACTGTACTTAAGAGATATGTACATTTTTCCTCCTCCCCTGGACTAACAGACGTGTCTCCAAGATGCTGTGGAGTAGAGGAGGAGCATTGTCACTAAACAGGTGTCACATTCCCAGTTCTCGTGTACCCCAAGTTACATCAGAAATTCTCAAACCGGAGGAGCAGAAGGTGCCTGGAAAACGGGGTCTGCAAAGCAGCCACTTTGAGGAATTCAGTGGCAGCCATGACAAGAGGTGACTGCTGATTCTGGGGTCACAGAGGCTGAGATGGTACCCCAAAGGTGTGATCCTGAAGGCGCAAGGGTATGGCAAGCTCTCATGATGGAAGGAAGCTCCAGGCAGCCTTACAGAGAAGGGGCAAAATACCTTTATTCCTCCACAGAGCAAGGCTGACAGCTCAGGACTGCATTTCCCCTTCTGAGGTCATTTTGCAAGTATGTCAAAGGGAGGAGGAAGGAACATACTCAAACTGTGATGAACATGATAGTAATACTGTTTCTGTTTTTCATTCAACAACCATTTAGTTTAAAAGGCATAAACCTGTCTGCAGTCAGTCCCCCTATGTTTCCTACCACAGAGATAGCATTTTTTTCACACAGTAGCCCAGGTTCAGCAGGATAAGTTCCTTAGCACCAAGTAGTTTGCAGCGAAAGATGGAAAGTACAGGGTTTACCTTCCAACAGTGAAGTGATCCATGGATCTGGACCTACTCCCCAGGTGATCATGTACTCAACCACATAAGCTAGTATATCAAGAAAAGAGCAGCACTGTTTCAAAGCGATAAAAAACAAGCTCTGGGCAACTTACCTGTATTCACGAAGAGGTTGGACTCCCTGGAGCTACAGAGGTCTTGCCAACCTTGCAGCTGTGCCTAGGTGGGCCCTGGAGAGTGCTCCAAACTCACAAATATTCCTGCATTTAGATGAATTTTAGCCCGCAGTATGTAACATTGTGGAAAAAGTAGGAGACTGGGTGTCTGGTGCAGGCCTGTGAACAACATCCAGGGAGACAACTGCCTAACTCGGAGGAAGAGTACAGGTAAAAACAGAAGTTTACATGAGAAGATTATCTTCAAGCAAAGAAAGGTCATTGGGACAACTGCCCATTTCTCAGAGATTATCAGTAGTAAAAATCTGTAGTAAAAATTTAGCACACACCTCTCAACACTATCTTCTAATCAAGGTCCAGTAGATATAAATACTACTGAGTAAAACTATGTCATATTTAGATCCTTTTGCTGGCATGTACACAAAATATCTTGGAGTCCTGTACTGACTGGAATATAATTTCTATATCGGGGATCATTAGAAAAAACAAAACAATGTCTCCTGTAAAATTAAACACAAGCTGCATGGGGAATCTGTACAGCTCTGTTCTCACTTTAGAGTTTGGCAATAACACTCAGCCTTTTGGGCCAATATCTGTGTAATTTAGATGTATTATTATTATTTCTGAAGTGTCTATAACACTGGTAAGTATGCTCTGAAGTTTGCCAAGAATCTGAACTCCCAAACAAATGTTTTTCAAAAACTATTCCAAAAATTACCTTTTCTACTACATTCTAATCTGTAGCATAGACTTAAAAAGGTCACATTCTGGAAGTCTGCATAAAGTAGACTCCATGCAGCAGACGTCAAGAGGAGAAAGGCATTATTTCATCTTTTTACTGCCTGTACAGAGACATTCAAACTAATTAAAAACATGAGAATTTTTAAAGAAGAATTACTTTTTGCTTTGCTTCTAAATCATCAGGGATGACAACATCCAGTCTTCTGACCACTAGTTTTAAGTTTAGCATCACCAAAATCTTTGCTCCATCATAGATCTAAAAATGAAAATCTGTCCTTTTCCAGAATGCCATATACCTGTCTTTTTATTGAACTTGTTAACCCTTTAAAAAGTCTTTTTTTTTTTTTTCCTCCACTTCATCCTCTGAATCAGAATAGGACCTCTGGGAAAATTCTATCAAACCAAGCTCATCTTTAAGACAACACTTTTAATCAAGACTTTCTCCAGATCAGGGAGAACTACAGCCTTCAGTGTGTGATAGTGCAGGCTGTCTTTGACAGGATTACAGGAACCATGTCTAAATTATACTCCTCTATGAAGTAGTCTTGGACTGCCATGTTCTCTCTAATCCAAATTCCCATGAGCCACAAATGTTGTATTTGGCAAGTTTGCAGTTACCCATGGCCTCCAGCTGTTGTATGATAGGTTAGGAAGTAAACTGGACTCCAGCCAGCCCAAGGGAGTCATATCAAAAGCTGTGTAGTATTATATGTGTGCAAATGTAAACATTCACATTTTATACCCCTTTTCTCAGCAGTCCACAGATAATTTTCATATTACTAATAGAACAGGAAATAATGGCCAGGACTTGAAAAAGAAAAGGATATATTTAACTCAAGCTGAGAACTATATGAAACCTCCTAACAAGCATACATAAAAATTGCAGCTATTCGACAGTTTAAGCAACATATACATAGTTTTCATACAGAGATAGTGGTTCAGAAGAGACTGAACATTCACTAACAAAGGTGTAAGCAGTTGTATTTTTGTTCCAAACATTAGCAGTAGTTTAATGGTATTTCTCAGTCTTTTAAAGCCACAGAGACATTACAGGAATTTGTGTGCATATTCTTATAAGAAATTAGAGCGAGTTGAGTGGTACAGTTTAGTAACAAGATGTATGGTCAGTTAAAAAAATCCTTTTAAAACTTTTAAAATTAAATAAAAGCTTCCATAATCAGCATAGAAATGAAAATCCATCTATTATCCACTGATCCTTATCACCAAAAAGCACTATAAATAGCACCTAATAAAAGGCCAAGACCAGTGCTCTCTGGCATGCTGTTTCAGAAGTAGCAAAAGCAGTTGTTAGATACAGAAACCATCTGAACAGTACTCACAAGATTAAATTCAAACCAATTTGCTACTTAAATGGAATGTATGACATCAGTTCTTAAGTTAACAATATAGTGATAAATGCTATCAGAGAGATGACTAATCAGACTAAAAATTCTAGAAAAATAAGTTAATAATTGCATTAGCACTTGTTGCTAGTAAATCACTGGAAGAATCTAAGCAGGTCTTACCATAGTAGTGATTTTGCTAGAGTCATGACTGGAATTTGTTAGCTACTGAGCATGGACCAGGAGAATAATACACAATGAAGGAATTGCACTTCAGAAAACTTTTGACAAATAACAATATTCTAAGGCTGGTACATGCCTTGAATGTAACTGGGTACATTTCAGTAAGATTAGATTTTTGTTAAAAGACTTCTTCCTCCTTTTTTTTCCCCTACTGTGAAAATTTGTATACCCTACTGTTCTGACACAGTTCTTTTTACCGGAGGAAAAAAAAAAAAAGATTAAGAAAAAAATGACCCAAATAATAATAATTTCTATTGCTGATAATAAAAGACGCAATTTCAAAAGTATTTGTATCACAGCTGTCTCTACACAGCCCAGCTGAGATTATGCTAAACCTTATATCAACAAATGGTGAGATATAGACCTGACCCTAAGAGTTTACAGAATAAATGAGAGGTATCAGGGACTACAGTAAGTCTGTAAATGGCAGCTACGAAGTTTCTACTGATGGTGATGACATCGTGTAGAGAGTATTAGAGAGGGTTTAAATTGTATATTGCTGGCTAGAGCAGAGTCTTAAAATGAATTCCAGGATCCTAGGATATCTAGGATGAGGTAATTAAGATATAGAGAGAAAAAAAGAAAAGAGGAAATAGAGAAGGCATTTCTGCCCAACTGGAAGATGTGCATACGCACCACCAGCCCCCTATTTGCACTCTCACCCCATATTCGGGTACCCTGTGCACTCCTGCCACTGCACACCGCCTGCCAGCCAGGGCAACCGAGAGATCAGGACCCTGCCAAACGCCACAGCACCCACCCACAGATCATCTCAAACGTAGCTTAAGTGACTGTGCAGCGTCAGGGAAAATGTTAGGGATCATTCTGGAGGAGAATCAAGGATTCCTAGATCCTGGCCAAAAGACTGTACAGATTTATATTGTGAAAGCTGACTAGGAAGAAAATGAATATGCAGTTTAGCAGTGTCACAGAAGTGCGTGGCAGTAAAGGACCTCCTAGCACAATCAGTGTGTTACCAGATGCCAAAGCAGGGTCTGGCTGCACTTCACACGGAATGCTATGCTACCTCCCTTAACACCTCCCTTAATACCTCCCTTAATTTACCTTCTGATCAATAATAAAGAATGTGCTTTCCCCAAAAGGCCAGGGAGACTAGAAGTAAAACACCTTTGTGTATACTCAAAGGAAAGGAAGCACATGGAGCTTTAGCTGATTAGCAATTAGAAGATCAGCCCTGGGAGGAAAAATTCTGTGAGATTTATAATGGGAAAGCACTTTTATAGCCCTTTGCAGACCATCTGGTAGAACTTAACAGAAAATTATGCTTGCATCATAGACTTATTTGCTGGCACGTTCCGTTACATCTAGGGCTTTTTCTGTCAAGGATTTCTCCATACATTTTGCTGACACTAGGATTCCCTGGGTGAAAGAATGAGCTCTGCATCCATTATAATGGGCAACTTCTCTCCACTCTTTCATTCTATCACTAGAAATTAAGTACTGACACTAAAAAAGGACACTTTAGGCCATTTACTGGAAAGACATTATGCAATTCTATTCCTTCTTTAACCGATAGGGCAATACGCACTGTACATCAAGTATGACCTATAGCTTCTCTGCTGTCCTCTTTACCAGAGTTTTCAAAAAAAACAAATGCATGGTATTGCCATTACCTGTGTCCATAGGACAGAATGCTATTGCAAGTTAGCCTGCATTTTCAGTACCTGAAACTCTGCTTCTTTTTCCTCTCCTTCAAACAAAAGTCTTTCCTTCCTGCTCCCTGCTTGAGACCAGTTTCTCATAGGAGACCTAGTTTGGCACAACAGTGCAGTAAAAAAGGCATCATGGTAGATTCTCCATGACGTAAATTAGAGTGCTGCAGTCCAATCACATCCCCATCAAGGTCCTCAAATGAAACCTCCCACTGAGATAGAAGCTATTGGATTTCCATCTGTGTGTCTCTTGCTGTCAGTGGCTATTGTTTAAGTAAACATTGGTTTGTGTTACTTTCTTTTTTTTTATTCAGTACATGTTGATGCCTGGTTAAAAGGAAAGAAAATTGCAGTATTAAAAGACTAGTATTTTCAGCGTCTTGTGATGTAAATTGCTAATTTAAAACCCAAAATATTGTTAAAGTGTCTTTATTTAATAGCAGACGATTGCAAGCTGTAATTTGCAAGCTGTAGTTGCAGATGGCAATGTTTTCCTCTCTTTTCAGCAGTACAGTATTTACTGCAGTGATCTGCAGACAATGACATACCAACTGCGAAAGAAATGCTCAGGGGTAATACAAGCTATCAGGATTCCCATGAGGTCCAGCATGTGAGCTACCTGCAACTAAAGCATGAAATTTAAATGCCAATTAAAATGTTAAAATGTTAAAATCTTTTACCTGGTCTCAAACAGCAATTATTTGTAACATACATTTTTAGTACTTTTGATTGCCAAGTATGTTTCTAATACAAAACAACAGCACTTGTTTTCTTTCCTGATTTTTAATCCCTTTGGATTGAACACACTTATTTTCCAATTCAGACCTGGAGGCCCAAGTCTGGATTTGAAACTGACAGCTACCATCTGGACCACACTAGCAGCAAGGGTTGTATGTGATCTGGCACATCTAGCATACCATTCCACTTTTTGTACATAACGACATGCCAAAATACCAAGCATGTAGCTTATCTTGCATGTATTAAACAAAATCTTTACCTTTTACTTCATTTTGTTAAACTCATAATGTTTATTTTCCAAGAGAAAAGTTATTTAACATTGTCTATTTAACAGCATTGTACGAAACATTTAAATACTGTATTCTGTAGTGCCATCTAGGGGATTTAAAACCTGGAATTAAGTGCTCACCTGATAAAGAAACGATAAACACTAAGAAATCAGCTATGACTGCCAGGGCAATTTCTTATGTATATCTAGTGTTCTGGATTACTTTTTCCTGTTACAATAGGAATATTTGAACAAGGTCATGCATATAGTGTCATATCTGTAGAATCCATAAATAAGAAAGATGTATTGTGCTATACTTCTGCTTTATAGCCCAATAATTCACAAAAGCAATCTTAAAAAAAAATATCCCCAATAAAATCAGTGTCATGCTGTGAAACAGGATTTAGAAAAAATTACTAGCCTTAGTTCAGTTACCAGCAAATATATGGGATTTGTGTGCACTAAAGACATTTATAAAAAGATTAGACATGTTGTTGTATAGAATTGTAGGAAAATGAAATAAAGCAGGAGAGCTACTGGTACTTTCTTCAACACTCAACCTCATTCAGATTTTCTTTTTTAATCTTGTTTCCTGAACCAGATGCCATTACATAGTAATTTCCAATACATCACTGAGGAAATTGCTGAGCCACTCTCCATCATCTTTGAGAGGTCCTGGAGGACTGGAGAGGTGCCCGAGGACTGGAGAAAGGCCAATGTCACTCCAATCTTCAAAAAGGGCAAGAAGGAGGACCCAGGGAACTACAGGC
>Ga0065711_1038304_pt1 | contig 18928 bp, 4 predicted proteins | sample Hoacrofraction12_FD_59098 | JGI IMG/M metagenome (GOLD analysis project Ga0065711, IMG submission 59098) | Hoatzin crop microbial communities from Cojedes, Venezuela - Epithelial fraction 12 v2 (version 2) | ecosystem: Host-associated > Birds > Digestive system > Esophagus > Crop | place... | reverse complement strand
GACAAGATCCTGTGCAGCCTACTGTAGGTGACCCTGCTTCGGCAGGGGGGTTGGACTAGATGACCCACAGAGGTCCCTTCCAACCCCTACTATTCTGTGATTCTGTGATTCTGTGATCCCTGAAGCTCCACCTCCTTCTCTGCTTCCCACTTCTTTTTCAGTCGTAGCCAGCACATTTGCAGATCGGAATTACGTAGCCACCAGCCATCTTCTCTTCACTCCAAGCCCCTATTGTTCTGCCTCCCTCTTGCCCACCTTTCAACACATCGCCTGTGAATTGCCTGTTACAAACACAAGTTGCAAAGCCTTGCTTTAGTTGCTGAATTGTGCAAGAAGAAAAGGTACATCGGAAGAACGGCTCAGCTCAGAAGGCCAGAGGATAAGAGATGCAGAAATATGTAAAACAAACAGCAACAGGTTTGAGAAACATTTATATTGTCATCTAAGGCAAACTCCCCTTACAAAGGAAGCTTTCTTTAGTAGTCATATTAATAATGGAAAATAGAGCTCTATGTGCATGAAAAGCTTTTTAAAGACTTTGTCTCCACAAAATATGGGTAAAAGCATCACTGATCAGCTGGTTTGGCACAGACGCTCAGCAACACAACAGAGCTGTGGGCTTGGGTTTTTTTTGATTTGTGCCACTATTTTAACCATTGAAGACATTTCCGTAATTTCTTCAGCACTTTGAATAGCCCTAATTTGAGGTAAGTAAAGCAAAAACTATAGAGAGGCATAGATCCGTCTGGCATCAGTATGTCAGGATAACTAATGATCAGTTAGTAGAAATATCACAGTCCTACAGAGCTTAGAGTATTCTTGATTAAACTACTGGCATGGGACCACTAGGATTTACAGAAAGATTGCTTTTTTGTTTTCTTTTCCTTTTACACTTTTTTGTCTGCCAAAGTATATTATTTAAAATCTGCTTGCTACAATTTCATTTTCAAGCTTATTAGAGGCAAATGTTTCTCAGCCCAAATTTGGTTCTGTTTCTTATGAAGAAACAATAAAACCCATGCCCTCTAAATGCAATTCTGGGATCAGGCTTTTGATTCAAGAGCTATAGAGCAGAAGTTCAGGTATATATGCACAGTAGCATGTATGAGAAATTGCCATACCACCTTGCCTGAGGGCACATAATTTCCCATAGCGTTTATCTCCCCCTCAAAAAAGGGGATAGATTTGGGGTAGGTGGTTGATGCTCAGTATCAGTTCTTGCAGAGTCTGAATTTTTTCATTCTGTAAATGAAGCACATCAAGAACGGTTTGTGTTTTTCCACTATTGTTTGTAATCTTGTCAAATACGTTTCCCTTTCCCTGTCACTCTCAAAACATTTTGGAAAATGCTACAACTGGATCCTTGCTGCATTTAAAACATCCTCACAGTAATCACAAGCAAGAGGAAAATATTTTTAAAATTGCATATGTTTTAAAAATTATTTTCATTTCCATTTGCAAACTCAGAATGTCACAGAGACATGAGCTCAACATAAGGCAGAGGTAAAAACATTTATTTGTCTAACTGTTCTTTTCATACTATATCATTTCATTTTAGGCATGATGTAATTCTGCACATCTTGTACGTTTTAAGAATTAGTTTGACAATAACTACAATATGCCGCTAATATTTGTACACTAAAATTACTGACATACAATTATAACTTCACTTTTATCTCAGCATATTTCCCCACTCCCCAGAAATAAAATAATACTACTTGCTATTGCATAGGAAATCCCATTTTTAAAGCACTGAAGCACTTAGAATTCATCCAGTGCACAGACTTAAGCAATGCCAAGTTCATTGATGGTCTAGTCCTTAAAAACACTTCTAAAATCAGGGATGAGCATGTATTCACTGAACAAACAGTAGTCACATGAAAAATGTAAGCGATTCATGTTGGCAGAAAAGATATAAAAGACATGGTAAGTCTGAAAAATTAAAGCACAGTGCTGAAGGCAACAGATCAGATGTCATTTGTTGGCCAAAATCCCTGTCAAAGCGATGCTATTATTAGGAATAAGTTTGTAGAAACTTGTCATTGAAGGAGATTGACTTGGCTAAGAACCTGACATCCCCGTTAATCCTCTCAAGCCAAGTATAAGTACGGTCTGGCCTAAAATTAATAACCCCTTTTCTGTGTACTGCAGCACAGGAACCTTTACAACATTATTTCCAATGTCTTCAAGCCAAAAAATAAAGCAGCCTTTTAACCGGATACATTTTAGGCAAAATATGTTGTCTTCCTCAACACAGGTGAATTGGAATAGAATTCTAAAATAAGTGATGTGGGAGGCTGCATCATCCATGGATTTTGTCACTAAGGAGAAAGGTCGAGACACCATCTAACTGACAGTGACTCTTTATTGGAGTGTACTGTGAAACAAACAGGAGTAATTTCAGTATCTTTGCATGTGTTTGTATGCTTACATGTACACATGCACGCAAAGAACAGCACAAACAACCAGAAGGACACAGAGATGCCACCTAAATCTCTCTTCTTGTAACAAAGGTGCAGAGGCACTGTTCCACAAAAATTCTTTGACTTACCTTGGGAACAAGACAAACCATTAAGTGAGAGAGACTGGGGACACGGTTTGCAAGGCTATCTGTATATACAAGTACTGTGACTACAAAACACCTTTTAAATTGTAGGCATGTGTTTTACCACCACTCTTAGTGTGCATTCACTCTGCTTAGAGCTGCCAAGCTCTGGCTCTCCGTGGAAGCAATGTGAAGCAGGCAGGAAAGGGAGATCCATGTGTCAGGGCCATTGCTGTCAAATGGCCTCCTCACACATTGCAGATGTTGTTCAAGCATCAGCCAGGGAGCGTGTGGAATAAAAAGCAGCCTATAGAACTTTAGCTGGGGATAAATGCTGCAGAAAGCTTGCAGCACGCTTCCACACCACAAGAGAATTTCACCAGCAGGGAACAGGATCTATACAGGAATCTACGTGTGGGCTGATCTTAGAGGTAATATTGGTACATCAATAATAATTTTACACTATACCAATATTTTTCTTTAGGGAGTTAGCACTAGAACTTCTTGCAAGTTCTAGGCACAATTTGGCCATAAGCATATAACTTATACTAAGACATGAACAAATCCTGTAGAGTATCCATCGGAGATTTCTTTTCCTTTAGAAATCAATTTTTATTGACAAAAGTTGAATATATTCAGGGAAGAAAAATAAAAAAGGGGAAAGATTCTAACCATGCTAAAAAAAGAATAGCTGATAACGATGGGTCTGTGTCACAGTCACAAAAACGATGACTTTATCTCATAAGACCAAATAACATAGATCTGAGAATGCTAGTTAAATTAGAATGTTCAGCATCTTTCAGAAAGGAACCACAGATATTTGAGCTGTGACCATATAATATTGCAGATATTGTATGATTAATATATGGTTTATTGATTTGACAAGTTCTACTATTTTCCTCCAGGAAAAAAGTGAATTTGTGGCGAATGGCGTAATAGAATGGTACAAGTAATTGATGGAGTTCTGCACAGTCTGCTGGGTGAGGTGACAGAATTGAAAAGCCTCTGACATTATTTTCCTGTCATCATAGTGTAAGGTATGACTATAGTCAAAGTAAGTTTAAAAAAATACAATATAAATCAGAAAATGCTAGGGAAAAAGAAAGAATGATTCCAGACTCAATTCCCACATCAAGACCATTTAAAATATCATGTTTGAAATCATTCATAGATGAACATAATTGTTACAGTAAATATTTTACTAAAATTAGGAGTTATATTCCAAATTACTTTATATATAATTAAAAAAATATTTAAAATATATTAAAGTGATCCGTAGCTATATAGTTATACATTTCAGGTAATTCTAGGCTGACTTATTAGATTTGTACATGATACAAGAAATGAAAGAGCAGAAAACTTTACGGATTCAAAAGGCTTTCTTAGAAATTTCTTCTTATTGTTTACACTTTCCTTTAAGCTTAGAGATATTTCTCCTGCCCTACCCACATCACAGCCCATGCAAGGCTATGCAGTGGAAATTTAAATTGAGAGATAAAGAATTTGTCTCTTGCAGTAGTAGGAAGCTGTTAATAATTTGGAAATCATGAGGGTTTTTTTAAATACGTCTTCCTTTATTGTTGTACGAATATATCCGCTGGTCAGTATAGTTCCTCTAAGCTACTAGCTAAGGTTGTCAAACTGTTGCATATTTTTTAAAGGAAGAAGAATCTTGGAGTTTTTTGCAAAAATATTTATATACTTGGGAAAATAACGATAAAAGGCAGTATGGGAGAGCATTCCTTGCCTTTTAACTTTCCTGACATCCCTTCCCAATAGTGTTTTTAGGAGGTGACTGTCATGTTTGCAGAGGTAGGTTATAAAGCTGTCTGGCTGTTTTGGCCACCCAATATAGTTTAATCACAAGATAAAAACATTTAAAATGTACAGTCTAAGTCATTGAAACAGCCAATTGTAAAAGTGTATATATAAATATATATAAAGCTCATTCAATATAATTATGTAAATGAATGAAATTTTAAGAATCAGACAACAAACTGTTAATGATAAACAAAAAAAAGATCTGCTCTAAAAGTGCAGTTGGCAGTGTAACAGTTTAAACTATTAAATATTTGTGTCTTGTTTGGCCCTAAAGACCTGAAGAATTTTTAATGAAAAGGTTCTCTACCTCTGAGTCAGGTAATGCAGATCTTCGCCAGCTATGGAATTGCAAATCTCTAGGGAATATTTGCAAACAAAAATGCATTCCTCTGTACTTCGATAAAGCATTCAGTTCTTGGAACGCAGGTAAAACAGATCACCAGTTCTGCTTTTTTTCCCCAATAAACTATGTTTATTATGCCAATTCTAATTACCATGCAATCTAATGGTTTTAAGGCTTATATTTTCAACATCACTGGACATCACAAACATGGAAGCATTTTATACTGTCATTATACATCAATGTTTGCACTTGGTTATACATATATACAGAAATTATTCACACATCTTAACCTTGCTATTTCCTCCTTTCAAACCAACATAATTTTACTGTGAAAGCAGCTTTTTAATAAATGGTATAAGAAATACAGCAAGGCACACATTTTTTAAAAACTTTTTTTCTCATTACCACCTCAAGAAGCATAAAAAACCAAAATGTTGTACTTAATTCAGTAGAACGTCAATAGTTACTAATATACAACACCATGTAGCTGTTTCCTGAAGTGTTGCATAGATTAACTTTTAAAATTAAATAAATAAAATGCCATTTATTTTAATTGCTTAACTTTTAGATGTATTGAATCAGGAGGGCTAATGACTTCTTTTTGCTGCAATCCAACCAAATTGTCACTTTAAAAGTAAAATAGATTCAATAAACTTATGCATTATACACATAAATATTAAATTTGATACATAAAAGAGTACTGGCAGGTACAGTTCTGAAAAGATGGACCAGACTGATCATGAATTCTGTGGAACTTCAAAACTTTAAAGAACAGAACCAGTGAAAAGTAGTACAGGAGCATCCAGTTTAGGAAGGGGAGGTCATTAGAGGTAGCTTGGGAGAGGAATCCATATGAAAGCAAATGGCCTTGCTACAATACAAGATGATCACCGAAACAGGACTAGCATATGCAGCCTGATCACATAGCCAACATGGACAAATCACATTTGGAAAGAAAATTTATCTTGGGAGTCAGTGTAATGAAAGGCAGTGATACAATGGATTTGGAGGTCATCCCAGGGTTTACAGGATGAACCTGCACCTGAATTGCAGCCAAGTTTCTACAAGGAAACAAAAAAAGTAATAGTAGGTTACAGAAAATGAAGTTTTATTTGTAAAACATAGCTCTTCCAGAACAACCACAGATAGTCAATAAATGATCACATGCCAGAACCTTTAACGCAGAAGCATACAGTAGGCAAACAACGACTTTTAACAGCTTGAGGTACAAGTTAGTGTAAAAAATTGTATTGATGTAGAAAACTCATTGATTTTTGTAAAGACCTTGTTTCTAATGAAACAATGGAAGTCATCAAATCTGACCTTTTCCCTGAATCCTGTCCTCATCCTTACCTGCGAACTTACCTTCAGCACACTCAGAAGTGCATCGATCAATGAAAACATAAGAATTTTCAAAAAACAAGCAACGAAAAGATCTACCCATCACTTCTTTTAGTATTTAGGTGAACATATGGAATGAGATTTCAATGGAGAGGAGGAAAGGATTGTCACAGAAACGGTCCATGAATAGAATTGACTGTGACATCACTGTATTTTTAAACTATAAATAGCTATTTAGACTCTTCTAGTACCAGCAATGAGTTAATTTTTCATACTATAGAATTATCCAGCTCAGAGTTTAGGGTTAAACTATTCTTCAAAGAGCACAGGCTTATGATGAGAATTATGAAGAAATAACTGTCAGAATACAGCTCAAAGATTAGTGCAAAGTACATCTCATAGGCATTTCCTAGGAGGCACTCCAGACATGCATTATGTGCCTTCCAACTTAAGCAGGAATATCTGGATCTATCCAGTTACCTTCTCCTTTGATCTTATTTGCTGTAACTGACCCCCCGCCCCCTTTTATAGAAGAAAAATAGTTACATGAAAACAGTGAAAAGCTCAACAGTTTGTTTAGAAATTAATGAAGAATTGATCTGAATAAAGGGGAAGATTGTATCAAAAGGTTTCTACAACTCTGGCATGAGTTTCACAAATCTATAGTAAGAAAAGTCTCACTGATGGATTATGTCAAGTTTTTAAAAAATTATGTAACTCACAGACAATGCAAGATTATATGTTTATTCTATTTGATTTTTTTTAAAGTCAGCTACTGTGAGGAGCTAAAAAGTCAGACTATTTAAAACTCTATAAAGAAACATTATAGTATCTACCTCCCTATAAAAACCTCTAGGAAAAAAAAAGTAAGCAAAGATTTAGATTATTCTTGTAGTTCCAGTCTCTAAAAGTAAATTATTACATACCAAATATTGTGTAAACCTGGATCTTATTTTTCTGCTGTAATGGATAATTAACTAACAGTCCTTTGCACTTACGTACCATCTTTTATCTGTGGATCTCAAAACACCTTTCAGCAAATAAATCATGCTTCACAGGTCCCATTGACCATTATTCTCATTATTTTTTTGCTAAAGAAACTGAGGCAAGGAAGGAATAAATCATACAAAAAAAAATCTGTTGCCGAGCAGGAACTAACAGTCAGGCCCTGCTGAGTACCAGTCCTGGGTTTCTCCTGGCTGTAGGAAGTGGCAGGATATTCTGGCTAACATGGCGGCACCGTCAGATAAAATCAATTCAGTTTTCTTAAGCCCAAGCAAAATATTTTTTTCCCTAAATTAAACTAAAACATAAGTTTCAATTACAAATTCTGCACAAAAGGAAGGAAATAGCTTTTAGACTTACTTGTAAGAACTAACAGATTACACACGGAGTCTAACGTATCCTCCAGAAAAGACTTTGGACACATCATATAAACCTTCTTAATGTATTGATCTCTACATATACTGAATATGTGACTAAAAAGTCCCAGCCCATTGGTGAGTCATGGGTCACAGCGACAGCAGAAGACTGCATGATCTCACATACAAAAAGATAGTTCTTTCAAGCTGTCCCCTACTTGACAAATAAAATCGGCATAGCTTTATGAGCACCTCTGCTGAAGGACTGCGTGTTGGCTCATACAAGACACTAGTCAGTGCTGACAGATATTTTTAAGCCTGCTTACAGAATTGTTATTATTTTCCCATAATGGTCATTTTTTTTGTAGCACACAGCTAAATAACAGGATTGCAACATTTGGCAAAAATATTTTCTTCACTGTTAATTTTACTCTCCTGTACAGCCAAAGCAAATACTAAACAGTATAAAATCAAACTACAGTTGAAACTGCCTTTTTCAGCTTTGAATTCTGAGTATGCTTTTTAAGGTACATACATACTATAGATAATTTTTCTCTAAGTATTGCAGCTACACATGGAATTACACATTTAAATGAGCTTACAGCACAGGTGCTACAGGAAAAATAATGGTGTTTGCCATTTATCTTTCAAATTAAATAATGTGTTTTTAAATAGTAACTTTTTTCATAATACACTTATGGGAACAACATTTATCTGTCACATTTTAAAAGATGTATTAGTAATAAATGTAAATTACCTTTGGAAAATCAGTAATTAGCCTCATCAAAAAATAAACAATCTGCCACCAAAAAGATAATCTTTAGCATAGTTAAGTATAATAACTGTTATTTGAATAAGTTAACAAATTAGGATAGATTGCTTCTGTAATTCATTCCCCATAGCATGAGAGATAAGTTAAAGCATCAAGCTTAGGAATGGGGGAAGGGAGATTAGACTTTAGTGAAACCAAATCTAGCAGCTCATATTTTCCTTTTTTGATGTGCCAGAGACAAACTATATGTATGGTAGGGCTTTACTACTGGGAATAACACAGTACATAATTTCCATGGAAGCAATGCTATATGTATCAGTTAAGAATCAGTATATCTTCCTAAATGTAAAAAGTGGGGTGCAGTGTGAAGGGCTTTGTTACCTTAAAAATATTTGTCAATCCCTAGGCAAAAATTAAAACTATAACATAACCCTATTAAGTTATTGCATACAGACTCTGCAGTACATTTTATTGTATTGTGGGGCATTTATTAGTATCTCCATCCTCTATGTCCAATCTTAGTCCTTACACCAACTGCATATTGTCATATCCCAGTCTTATGAAAAACACAGCTGGCTACCATGTAAGCAACTATGAAGATCTGAAGAGTGAGGGTAAGTTCATACCATATTTTGAGATCCTCAGAGGAAAAGTACTAATGAATTGAAAAGACTTGTTATCATCTTCATCAGTGAAAGAATGAGAATAAAATCACACTCACTACAGTAAGTATTCTTCCTCAAATTAATATCATAAAAACAAGTGAAAAATGTAAAAAAACTAATAAAACCATAATTTAGGAAAAGTTTGTGTTTACATAATTATCATTTATCAACCTCAGACTTCCATGAGTTTCCAAATAGAGGCTTCCATACACATAATCCTTCTAATATAACTCTAGAATATACAGTATCATCTGTGAGTTTTGTAATTCCAAGTGGATTTCCATTGCTTGGATGTGTCCAAGTATTAACCTAATTGGCACTCAACAGATCATGATAGCCTATGTCAGAGCCTTTCAAGAAATATTCTCTTGCTTTGATGGTTCCAAGATAATATACTAATATATATTACTCAAATAGATATGTGTCAAAAGAGATAGTGGCAAGCTGTAGACTATCGCTGTCATAACCTAAAGACTTTGCTAGATGTATTTATACATATGTGAATGTGTGAATGCTGGGTAAACTGCCAAACTGCCAAAGGAAAACCCAAAGCCTCGTAATACAACATAGCAAAATCAGGAAATGCAGAACTTAGATATCTAATAGCAGCAAAGCAATCTATTCCGTATAAATAGGCCCAGATCCTCTGCTACAGATAGAGTTTGCACTAGGAGAGCACTAGTGGTTTTCACGGGCAGTGATGAACAGCAGTCTTTTCTGCTAGTAACGTCATGAAATCATAGAATAACTAAGGTTGGAAGGAAACTTGAATGTCATCTGGTCCAACCACCTGCTGAAAGGAAGGCTGTTTTTAAAGGCAGATCAGATTAGTCAGGGCCGTGTCCTGAATTTTCCCAGGGAAATCTGGTCCTGTGCTTAGCCTTGTGTTTTACTGGAAAATCCCTTGCTATAGCTTCTACCAAGCAGTGGTATTCAGAACCGGACTGGTATTTTGAGTTGCCATGCTGGCTCTGGTCTACTGGAGGAGTGTTTCCAAAGACTAACGGCATTCTATACAGCTATGCTGGCTTTCAGGTCACCAAACAACTAGTGAGACTCAAAGCAGCAGTGCAACATGCTAGGATCTGATCCAGAAGTCGCTTTGTAGATCTTCTTTTGTTGTTCAATGTGCAGTTATTGTTAGATATTCATATGAGGTCAGAAACTCCAGATCTGAAGAACCTTCAAACTTTGGAAGAGATTAGAACCACTTTTTCATCTTAGGTTCCACCATCTTACTTATGTTTCAAAATGCTTACCACAAAATAGAACCAAAGCTTCCAGTACCGCTGTGTGGCTATCAGTTTCCACTGGCTTTGGTATTCAGGTCTTTATTCTGTATTCCCCTCACATACTCTGTAATGATGTTTCAAAGATTTCTTTTTTTGGTCACCTCAACTTTTGGCCTAGCGCTGTGTTGTAATAATTGTATTCTTAATAATGGCTTACTGAACTTAAATCATGGCAAACTGACATTAAGAGATGACTTCTTAATCTGCTTAGCCATTCTTCATGGCATATCTGGAAATATTGTAGAACTCCAACTCACTAGTCAGCCACAATTCTTGTAAAACCAGAAGTCCAGCTTCATCAAGTGCTTTTGAACACCTCATAAGGCCAGCTGACTGGAGAAGGGGATCAATGAGTAGAGCTGGTTTCTGGTTCCACAGCTCAGTTGAGAAGGGAAGAGAAGGCTGATATAGAAACATCACTTTTGAAGAATTCCCAAGTTCTGCAAGATAGCAGATTTGTCCCAGAAGAGAGCAGTTCCAGGCAGTCAAAGCCAAAGGGCAAGAAGCAGATAGTATTCACTGCATTTATTGACCAGTGGCATGTAAATTGGGATTATAGTGTAATCAAAACAAATACACTATCATAAAACAGAAGCCCTGGATGGTGATTCATCTCCTTTCATCATACAAAAATGTAAAAAAAAAGGGGGAGGGAGCAAAAAAAGTAAAAAAAAAGAATGTGCAACTTGTAGAGTACATACCTGTTTTTAGGATAATGTACGTGCCTGGAGAGGGTTACATTCTATCTGTGCATATTTATATGTCTTTCCTTATGAAGATTCAGGAGATTTTCTTCACAAGTAAGAGTTTTACTGTTCTGGTGCAAAACATCCTTTTCCTGTGAATGGCCAGGCTTTAACTGAAACTCTGTAGCTGAAGCCTCTTCAGAAGCAGCAACACATCCTTTAGGCTCTTCAGTTCCAGGTGATTTTCCTGTACTACTCATTTTAGTGCTAAGCTCTGGAGAATTCTTTTCCAAACTTGCAGTTTGCCCATCTGAAATCAGCAAGTCAGCAGCAGCATTTTTCAAACTGTTTGATGCACTTTGTTTGTTAGCATTGGGTATGCTTAGATCATTGTCATCATCACGTAAGAAAGATAAATCCCTACCTTCAGTTGAAGCTTTAACTTCTTCTAACGACTTCTGAGTCACTTTACCTAGTGACTCCGGATATGTTTCAGAAATAGTGTTAGAAATAAGTTGCTGCTGCTCAACTCGTGCTTCAGCAGTACCACTAGAAATGGATTGCTGCTGCTCAACCCGTTCTTCCTCAGGACAGGCTTCAAAAAAGCATTCAATATTATCTCTCTCATCTGTCAAGTCCAGTGGCACAGGAGTGCTGCTCTTTTCCTCTATGTATTTGATTACCTCTCCACAGTCACTATCATGAGAAGAAAGTGAAAGATAAGAATAGAAGTCCCCTTTTCTTAGCTGAATGGGTCTGTGAGAGTGTTCTAACACTTTTTCCTTGATCTGTGCTAATGAAGCTGGAGCAGATGACTCACATTCAGGTTGTGACTTACTTTTCAAAGCTGTTGATGCCATGTCTATTATCTCCCTCACAAAATTGTGTACTGAATCATCTTCCATGTTTCTTTTATCAAAACCAGCAGATTCACAGTTGCAGCATGAATCAAGACCATTGGCTGAGGAGTCACATTCTGTTTCATTGGATTTCAAGGCTGCACAGCAATCAATAGATTTTTCACTAATGCTTATTCTATGTTGTTGACCATTAGGTAAGGATGTTTGTAAAGCTGTATCTTGTACGTCTACACAATTCATTTCTGAGGAAGATTCAAGACAAGGCTTTTTAGCAGGAGAGGAAGCAACAGAGTGACAATCAGGCTGAAGATGACTTTGACATTCTTTTGGAGGGTTTCTGGATCCGTCTGATGACAGAACAGGCTCCTTGCCATCCATATGTGAATCATCTGAACTGTCTGTAAATGCTTCACAGACACAACACTCACTTTCAGCTTTTCTGACATCAACAGATGCATGTGTTTTGGGAGTTGCTGATGTTCTAACAAGACCTTCCTTTTGACTGCCAAGAGTATTTTCAACATTTCCATTCTCCATATCATCCACAAGCTGATCCTTCACAACCTGAGAGATATCTCTCATCAGGTGACTCTTTATCCCTTTTTCACGATCACATGGTACATTCTTACTATTGCCATTATTTTCTGATATTTTTTGTACTGAACCATTCAATAGTGTTTCAATGCTTAATGTATCTGTGGCTTTTGATGTCTCATTACTGACTTCTTTACTTTGCTGAATTTCATCACTGAGGTTACTTTTTCTCTTCTCCCTTGTCAAAGAAAATTTTGGTCTAATCCAAGTTTGGAGTTCATTTTTTATATAATCAAGTCCTGAAATTAAATTGCATTCTTCATAAATATCCTCATCAGTTGCTATACTGGAGTCATCATCTTCATCTTTGATACCTAGCTCTTCCTCAGTTAAGGTAAGGGTGGAACTTGAAAGCAAATCACTGTCATCTTCATCATCAGTACAAGCAGAAGTGCAGGAGACATTAACAATCATGCTGACATTGACATCACTCTCATCAGCGACAGACCTATTAAGATGTTTTCTAAATGATGCATTTGAATCTGGTATTTTATTTCTGTGCAGTACAATGTCTTCAGAGCAGAGAGAAAGATCCTCGCTGCTGCTGAGTTCAGTGAGAGAAGCTGCTGAGTCTTCATTGATTGAGGATGCAATATCTAGAGACAGCTGACCAGTAAAAGATATTTTTTGAGAGCTACTTTGGAGTGTTATATCAGAGATGCTGCGCTTTATCTTTTGATCTAAAGGACTCTGGATATTCTCTAAGCGATTCAAAAGATCTAATGTCCTTTTGCTGAGCTCTCCAACAGAATCACTGCTTGCACTTATGTCTCCTGAGCCATGATGACTAAAAAGATCTTCGTTGCTTTTGTAGGAAGTCAGCCAGCTCTCCAAAGAGGTGCTTCGCTGAAGACCGTCTCCACTTTTAAAAATACCTGAGCTGAACAAATCACCTACGACAGACAAAGATTCTAATGAAGAACTATGAGATAAAGTTGAAACCTGTCTTGTATTCTCTGTAACAGTTAGTTTTCTTACAGTTTCTGCAGATGTACAGGAATTGGGATCTGATTCTCCAGGGATACTTGCCAGAGTATTGTCATGAATAAACCCATCTGGTTGTGACTGTCCAGGCTTATGTTCAGATTTACCAGGTATTTTATCAAAACTAAACCCACGAAAGAAACTGTCCTCTGTATGTGTTTTTTCAATTTGTGATTGTTTCATTATCACTGGTAATTTGAATTTGGAGCCTTGAAGATATGAGTAATCATAAAATGTAAACACATCATGTTTTCCTTGCAATTCTTCTAGACAAACAGGGTTACACATGGCAATGCTGTCCAAATCCTCATCATTTTCACTTCTACAACACGCGGGAGGTGCCAGCTGGAAATCATCTGAGAGACTAGCACGGTCTTCTTCATCTTGCTTTATTTTTTGCTTTATTACATCAACTATATCATCCACTTGAGTTTCCACATGCCCAATTTCAGGATTACTCTGAGTGCTTTCAATATCATTTAGCAAAAAAATTTCTGAATTATTTGTAGTTTCTGTATCACACTCACTCACTATCCCACTCTCACTCTCAGAATGCCTGCTTATGTTTCCACTCTGATACATGTAGTTATATGGTTTTGCCAGTGTGGTCCCCCCTATTAGGTCTGGCAGGGATTTGGTAGATGAAAATGATGAGTCTTTACTAAGACTTTTGTTTAAAATATTAGACTGTGTTACATTGGAGAGTTTGGCTGCTTTTTTCAAAAAAGGCATGTTTTTTTTTTCTGATAATTCAATATTATGAAGACTATAGACCTGATAGATGTGAGGATTTGGAGGGGAAGTAATGCTGGGACAATAAGTAGGACTTCCACGATCACTGATACTTTCATCTTCATTCACATCATTATCACCACATTCTCCTGAAGCAGGCTTCTGGCTTAGATCATCCTTCTTGAGTTCCTGATCGGGATCACTTAAGTCTTCGTGAATACTGATCAGCTTATTACTTATGTCGGTTTCATCCCATTCTAGTGCATCTTCACTTGGACCATTTAGATCCATCAAACTGGGATCAATAACATTCAGAGGCTCCTGTAAAAAAAAAGTCAAAGATTAAAAATATTTACAGCTGCACTTTAAATGTGCTTCCACTGAAACCATATAATTAAATTAATGGGACTAAAGTGCATTTTTGGAACAATGATCACTAATAGGCTTTTAATTTTGTACATTTTGTGTACCATGAAAATGATCAATTAAAGTGAAACCTATGAAATTTTTCAGTCATCTTAGGTGGGGTTCTTTTTCTTATTTGCTGTCAAAATATAATACAGAAATTTGACTTCTCTTTAACAGATATTAATTGTGGTTAGACATTTTCTATGTAACAAGTTTTAACCATGCTGCAGAATCACACAGGAGTGTGTTAGCAAAAACCATGCAATTAGCGCTTTATTATGTTGGACATAAGAGAATTTCTCTTTGCCTGTTTAAGTTTGAAAGAGCTAAGATATAAAGGATTTATTAGAGGATATTTGAAATGTTTATGAGAAACTTTTGTGTTGTCAGCCTTAAAACAACAGATCTAATGCACTGGAAATCACAAGACTTGATGAATTTTTATTAGAATTTCTATTTATTCTTTACTTCATAATAAAGGCAGTACTAATGACCAATAAGTAAGACTAATGAATGTTAATATCTTCAGCTGCAAGAACAATCAATCAGTCTAATCAAATACTACATGAATTTCAAATATTGTCTGTGCTGACACCTTTCTCTGGGAAAGGGCTGATAAATAATTGAGCTAAACTTGGTTTGCTTTTTTAAAGACTTTTTAAACTTTCCAGTAATATTTGCTATTATGACTCAGAATATATAGCATCAAGAATTGTTCTTTCTAGAAACATGTGAGAGAGAAAGAACACCTTGTCAACTTTTCTCACTCCAATATGTGTCAAGTGGCCAACAGTATGGACTCTCCTTAAACTCCTCAAAATAGGACAGAAGTGGTCCCTGATTTTGCGGCTGGTTCTCTGAGCACAAATTAATTTTACTTTATTTTTTTATTTACTGAGAGGCCTCCATTTTAGGGAAGATTTTGCTTATGCAATAAGTCTTGTAATAGAAGTGTTAACTAATGTAGATATGTTTAGTTTAAATCATCTTAACAGCTGAAAAATGATCACTGTATCCAGAAAAACAAGCGCTTTTTCCAAAAAAACTTTCAACTATGATCTCTCGCTCTCTCGAGCCTTCTTGGAGGAAGTTTTGTTTTTCAAATACAGCATTGATCACACGCCAAAGAGCAATCTAAATCACAACAAACTTACAAAGTTACAGAAATACAGGGAGATAAAATGAGGCTGTAGTCCAGTGAAGTGCAGTTGTACACAACTGAGTTACTGACTTAGATTCATCAAGGCTCAGCCAAGGTTAATTGTGAAGGGGAAGGCAACGTAACTCTGTGATTCTTAGCTGGGAACTCTCGTTTTGAAGTGGGAACTAAAGCTGCTCAGCCCTTTTGTGAGAAATCATGGGATGTTCTCCAACAGCTCGATAGTTAGGGCACTGATTTTGGGCATGGGACACTTTGTCAGACTGAGCATAAGAGACATGAACCAGGTTCCCATTCTCTCAGAAGTCGTTCTACCTACATGCTATTCTGAAAAGAAGCCTGCTTCTCCTGTTTCATGTTACATAAACCAATTAAATACTAATTGGGTCATAGATAGATGAAGAGAATTTTATCCTGTAGTGCAGTGCTCAGCACATTTGTCTAGCAAGAGGCACAGATAGGTCCAAATCCCTGGTACAGTGTCTATTTAATGATGGATATAGGTGGCATTGGTTCTGTGCAAGACACAAAGCTATCCCATCCCTGTATATCCAGTAGACCAATGGCTAAAACACTCAACTGACATAAGGAAGAATTATTTTCTCCAAATTGGTCAGAGTAGCTATCCACCATTCAGCAGGGTGATATGATTACTAATACACTTGATAAACCAAGACATTCCATGTAAGATGTCCTCATGCTTCATTGGGCTTTGTTGTAAGGTAGGTCCCTGAGCACTGCAGCTGTCTTAAGATATCAAAAATAATCATGGGCGGAAATATGGGTGCCAGTGAATTTTTTCCTCCTTGGCAGGTTAGGAGGCTTTGGGTATTTTAAGAATCTGTCATGTCTAATGTTGAAGGGCAGAGTCTCTTTGTAAATCCACCTACCCCAAGGCTGTTATGGACTAGATTTGTTAAAGCCCTTTTGTTTTTTTTCCCTGTAAGATATTGGCTAGTGATAGCTTAAATGTTAGATTTCCATGAAAGCAACTATTTTCTAGACAGCTAAGGCTATCAGAGAAGTTCTGTACATTGTGGAGTTCAGAAATCCATATTTGGATTTGCCAGTTTGCCATGTTTTCGTAATGGCTCCTGGTTGGTTACTTTGTTGGACTCAGTTTCCCACTTTTAGTTGACCTCTAACCAAACTACAAGTAAAAACTGGTGCAAGAGAATGACTATAATTAAGTTGTTCATTTGAAAATCAGTTAAACAAGCAATCAGCTACAATTATTAATTTTCTCTGTGGCATGTTTTACGACTCTGTCGTACTTTGCATTAGGAAGACATTGCTGTGAAAATCTTCCTAACTGCACAATTTTACTGTTTTAAGCTTCTGCCAGCTGCAAAAAGAAATTCCTGAAGGCAGGAAATCAGCAGCAGGTTCCAAGGATTTAATGTTCCGTAGAATCTGATTTTGTTTTTCAAAAACAAAACATTTGGTCCTTATTGGTCAGGAAGATAACCTTCCGCCTGTAAATCAGCACTTGGCTGCCTTGTTTGTTCTGCAAGTCAGATGGACTAAAACAATAAAACATGCAGAGTTGTGACTTCAGCCCATTCATCTTCACTGGGCGCTCCTTGCTTCAAAGCCTATTTTTTATTCTTCATACGCACATGCTTTTCTGAGATCTGGTATATACTCAGAAGTTTTGCAGGTATAGCTATGATGGTAAGGGATTTGACTGTATATTTTTCTTCTGATTGTCACAGCTATACTTCCAAAGGCTCTTATGTACATACGGTTGTTATACCAGCATAGTTTTCTCTTGTCCAAGGAGCTGACTGAGTTGATACTAGTGAATTACTACTTTTCTTATAAGTATCATCTCCCTTGAAGAAACCTACCAGTACAACTTCAGTGGTTACCAGCTACATTGGCAGCCCTTACCCAGTACAGACCAAGTTTTAACTTTGAAACAAACCACTCAGCTTAAGTCACAAATATTTTGTATTTGGCATTTTCAGCAGGCGTATTTTCCCTTTCTTTTTTACAAAATTTAGCAAGCTGTTCAAACAAGAAAGAGACTCTAAATATTGAAGTAGTTATTGGAGAGAGCAGCACCGTACAGACTCTTCAGTAAAGCTCTGGAGTGAAGAACTGAAGGTGGTGTCACTCCAGCCTATGTCTGCACTCTCAGCAGTAGCAAGGTAAAACCCAGGAATCTCTGAGAACTATTTTTATCATGTCAGATTTCTCCTTATCAGGCTTCTCAGTGCATAGGGAGGGTGCTGGAGTATTAGAATTATCATGATAGTAATAGACTATTAGGTCTTGCCGACAGAACATTTAAAAATCTCCAAACTGATCCTTTACTTGGTGTTATACAGAGGATGGGAGGTACAACATCATGAGTGTCAGCTGGTGTCAGAGCTGAATTCTGATTGCTCTTTTTACTGGGAAAAAATGCTGTTGTTTCTTTTCCTGTCTTGTTTCTTACTCCGAAGAACTGTATAGTGTTGCACAATGCATCTTTTACACAAAGCAGACAAATCTTCTATTGCCATTTCCAATTGGGAAAGCTTTACTAGTGTCAGAGCTGCACCGTGATTTTTATTCCATTTCAGTTAATGATGTTTTTAAAGTTTTCACTTACACACTCCAAAAGATGTTCTGCCTAGCCTGGTTCAAGGCATAACCCCTCGAACCACAAATACCCAACAAGAAAGAGGTCTCTCACGGAGAGACATGCTGATCTCCACATGTAAGACAGACTATAAATAAAGAGGAGCTCTGAGTGTGCTACAGAGCTTCAGATTCCAGTGGGGCGAGCCCTGTAAGCTCACTCTTAAATCCTGGCCTTGCTGAAGTCTGTGGCAAAACATGCTGCAAAGGTACCATTCTGTCTGGCAAAAATTCTTTGGATACCAGCTGGTGTAGCTGATTGCACTAAATTTCCTGGAATTTAGAAACCTGTTTTTTTTGTATGTGCAAGAGTGCGTGTGTATAAATACTCGCATATATATGTGTGTGTATGTGTGCATGTATGTAATTTTTCTAAAAATGGGTATATTTAAAGTAAGTCAGACGGACTATATTCTTATAAAGTCCCTAAATGCAACTACTTCTAGAGTAGATCTCGAGGGTCATATGGTTCACAGTAAAAGAAGATAAGCAGTTTTTAATCAAGCAAGTAAAAAATAACAATGTAATAACAACAAAAAGATGCACAATATTATGCATATTCCTAGTTTTAAAATATTACAGAATCACAGAATCACAGAATCACAGAATGTTCGGGGTTGGAAGGGACCTCTGTGGGTCATCTAGTCCAACCCTCCTGCTGAAGCAGGGTCACCTACAGCAGGCTGCAGAGGACCTTGTCCAGGCGGGTCTTGAATATCTCCAGAGAAGGAGACTCC
>Ga0065711_1038303_pt1 | contig 18928 bp, 14 predicted proteins | sample Hoacrofraction12_FD_59098 | JGI IMG/M metagenome (GOLD analysis project Ga0065711, IMG submission 59098) | Hoatzin crop microbial communities from Cojedes, Venezuela - Epithelial fraction 12 v2 (version 2) | ecosystem: Host-associated > Birds > Digestive system > Esophagus > Crop | place... | reverse complement strand
CCATGTGTTTGCTCCGTCAATCATAGCTGCTTCTTTGTAAACCGTCGGAACATTTTGAAGTCCCGCAAGGAAAATAACTATGAGATTGCCGCTGGTCCATATCGCAATCATGACAAGTGATGGAATTACTTCACTTGGACTATTTATAAACTTTCTTGTAGGAAGTCCAAGCATTCTGAATATAAAATTAAAAAGTCCGAAATTTTGCTCATATAGCCACTCCCATCCCTTGAATACGCCTATTGCAGGGAGCAGATACGGTATGAAGAATATCGAGCGGAAAATCGTTCTTGCTTTTATATTCATATTTAACAAAAGTGCTATAAATAAAGAATACAAAATAGCTCCGACTACCGCATATAATGCATATTCGACCGTTGCACGTATAGAGCTTGCAAAGTAAATATCGCTGCTGAATATTTTGGTAAAATTGGAAATTCCGACAAATTCAGGATTCGATAGTCCGTTCCACTCGAAGAGGCTAAGTATAAATACAGCAATTGTAGGGCCGTAGCTTATAAGTGTTACACCGCAAAGAGCAGGGATAAGGCAAAGCCATGCACATCTTTCTTCTTGTTTTGCTTTTCTTCCTATTCCCTTTTTCTTAGTTTTCACCTTCGATTCCTCCAATTTTATTTTTTCTGCATATTCCATATACAAGAGCCTCCCCTAAGTGTTTATATTTTGAATAAAAAGAATTCTTTTAATATAGATGCCGAATTTCTCCGGCACCTATATATTTTTTACCTTTATGGATTGTTTTCTTCAAAGATGCTCTGAAGTTCATCGATGTTTTCTGTGATAGCTTCTTCCATGGTCTGATCGCCCGACCATACTCCGGAGTAGATTGTATCAAGTGTTGAATTGAACTCTTCTGTTCCGTTTACGTAGTACCAAGCTGTTGACTTTGAATACTCTCTTGCATAATCAACTACTGCACTCTTGTACATATCATGATCAGGGTAGTTTGGATTGTCAATCCACTTGCTTGTAAGTGCATCATCTGTGTACCATGATTCAAGAATCGGCATCCATGTACCTGCTTCAATGAGTGACCAGTTGTTTTCTTCCTGTGCATACCACTTGAGCCATTCCATAGCTTCTTCAGGGTGCTCTGTTGTTGAGAATACTACGTTTGGTCCACCTGTGCAGATTGTAACTTTTTCTTTCATATATGGAAGAACGCCTACGCCGTAGTTAAAGTCTGCATTTGGTCCAAGGAATGTTCCTACGTTCCATGCGCCGTCTGTTGCCATAACTACCTTTTTGCTTCCAAGTGATGATTCAAGTGCATTGGCTGCGCTTGAAATAGGTGGTGCGCAGTGATATACATTTGACAAATCAGCTATTTTCTGAAGAGCTTCGATTGTAGCTTCATCGCCTATTGTGCACTCAGAGCCATCTTCGCTATAATATCCGCCGCCGTTTGAAAGTGCCCATACTTCAAGCTGCCAAGGAAGAGTATTGACCGTGCATCCATAGATATCGATGTTATTTTCATCAAAATCAGGATCAAGTGCGTTTTTACCATTAATATCAATCGTAAGTTTCTGAGCTGTCTCTACGAATGTATCCCAGTCCCAAGCATCATCTGCACTTGCAGGCGGTGTAACTTCATCGATATCAAGTCCTTGCGACTGACACACTTCTTCAAGAATGTCTTGATTGTACCAAAGATTGAGAACTTCATTTGCTGCAGAATATGCAACCGTATCGCCTTCATATTTAAATGCAAGGCTATCAAGAGGTTTTGCTTCACCCTCTCCGTACATGGAACTGATATCTGCAAGAAGTCCGTTCTCTGCAAATTTCAATACGCCTGCTTCAGACATGATACCCGTATCGGGAAGCTCGCCTGCAGTAGCCATGGCATTTAGCTTAGTAACATATGTATCGTGGTCTATTTTTATAACTTCTACTTCGATTTTGTCCTGAGAATTATTGAACTTCTCTGCAACAGCCTGTGTTGCGGCTGTTTCTGTCTCATTTCCCCACTGTGCATATGTGATGTGCACTCTATCACCCGAGTCGCTATCACTTGAAGGCGTATCCGTAAGAGCCGTATCCTCATCACCAATTGTTGCCGTATCCGTCGACGATCCGCATCCTCCAAGAATCATAGATGATACAAGCGCTGTTGACATCAAAACTCTAACTATTTTTTTGTACCCCATAACCCATTCTCCTTTTTTAATTTATTTAGTGCTATGGCTTTTGCGCGCTTTAAAAGCCATGCAAGTTTACGTTATTTAAAAAAACTCTTTTGCCAAACCATCATCTCACCTTCGCCTCTGTTCTCCCATTGGCTATAGGCTATAGCTTTTAGATGTACATTTTCTTTCTTTGTTCCGACGCTTCCATATAGCTCATCCTCATTTATTTTGTCATTTTTTATTCTATATGCATCGTATGATATCACCGGTATATTGCCTGCAAGATTATCCATCGCCTTTTCTTCGACAAGCTCTGTATCTGCGTCAACATATATTTCAGATAGGTGCGAGCCATTGTCTATTTCTTCAAGGCAGTATACGATAGGGCCCTTCATAAGTGCCATCTTGCCTGCATCTGCTCTTACATCATTATTTGCAGCATACCATCTTGGTTTTATGCTAAAAAATATATTTATATCATGTAAACCTTTTTTTAAATATATGTTTGCATATGAATTTTTACTTTCAAAATTTATTTTGTTTTTTCCGTTATAAATTTCTGTATCTTCTACATACCACGGAATTCGTATGCCAAGTCTAAAATCATTAGATGTCTCTATCTCCAAATTCACCTTGCCGCTTGTAAGAAGCTTCGAATCCATGGAAAGCTTTATCTTTGTGTTATTTATCTTAGTTTCCATATTTGATGATATGAACTCATTTATGTAGATAGCATCATCACTTTTTGCATATATGTACTGACCAAGAGAACACAGAGTTCTTACTACATTTGGCGGACAACACGCAACGTTGAACCATTTCTGTCTTATTGGCTTTACATGATCCATATATGTGTGCGCTGTACAAAAGTTTGGAACAACTTCCAAAGGATTGACATAAAAATATCTGTCACCTTCTATATTTATTCCGGCAAGAACTGTATTGTAGAGAGCTCTTTCAACTTCATCATAAAACGAAGCATCGCCTGTAAGATTTGTCATCCTCTGGCCAAACATCATAAGTCCTATCGATGCACATGTTTCGCTATAGTTTGTTGCATTCGGAAGATCGAAATCCGTTGTAAATCTCTCTCTAAAACCGCTGCTGCCTATTCCGCCTGTTATGTACATTCTGCGCTTTGTCATATTGTTCCATATTGCCTTGCATGCTTTTTCATATTCAATATCTTCAAGCTCTGCCGCAATATCTGCCATGGCGCTGCACATATACATGTCTCTGACAGCATGTCCCACTGCTTCTTTTTGCTTTACAGGCTCTATATGCGCCTGCGAATATTCCAAATCATAATTTTTAAATTCCGGGAAAAATTCAGGAACCCCATTCCTCTTTTTTATCTCTTCTTCAAGATAATTTGGTTTTTTGCCCCTTTCATCCAAAAAATACTTAGCTTCATCCAAATATCTTTTGTGCCCTGTTATATGATATAACTTTATAAGTCCAATCTCAACTTCTTGATGACCCGGATATCCGTTTATCCTGTCATCTCCATTTCCAAATACCTTGCAGATAAGATCGGCATTTTTTTTCGCGATATTCAAAAACTTATCGTTCCCCGTAGCATATGTATATGCAACTGCTGCTTCCATCATGTGGCCGGATGTATATAGTTCGTGTCCCTCGACAAGATTTGTCCACTTTTTATCCGGTGCATTAACCGTAAAATAAGTATTTAGATATCCATCATCTTCCTGCGCATCGGCTATCAAATCTATCGCATATTCACACATAGGAATGAGCTCATCACCCATATCGCCTGCAATTGCAAAAGCCGCAGCTTCAATCCACTTGTACAGGTCAGTATCTTGGAAAACCACTCCCTTTCTTTTTCCAATCATGCGCCCTGCCGCAATCTTAAAATTGTATATGCAATATGTAGGTTCATATCCATCCGCATCATTTAAGATATCCCACTGATGTTTCAAGATTTTGGAAGTTATCTTATCAATATAACTTCCAAATAAATCGTCTGTTATACGAATGTCATTTAAATTGATTGCTTTCTGCTTTCTCCCCATCGTCCACACCCTTTTGTTATTTATTTGGCAGCTCATAGAATCTATTCATTTTGAGCCGGCTCATTCCAAACGAAATGTATCTTTTATCATCTGGTTAATCGTTTAATCTTTTGATATAATCAGATTATCACATACAACTTTCAATGTAAAGTTAAAAATTTTCACAAAAAATCGTCACAAACTTTGTGAAAATTTATTTTAGAATAATACGCCGCGCGACATTTTGTATATATCTTTTTGATTAATATTTGCTAAAAATATTTTTTAATCGCATCTTTTAATCATACTAAATATAGATTATACTAAATGTATCAGACGCAAAATCATATTATACATATACATGGCGCACGTACTATAATCATTTTACATATCGGAGAGGAAGCTATGGCAACGATAAAGGATATTGCAAAGGAATGTGGCGTTTCAATTGCCACTGTATCAAATGCATTAAATAACAAAGGGCGAGTATCGGATGAAATGATAGCAAAGATACTTGAAAGCGCCAAGAAACTTGGATACGTTCCGGATATTACAGCAAGAAATTTAAAAAGAAAAGACACCAAAGTCATCGGCATAATAGCTGAAGATATCACTGTCTTCAACACAGCAGATATTGTTGACGGTATAAATGAATATTTGGATGAAAACGGATATTCATTTGTCCTTGGCAACCTTCGTCTATTCCGCAAATTCAACAACAACTTTTATCATAATGATGAGTATAGAAAGCTAGCCATAAAAGAATTTGATGTCATGGTAGGCCAGCGTGTAAGCGGCATAATATATGTCGCCGCACACTCAAGACAACTTGACATCGTTCCTTCCGATTTGCAAGTGCCCGTCGTAGTTGCATACAGTTATGACAAAGACAACAACATTCCATCCGTAATGTACGATGACAAAACAGCTGCCTATGAAGCTGTTAAAAAGCTAATAAAAAAAGGCCACAAAAAAATTGGCCTCATAACAGGTGAAGAAACATCTCTTCATACTATAGAAAGAAAAAAAGGCTACGAACAAGCACTATTTGAAAACAAAATGCTTCTTGATCCGTCAATCATCGTTAGTGGCAACTGGCACAGAGACGGTGGTAAAAAAGCAGCAAAGACAATTATAGAAAACGGAGCAAATGCAATCTTTTGCATGAGCGATATCATGTCTGTAGGTGTCTACGACTATGCACACGAAAATAACATATCTATAGGAAAAGATATATCACTTATAAGTTTTGATAACAGAGAAATCAGTGAGTATCTATCTCCTGCGCTATCAACTATGGCAATACCGCTTGGCGAAATCGGTCGTACATCTGCAAAAATAATGATTGATAGTCTTGAAAATGACACCACATGTGCCAAAACCATCAAACTTGCCTGCCACTACATTCCCCGCTCCAGTTTCTAAGCACCACATTTTGACAGCATAACGTGCATCTAATTACCATTACATTGCGATTTTTTGTGACGCTTTCGCTCCGGCTCGTATGTAACGCTTCTAAGCACGTAAAAAACACGTGCAAAGAAGCGACATACTCACAGGCACGCAAAATCACAAATGTAATGATAGTTAGATGCACTGTTTTTGCTTAGCAAAATATCCTCTTGGCGTTTGCTTGGGCTATATGTTTTGTTTTCTCATTTTAAAATATTTTTACACAAAGTATTTTATGCTATGTAATCTACACAAAAATACAAAATTACCACCTAAAACATATATTATTTTTCAATAATACGCGTGATGCATATCATCACGCGTATTATGAAAAGTAATATGTTATTAGTCGTCGTATCCGTTTGGATTGTTCTTTTGCCATCTCCAGGAGTCTTCGCACATTTCTCTTATGCCATTTTCAGCTACCCATCCAAGTTCCTTCTTTGCCTTGTCTGCATTAGAATAGCATGTTGCGATATCACCTGCTCTTCTTGGAGCGATTACATATGGAATCTTAACACCATTGGCCTCTTCAAAATTCTTTACGATATCAAGAACACTATATCCAACACCTGTTCCAAGATTATAAAGAGATAGTCCTGAGCCCTTCTCAAGTTTTGCAAGAGCTTTTACATGGCCCTTAGCAAGGTCTACTACATGTATATAGTCACGAACGCCTGTTCCGTCAGGAGTATCATAGTCATCACCAAATACATTCAAATGATCGAGCTTACCAACAGCAACCTGTGTTATATATGGCATAAGGTTGTTTGGAATACCATTTGGATTCTCACCTATTGTTCCGCTTTTATGAGCACCAATCGGATTGAAGTATCTAAGAAGAACTACATTCCATTCAGGATCTGCCTTCTGAATATCTGTCAGAATCTGCTCAAGCATGTGCTTTGTCCAACCGTAAGGATTTGTACATACTCCCTTTGGACATTCTTCAGTAATCGGTATGAACTGAGGATTGCCATATACTGTAGCTGATGATGAAAAAATAATGTTCTTTACGCCGGCATTTCTCATCTCATCCACGAGTGTAAGAGTACCTGCGATATTATTTTCATAATATTCCCATGGTTTTTGAACCGATTCACCTACAGCCTTAAGACCTGCAAAATGTATAACAGCATCGATATTCTCTTTTTCAAAAATCTCTTTCAAAGCTTTTCTGTCTCTGATATCAGCTTCATAAAATGTAGCCTTTTTGCCTGTTATTGCTTCAAGTCTTGGAAGTACCTTCTTTGAAGAATTGCTGAGATTATCCATGATAACTACATCATATCCTGCCTCTTGCAATTCAACTACTGTGTGACTTCCTATATATCCTGTTCCACCTGTTACTAAAATTGTCATAATGTTCTATCCTCCATTTCAGGAATCCATTGTTTTGACATAATTTTAAACAAATAGGAGTGCCTATTCAATGTATCTATGTTGCATAAAGCTGTCAGAATGTTAAATTGTTTTAAAGCTCAATTCCATTCTTTTTGCAAAGCTCTCTTGCAGACTCAACAGAATCAACACCTTCTTTATTCTTTATCGGTGCGAATTCATATTCTCTTACAACTTCGTAAGGAAGACATGTATCAAGCATATGAATCATATCAAGAACAAGCTGTTCAAACTTGCATCCATTTGGCTTTTCCGGTTTTATGAGATTAGCGTTTTCATCGATATATGGAATTTTCTTTTCAACAACATGAAGCGGAAGACTTTCCTTTGCTATATCTTCAAGTGCTTTTTCATTGAAAAGATAATTCAAAATAACGCCATAGTTATATGCCGGGTCTCCGTTCTCGTCTTTTTTATCTTTCATCTCATCGGAAAGTTCATAATATTCAACAATTGATGGCTTACCATCTTCAAGGCACATAACGCCGACCTTTTCATCAGGTGCGCTCTTTCTGACAACCTTTGAACCAACGCTCACATTTGACAAAATTGTAGCACCGACAAAACACGGATCGCATATTCTCTGAAGTACGTTATCTACCGCAAAAATATTGAGCCATTCAATGCCTTCTTTATGAATCACATCAAGAAGCCCTGCCTTAATCATAGAAGAAAACCAGCCTGCATTTCCGTTTGGAGATGTCGAGATTCTATCTTTGGCTTCCATATATGCTTTGCCGTTATAGTCTGATGCAGGTGCCATTTCCTGTTTAAAGAAGAATACTTTATCCTTAGGATATCCAAAGAAATTTTGCTCGTTGAAAAAGTTTACCGTAGCCTCATGGTTTTTTTCACTGGTCATGACAAAAAGGTCTATATATGCGCCATCTGCCATATTTACAGTATCCATAAGATTCTCGATTAGTCTTTGGAATATGTATACATGTTTGGTGATACCGATATCATACATGCCTTTTGGATTGTCTGAGCCAAGGCGAGTCCCCATACCGCCTGCAAGAAGCACAGCACCTACTTTTCCGCTCTTTATGGCATCTATTCCTGCCTTCTTGAATTCATCTTTTCTTTTGTCAATTTCATCAAGCTGCATGGCTGATAGCGGTGCAAATACTCCGCGTGCTCCCGTTTTTCCAAGCTCTGATGCCATCTTTAACATAGAAAACTCTGTATCATCTATCTGATTTAGGAGATTGTTTTTCTCTTCATCATTTAGCTCGCCATAATATTTTAAGACATGTCCTTGTCCATATTTTTCAAGTTTTTCTTTTGCCTCATCAAAATTCATAATAAGCCTCCAATTTTTTATAGTAAAACCCCAAAAGATTTTACCTGATTTTCGTTAAATTAAAGAAGGGAGATTCGCATGTTTGCGCGAATCTCCCTTTGGTAAACAAATCCAAAAGCGGTTTCTTCTATTGCCTATAGTTTCCAATCACGCATCAAAATGCTGCTACGATTGGCGGAACAAATCCTTCAGGCAATACAAGTCTTCCTGTTGCATCAAACGTACACTCTACATCATATAGCACTGCAGTTGTATTTGCAATAAGTTTCCCGTCTTCTCCGAAGTAATAATAACCATCGCCTACTTGAACGAATCCTGAAAGCATATGTCCGTCTGTGCTATCAAATGCGTATGTTGCTGTAGTTGTAGATACAATACCTGTTACAATCTTGCCATCTGTGCCGGCCATATAATTTAGACCATTCACAGTGAAAATCTGATTTACAACAAGTTTTCCATCTGTGCCGTAATAGTATCCATTTACAAATCCTGTCTGCATAACTCCCTTTGCATCAAAGAGGTAGTAACTCTTTCCTATCTGAACAGAACCCGTAACAGCTGTATGTGTTGTAGGATCGAAGTAGTAAGTAGCATTTGTTGTAGGATCTGTATAGAATCCTGTTACTGACTTTCCTTCTGCATCAAAGAGGTACATACCGTCTGTAAGTGATACATATCCTGTCTGCATGATGCCCTTTTCATTGAAGTAGTAGAGTCCGTCACCTATTGTTACAAGGCCTGTAACAGCTGTATGTGTTGTAGGATCAAAGTAATATGTAGCATTTGTTGTAGGATCTGTGTAGAATCCTGTTACCGACTTTCCTTCTGCATCGAACATGTATAGTCCGCCGTCGATTGTCATCATACCTGTATTGACGATACCGTCTGTTCCAAGGTAGTAGAGATAATCGCCGATTGTCTGGAAGCCAGTAAGCATGAGATAATCTTCACCAAAATATCTTGTTCCGTCTGTAAGTGATACGAAGCCTTTCTGTGCCTTACCATCAGCTGCAAAGTACATAACTTTGCCTTCGCCGACTGTGATAAGTCCTGTCTGCATAACACCTTCTTCATTAAAGTAGTATGTATCGCTCTCGATTGTAGTAACACCTGTAGATGCCTTGCCTCCCTGAGCAGGATCTAGGTAATACTGACTTACACCATCATTCATCCAACCTGTCCATACAGCACCAGATGTGAGATCGCAGAAATATCTTCCGCCCGTGCTAGGTGTAACCCAGCCCTTCTGCCAACGATAATTGCTGTAGTAAAGAGTTGCTCCGTCTCTTTCAATGAAGCCTTCAGCAGGAATCATGGATGCATAATCCGTATAAAGATAATCCATATCTACTCTGCCGCTTATACCCGATACAGAACCACTGCTTGTATACTGCCATACGCCAAATGTATAAGGCATTGTATTGTTACTGGAATACTGAGCTACCCATTTCTGCCATGTAACATCGCCAAGACGCTGTACATACCAGTTTCTGCTTGCATATACCATAGGCATGTATCCTGCCTGATTTATGATATTACAGAATGTGTTAACAATCTCCTGCTGCTGAGCCATTGTAAGTGATTTCTGGCACTGAGCTTCGATATCGATTACTACAGGAAATGTAACCTGATACGGTGCTATGAGCTGAAGCACAAGATTTGCTTCTTGAGCAGCCTGTTCAGCTGTTGTAGCATATGTGTACCAATATACACCTACGCGAAGACCTGCTGCCGCTGCACCCTGTAAATTGTTGATATACTGAGTATCAATAGTATTTGATGTACCTACGCGAACAAATGCAAATGTGATACCACTGTTTGCTACTGCCTGCCAGTTAATTGTTCCTTGATAGTGTGATACATCAATTCCTTGCGCTATGATAGCCGAAGCATTTGCCGTAATGGATGCCGACGGTGATGCGCAAAGTGTTGCAGCAGATATTACGATTGCCGCTGCAAGAGCCGTTGCTTTTTTTACGATTTTTCGGATCATATGTCCTCCCTCTCTTGTTATTTTTCCCCTGATATTAAACATCGTCTCACAACATAATACTTACACTTCAAATCAAGCATCCGGAATTTTTAAATACTCGATTTTGCAAAAGTATTCCTCACAAAAAAAATTAAGAAAAAATAACATTTTTCTTAATTTCTTAACTTTTAAATAAATTATAATAAACTTTGCCTTGAATCGCAAGATATACGCCGCTATTTTTTGTTACCAAACCGTAAACAATTTAAAACAATATAATCTCAATTAATATTACAGCGCTCATAAGTATATCTACATGTACTTATGAGCGCGTCATTTTTAATGATTATCTTATAAATGGGTTTTCGTCTTCGTAGCGGTCATTCTTTCCATGGTTATATCCGATTTCCTTTGGATCTACTCCGATGTACTTAAGTGCTTCATAGAGAGCTTTTCCGTAGTGACCGAACATAACAGCGCCATGGTGAGGGAAGTTCTTGCCGATTAGTTCGTAGCGATAAAATCTTCCCATCTCATGAATAGCGAATACACCGATACCGCCAAATGATTTTGGAGCTACAGGAAGTACTTCACCTTCTGCCGCATATGCTCTAAGTACATTATCAGCTGTTGACTGAAGTCTGTAGAATGTAATCTTGCCCGGAACAATATCACCTTCAATTGTTCCATCGCACCAATCCTGCGGATGAGTACGGGCCATGATTCTCTGGAATGAAAGGTGAGCATTGTTTATCTTTGTAGAACATGTATTTCCGCAGTGGAATCCCATGAACGTATCTGTAAAGTCATAATCGAATTTGCCCTTGATATACTCGTCATACATATCATGAGGTACGGAGTTGTTGATATCAAGAAGAGTTACTTCATCTGCGCTTATGCAAAGTCCGATGTACTCTGAAAGTGTTCCGTAGATATCAACTTCGCATGATACAGGTATGCCTCTTCTCATGAGACGGCTGTTTACATAGCAAGGTACGAAATGGAACATATCCTGGAATGCAGGCCAGCACTTTGTTGTGAGTGCTACGTACTTACGATATCCTTTGTGCTCTTCGATGAAGTCAAGGAGTGTGAGTTCATACTGAGCAAGTTTATTCAAAAACTCAGGCTCTTTTCCTTCAAGATTCATCTCTTTTGCCATGTCTTTAGCTACATCAGCGATTCTTTCATCACCTGCATGCTTTTCGAAGCTTTCGAAAAGGTCAAGCTCTGACTCTTCTTCAATTTCTACGCCAAGGTTATAAAGCTGCTTAATTGGAGCATTGCAAGCAAGGAAGTTTGAAGGACGAGGTCCAAAAGATATGATTTTAAGATTTGCAAGGCCTTCCGCTACTCTTGCGATAGGAAGGAAATCATGAATCATATCTGCACATTCATCAGCATTTCCTACAGGATAGTCAGGAATATATGCCTTTGTATTTCTGAGTGCAAGGTTGTAAGAAGCATTGAGCATACCGCAGTAAGCATCGCCTCTTCCATCCATAAGGTCATTTTGTGATTCTTCTGCTGCCGCACAGAACATCTTAGGTCCATCGAAGTGCTTTGCAAGAAGAGTCTCTGAAATTTCAGGTCCGAAGTTTCCAAGATATACGCAGAGTGCGTTACATCCGTTCTTCTTTACATCTTCAAGAGCATTTACCATATCGATTTCGCTCTCGATGATTGTTATAGGACATTCATAAATATCCTTTGCATCATACTTTTTCTCATATGCTTTTACCAAAGCCTCTCTTCTGTTCTTTGCAAGTGATGCCGGGAAACAGTCACGGCTGACTGCAACAATACCAACTTTAATCTCCGGGATATTACTCATTTAAAATTCCTCCTACCCACTTAATTTATATAATTTTTTATAGCCACTTTGTTTTGACTTTTATCCGCGATTATTTATATTTTGGATAAAAAAAATTCAAAATCAAAACACTAAATTATTTTACACCATTTTTCAAAATAAAGTTACGTTTTTATTAAAGAAAAGTTACCCGAAATATTTTTCATAAAAAAAGTAGGTTATTTGTGTATACCTTTTTTACAAAGATAAATACCAAATAACCTACTATGTATAGGGTCAAAACATCCTAGACTTGCCAAAGCAAGCCACACTTCCCGAATAATCAAAAAATATCCGGTGCAAGTTTTGCAATTGAAATTTTAATGTCTTGCGATATCACTTCTTATAAGTGCTCGCTTTAGTTTGGCCTCCGCAAGCATGATGTCTTTGTCTTCCATGGAAACTTTGTTGGAAAGCTTTTCTTCTGCTCTCTTTAGAGCACTCTGCGCTCTGTCAAAGTCAATTTCCTCTTTCCATTCCCATGTAGTAGCCACAAGCCTAACTTCGCCATCCATAACAGTTATCATACCGCCCATACAAGCCGCAAGTCTCTCACTTCCGTCTTCCATGGTCACCTTTGCTCTGCCCATGCCAAGAGCCGAGCAATAGTTGGTATGACGCGCCATGATACAGACATCACCGTCTATCGTGCGAACTATTACTCTTGTAGCTTGTCCGTCAAATTCACTGCCATCGGGAGTTGCCACCTGTAAATGAAACGGAGTTGCCATAACTTATCTCCTTCTATTTCCAAAGAAAAAGCTTATTTTGTAGCCTTTGCTTTGGCAAATACATCATCAATTGTGCCGCAGAAAAGGAAGCACGATTCAGGAAGCTCGTCGCATTCACCATCAAGAATCATCTTGAAGCCTCTGATTGTCTCTTTGAGCGGAACATATGTGCCCGGAATACCTGTGAACTGCTCTGCAACAGAGAAAGATTGTGACAAAAATCTTTGAACTTTACGAGCTCTGTTAACTGTCAGCTTATCTTCGTCAGATAGTTCATCCATACCCATGATAGCGATGATATCCTGAAGTTCCTTATATCTTTGCAATACTTCCTGAACACCTCTTGCTACTTCATAATGCTCTTTTCCCACAACCTCAGGACTGAGTATTCTGGATGTAGAATCAAGAGGGTCAACTGCCGGGTATATACCTTGAGATGCAATATCACGAGATAGAACCGTCGTCGCATCAAGGTGAGTAAATGTTGTAGCAGGAGCAGGGTCCGTAAGGTCATCCGCAGGTACGTATACGGCCTGAACAGATGTTATGGAACCGTCCTTTGTAGACGTGATTCTCTCCTGAAGTTCGCCCATTTCAGTTGCAAGAGTAGGCTGATAACCTACGGCTGAAGGCATACGGCCAAGAAGAGCCGAAACCTCGGAACCTGCCTGTGTGAAACGGAAGATATTATCTATGAAAAGAAGAACGTCTTGCTTCTTTACATCTCTGAAATACTCAGCAACAGTCAGTCCCGAAAGGCCTACTCTCATACGAGCTCCCGGAGGCTGATCCATCTGACCGAATATAAGAGCGGTCTTGTCGATAACGCCCGACTCACTCATTTCGCCGTACAAATCGTTACCTTCACGTGTTCTTTCTCCAACACCTGTGAATACCGAATATCCGCCGTGCTGAGTAGCAACGTTATGAATAAGTTCCTGAATAAGAACCGTTTTGCCAACGCCCGCACCGCCGAACAAACCGATTTTTCCACCCTTAAGATATGGGCAAATAAGGTCAACGACTTTGATACCTGTTTCAAGTATTTCACTCGATGTCTGCTGGTCTTCGTATGATGGAGCAGGTCTGTGAATCGGCCAATAATCGGAAGCATTTACTGCCTCCTTATTATCAACAGGCTCTCCCAAAAGATTCAGCACTCGTCCAAGACACTCTTCGCCTACCGGCATCTTAATAGGTGCACCCGTATCTGTAGCCTTAATACCACGCATAAGTCCATCCGTACTGCTCATGGCAATGCAGCGAACTTTGTCATCACCTATATGCTGTGCCACCTCGACGATCAGTCTTGTTCCATTGTTGTCAATCTCGATGGCATTCATAAGATCCGGCAACTGGCCTTCTTCAAATTTGATATCAAGTACAGGTCCCATAACCTGAGTGACTGTACCAATATTTCCTGTAGCCAATGTGCACTCTCCTTTTTATTTGAATTTTTGATTGGTTGTTAGTTAAAAAATATTTATCCGACTTCTCCTTGAGAACCGGCAACAATCTCTGTGATTTCCTGAGTGATTGATGCCTGACGTGCTCTGTTATAGTAAAGGCTCAAAGAGTCAATCATTTCGGAAGCATTGTCGGTTGCATTTTCCATAGCCATGCGGCGTGCACCTTGTTCGGATGCCGCGCTTTCGCAAAATGCCGAGAAAATGATACCTGCAATGTACTCCGGAATAATCGCATTGAAAGTCTCTTCGCTTCCGGGCTCATACAAGATAACTTCTCTATCGCCCTCAACATCCTTTGGGCTAAACGGAAGTAGCTTATTGCATTCCGGAATCTGCGATAATACAGACTTAAAATACGTGCCGGCAACATAGATTTCATCATAGTCGCCTTTTGCAAAACCTTCACATACGATTCTTGACATTTCAAAGCAATCACTTACGGATATATCACCGACAAGAGGAAACGCTTTTGTAAGTATTTCTCTGTCTCTTTTTCCAAAATATTCAAGTGCCTTTTTGCCGACAGGAAGAAAGATGCAATTTTTGCCTTTTGTCTCTTCTTCGATTTTCTTGAACATATTTGAGTTATATCCGCCGCAAAGTCCTCTGTCTCCAGCAAATACGATATACAGACTCTTTTTTATCTCTCTTTTCTTTAGATAAACAGAATCAAAATCGGAGTTGGAATTTGCTATATCGCTTAGAGTTTTTGCCAAAATCTCGTGATAAGGTCTTGCGTTTTCAACTCTTTGCTGTGCTTTTCTAAGTCTGGAAGAAGCAACCAGTTTCATCGCTCTGGTTATTTGCATGGTGCTCTGCACGCTGTTTATGCGGAGCTTTATATTCTTCATAGAAGCCATGACGTTATCTCCTTCCTATAGTTATGCTCTTTTTACGTATCCATCCGTATACTTTGAAAGTGCATCTTTTAGCTTTCCTTCAACTTCATCATCCCAAGCACCTGTTTTTGCAATAGTTTCCATTACTGCCATAGCATCAGGATTGGAATCAAGGAAATCATAAAGACCATCTTCATAGTCAGATACTTTTTCGACAGCAACTTCTTTCAAAAAGTCATTATTTACCGCATAAAGAATTGCTATCTGCTTTTCAACAGGAATAGGTGTTCCTCTGTTCTGCTTTAGTACTTCAACGATTCTTGCACCCTTATCAAGTCTTGACTTTGTATCTTCATCAAGGTCTGAACCAAACTGTGCGAATGATTGAAGCTCTCTGTACTGCGAATAGAGAAGTTTCAGAGTTCCGGCAACCTTTTTCATTGCCTTAATCTGAGCATTACCACCTACACGGGATACTGAGATACCCGGGTTTACGGCAGGTCTTACGCCTTCATGGAAAAGCTCTGTTTCAAGGAATATCTGACCATCTGTGATAGATATTACGTTTGTAGGAATATATGCAGATACGTCTCCTGCCTGCGTTTCAATAATAGGAAGCGCTGTAAGAGAGCCTGCGCCGTTTTGATCTGATAGCTTTGCAGCTCTTTCAAGAAGTCTTGAGTGCAAATAGAATACATCACCCGGATATGCCTCACGTCCCGGAGGTCTTCTGATTAGAAGTGATAACTGTCTGTAAGCAACTGCGTGCTTTGACAAATCGTCATAGATAATAAGGGCGTGTTTTCCTTTATTCATGAAATACTCGCCGATTGTGCAGCCCGAATACGGTGCTATATACTGAAGAGGCGCTCCCTCTGATGCAGTAGCCGCAACTACAACCGTATATTCCATAGCGCCTGCTTCTTCAAGCTGGGCTACAAGGTTTGCTACAGTTGAGTTCTTCTGGCCGATAGCAACGTATATACAAACTACATCTTTTCCTTTTTGATTTATAATCGTGTCGGTTGCAATAACAGTTTTACCTGTCTGTCTGTCGCCGATTATAAGCTCACGCTGACCTCTTCCTATAGGAATCATAGAGTCAATTGCCTTGATACCTGTTTGAAGAGGCTCTTTTACAGGCTGACGGTCTATGATACCCGGAGCTGTATGCTCGATTGGATCAAATCTCTCAGATACGATACTACCCTTGCCATCAATAGGCTGGCCCAGAGCATTTACGACTCTTCCTAGCATTTGATCACCTACGGGAACAGATACAACTTTGCCTGTACGTTTTACTATGTCGCCCTCCTTGATTCCTACGTCGGATCCAAGAAGTACGATAGAGATACTATTATCTTCCAGATTCTGAGCCATACCATATGTACCGTTTGAGAACTCAACAAGTTCTCCGGCCATACATTTTTCCATGCCGCTGGCACGTGCGATACCGTCACCTACAAGGATTACTGTTCCGGTCTCTGCCTGCTCTATAGCAGCAGAATAATGTTTGATTTGGCTTTTTATGATCTGACTGATTTCTTCAGGTTTAAGTGCCATCTCTTATCCTCTTTTAATTTTACTTGTTTATATTACGGTTTCTTTGATTATATTTCCTATTGCATCAATTCTTTCTTTGGCTGTGCCATCATATCTCTTACCGTCCATATCAAGTCTGATACCGCCAATTAAAGCCGGATTGACATAATATGTTACATCTACTTTTTTGCCGCTCATACGAATCAGCTTTTGCAAAAGAGCATTCTTTTGCTCATCGGATAGATTCGATGCGCTTGTGACCGTGGCTTCAACTATGCCATTATCTTTGTTGTACATTTTTTTGTACTGATTTGCGCATCCTTTTATTTCTCCGATATAGCCTTTATCACATAAAAGCTTTAAAAAGTTCAAAAGATACGGCCACATGTCTTTGGAAAAAGCATCATCAAGAAGCTTTATACGTTCTTTTTTGCTGATGCTCTCTTCGGACAGAAGTTTGATATAGTCGGGATTTTCTTTAAATACATTAAGGACTACCCCAAGCTCATCCAAAACTTCTTTTGCCATATTTTCTTCAACGGCAAGTTCATATAGGCTACTACCATATCTTTTTGCTGTTTCAGTCATCATATGGTTGTTTCTCCAACATTTTGAATGAATTCGTCAATGAGCTTTTCTTGATCGCTGCTCGAGATTTCTCTTCCTATTACCTTGCCTGCGATTTCCATGGCCATTGAACCGATTTCATCTTTAGCATCATTGAGTGCTCGTTTCCTTTGCTGTTCAATATCTACGCTTGCCTGCTGTTTTAAGGCCGCAGCCTCTTCTTTTGCTTTTTCTACAATCTTTTCAGATTTGAGGTTTGCAGTCTGCGTAGCCTCTTGTACAATTCGACTTGCCTCTTCATTTGCCTTTGACAGATTCTCTTCATATTCTTTTTTCATAGAAAGAGCCTCGTCTTTGGCCTTGTTGGCTTCTTCAATAGGTCCGTCTACAAGTCCTTGTCTTTTGGCGATTATATCCATAACAGGTTTGTACAATAATTTCTTGAACAGAAGAATTTGGATTCCCAGATTGATCAGCTGTACTATGATTGTCTGCCAATCCAGTGAAACAAGTAAATTTGTACCTGTCATTGTATTCTCCTTTTTTTATTACAACACTTCATGTACAAACAAGCTTTAATGCTTATTTAATTTTTAAAGTTTTCCGATGAATACGCTTGGTGCTACGAATATAAGCAAAAGGCCTGTAACGAAACCATAGATACCTGTCGTCTCTGCAAGCGCAACGCCCAGGATAAGTGTACTTCTGATTTCGCCGCTTGCTTCAGGCTGTCTTGCGATAGACTCTACTGCTGCAGCTGCTGCGTTTCCTTCACCGATACCCGGACCTATACCTGCGATAAGTGCAAGTCCTGCACCGATTCCGCATCCGGCAAGTGTGATACCCTTTGCTAATACTGTCAAATCCATAATACTTTCCTCCTTAAACTTTTAAGTTTTTTAATCAGCTTCTGATGCTTGTTTTATGAAGATACAAGCAAGTGTACAGAAAATAAACGGCTGGATGAGTCCGCCGAACCAGTCAAAATACAGCGATGTCATCGCAGGTAGACCGATTTTGAGTATCGGAAAATGCTCTGCGAGGAAACTTCCGTAGCGCGGAATAAGTGACAAAAGCGCACTACTTGCAAGTCCAAGTGCTGAATAGACCAGTGTTCCTATTACCATTCCCGAAAGGATGTTACCAAAGTGACGACACGCCATCGAAACAGGCGTTGAAATCTCACTTATGATATTCATTGGTAACATTACGAAAATAGGTTTCAGATATCCTTTCAAATATCCACCCATTCCGTTTGCTTTGATTTTGTGCTTCGTGATGAGAACGAGTACGATTATGCCCCATGCAGCTTCTGTTGCAAGGTCTGCTGTCGGTGACCACAGGCCACCCAAAAGACTTATGAGGTTACTGATAACTGCTGTTCCGAACAAAGCACCTATGAACGGAATATAGTAGTCGAAATTATCGCCCATGTTGCCTCTTACGAAGTTGTTCAAGGCTTCAACTACCCATTCTGCCACAGCCTGTCTCTTTGATATTCCTGTGACTTTTAGATTTCGTCCAAGGATATAACACAAAGTAGACATGACAATCAAAACAACCCAGCCCATGATCATAGTCATAGTGATATGAATGTCACCGAGCGGGGTATCTTCCAGGATAGTGACGTAC
>Ga0065711_1007006_pt1 | contig 18928 bp, 20 predicted proteins | sample Hoacrofraction12_FD_59098 | JGI IMG/M metagenome (GOLD analysis project Ga0065711, IMG submission 59098) | Hoatzin crop microbial communities from Cojedes, Venezuela - Epithelial fraction 12 v2 (version 2) | ecosystem: Host-associated > Birds > Digestive system > Esophagus > Crop | place... | reverse complement strand
ATAGTTGCTGAAGATGAGGATGAGATTGCTTTTATTGCGCATGCATAAAAATAATAATCCCCCGCCTAAAATCAAAAGATAGAAGCAGTTCAAAGAAACCTTCATCAGGATACTAAGCAGAATAAAGAGCTTACTTTCGCCATCAATTAAAGTCAACACCCCTTCCAACAAGCCCATCCCAAAGCTATCAAGGCAATACAAACCCAAAAAGGAAGCTATTAAAAGAATTAAGGGATAAGTTAAATCTTTTATGAGAGCTTGTCGTTGTATGCTTTTAGCTGCAGCTAGCTCTAAACTAGTCTTGAGATTAGCCTTTAAGGATAAGATATTATCTAAAGCTAATAGATAAGTTTTAAGTCCTGCAGGCAGATAATACTTAATTGCCACAATGGGTTTCTCACCGGCATTTAAAGCTTCTCTGAATAAGGTAAAGGCCTTTTCATTCTCCTTATCCTGCAGTAACGATAAGGCATCATTCAAGGCGATACCCCCTTCAAGCAGCACATGCAGATCTTTTAAATCCTCTAATTTCAAAGTCTTAAGCATATAAGTTGTCCAATTGTTTTTGAATAGTGAAGAAATTATTAGGTAGCCGATGATAGCGATGATAATAAGCTAAATCCTTATCATCCATGATCTCGTATAAAGCATATTTGCATCCCTTATAGCTCACTAAACTCTGACAAGACACTCCCAGAAGAACATCGTAAAGATTCTGAGACTTAATCCCAAGCTCCTTCATCCTTTCGATACCCAGCGAAGCGCTAGAGGCATGGATACTGCTAAAAACCAGATGCCCGGTGTTAGCAGCCCTTAAAGCGGCATGTGCTGCCTTTTCATCACGAATCTCCCCAATCAGGATAATGTCGGGATCATGCCTTAAAATCTGCTTGATGCCCGCCATATAATCGAAGCCGGTCTCCTCAACCAAATTCAATTGCACCAGCTGCTCAAAATAGATTTCAACCGGATCCTCCAGACTATAAATCTTCTTTCCCTTGGCTAGCTGCAACAAGCTATAAAGACTAGTTGTCTTGCCAGAACCCGTTGCGCCACTAAAAAGAAAAAGACCATTGCGCTTTTGTAATAAGCTCGCAAAATATTGATTTTGGCCAGGCAGAAGTGAAAGTTGACCGGCAGCGATGGGAAGTTCGCTATTGAGTATCCGCAAGACCCCAGAAACAAAATCTAGCCGATTGATGCAGGCAAAGCGTAAGGAAAGATGTCTATCCATAACTAACTCTTCAAATTGCCCACTTTGAGCAATAGCACTATTACCGATATCAAGATTGGCGCGGTATTGTAAAAAAGGTAATAATTTATGATCACCGCTTTTAACCGTTATCGTTTCCATTCCCTTACCAGTACGCAGTTCAAGCTTCAAATCTGAACCCATAAGGGTAAAATGGATATCGCTTGCCTTTCTTTTTAGTGCCTGAGCCAATAAGGCATGCAGTCTTGTCTGTAACTCTTGCATACCTCTTTATTACTTGATATTTAAAATATCCTAAATAAAATGGGACCAGCCCATTTATAAATCAACATCTGTTGCATCGATAAATTCTTCAATAGGAGTTTTAGCTGCTTCAATTATAGAAGCGACATACTTCTCACCATAAGAGTACAAATATAAGGTTTCACATAAACCACACCAATGTTGTTTGCTGAGAAGCATCACGCTTTTACCATCATCCCGTGTCAGCGCTATCACTTCATCATTATCGATGATACGATCAAAAATCGCATCAATTTTCCTTTCAAATTCACAAATTTTCATATAACTATTTTAACCTTTCTAATAAAGCTTCCTGCAACAATTTAGAAACATTGATATTCTCAGCCTTGGCATATTCATTTAAATATTCTGGTAAGCAGACCATCCTTTTAACCAATTTAGGATTATGCTGCTTACGCTATCTTTGTGAATCTACATCAACCGTTAAAAGCTTATATTCATGTAAATAATCCTTTAAAGAATCGCTATCACAAGGTTGCGGAATCGACTTCCCATGTTCCTCTAAACATGTAGATGATATCCCTCGCCATCTGCATGACATCATATTCGCTTTTGGCTTGAGTATTGAGTTCTAAATCGGGAATATAGACAAAATATTTATATATGCTTTTATTGGTTATCGCTTTTTACTTTCTGTAATGAAAATGGACACCTTAGTGCCCATATCGTTATTAATGAATGCTTATAATTTCCTAAATTTAATATATTCCCTTCAAGAAAGGATTATATTTTAATTCCTCCGCTAAAGTCGTCTCTTCACCATGTCCAGGATAGAGCCTTAAATCATTATCCAAAGTCTTGAGGAATTGCAATGAACGCTTCATCTGGCTCATATTGCCGCCATAGAGATCGGTGCGACCAATGCTTTGTTTAAAGATTAAATCACCCACGAATAAGTCCTTATCGAATTGGAAGCATAAACTGCCTTCCGTATGACCAGGGGTCGCATAAATCTTAAATTTAAAATCCTCGATTGTCATTTCCCCTTCATCAATATTTTTAGTAGGAACACTGATTCGTGCGGAAAAACCAAAGTTACGATAATTAGTCTGATCCATCTCGATAGAAGTAGCAATCTCTAAATCCCTTTCATTGAGATAGACCGGGATATCATAATGCTTAACCAAAGCATCAACAGCCTTAATATGATCAAAATGACCATGCGTTAAAAGAATCGCTAAGGGCTTCTTGTTTTCTAATAGGCTTTCAAAGCGTTCAAAGCGACCTGAAGGGTCAACGATTAAACATTTATCATCATTAGTCAATATATAACAATTGGTACCGATAGGTCCCATCTCATATCTTTCGATTTGCATCCTTACTCCTTAATAAAAAATAAGCATCAGCTTATTTTTTCTCCTTATGAACCGTTTTCTGACGGCACTTTGAACAATATTTCTTAATTTCTAACTTGTCAGGGTGAGTCTTCTTGTTTCGCGTACTAATATAGTTTTCTTCACCACATTCTGAGCATTTTAGAATAATGTCCTCGCGCTTATTTTTAGCAGCCACTGTTAAACCCTCCTATCAACGCCCTAAAATATTAACACATCACCACACTAAAAGCAATCCTTCTTAAGCGCGCTAGCCACCTAGTTCAATAGACAAAATGTATTAAAAGGACTTAGTGTTTCCAACTAAGCCCTTAACTATCAAATTATTGATATATTTCACCATTCACATAAAGGGTATAACCATTTAAGTTAATTGCCTCACCGTCGCAACTTAGCGAAGTGATATATGAATCAGCGGTGAGTGTCCAGGTTGAACCCTCACTTAATTCGACATTTACCTCTCCAGCTTCACCACTGTTATTGATTGCTCCTGTAAAGCTGGAAGCTGACTTGAGATAAAGGTTAAGCTCCGATACCTCATCGACGATAATATCGCCTTCAATAATCTGACTTGTCGCATATAAATTTACCTTGCCACCATTGGAGCCATCTTTGCCCCAACCAGCGGATGAAGCTCTCAGGAAGATACCCTCACCATCTTCATTAGTGATGCTTACATTATTAAGGGTTATCTCACAGGATGTATTGGTAATAAAGAAGATATCACCATTTTTATTAGTTAAACTGCCACCATTCATCGCAAATGAACTTGTGCCCTCATCGGCATCACCAGACATCGATTGATAAATCATGACCGCTTGATAATAATCGGAATTTTTGGAATTTTTAGTATTATTGTCGGCAACGAGAGTTACGTTATTTAAAGTTACTGAATTCTTACCTTCCACTACAATCCCTTGGGAAGCTGTGGATTCCATATATGCATCGCTGAGAGTAACCTCAGCTGTCGAATAGACAACTGGCGAACCCGTACCGCTGGTCTTATAATAGCCACCACTAACATTCATCGTTCCCCCTCCCCGATCAGATCTGATGGCCGCTGAGGAATTACCTGAAGTATTGATTGTTAGATTGGTTGCATTGAGAGTACCACCACCAGTAACCATGATGCCTCCGGAGGTATTATCCGAAGTCTCAATTAGAGAATCTGAAATATTGATCGTCGTGCCTTCACCGTACGCAAAGACCGCATTGGCGTGTTTGCCACTAGTTTCGATCAAGGAATCACTGATTGTCAGTGTTGCCCCATCACTGGCATATACCGCCGCATTGGTACCATAAAAATCTGATTCATCACCATCAGAATCACCCGTTTTGCTTACAGCAATATTGGAATATGTTGCGTCATCACCATCAGCATTAATGGCATGTTCATCGCTTTGACTCGCTTCATAGGTTTCCTTGATTTCAATATCATCCTTAGTTAAATAGACCACTTCATTAACAGTTTCGGCACTACTTTGTTGCGCTTCATCAGTAGTTTCGCTAACTGTATTTGCGGTTTCTTCCGATATGGTCGCTGTGCTGCTACAGCCCACAGTGCCCATAAGCATCATACTTGCTAATAAAATACTTACCATAATCTTTGAAGTGTAGTTCCACTTCTTATTTTTAATTTTCTTTCTAATCATACTTGTTACCTCTTTTTTCTTTAGTAAGTCCTACTTGAACTTACAACTACATCCTATTGGAACTACTTAAAAATAACTTAAAGCCTAATTAAATTTAAGTTAAAGCATCATTATAAATTAAAAAGACGGTGACCCGTCTTTAAGCTAATTTTCTAACATTGATAGCTTGTGAACCCCTGTCGTTTTCTTCGAGTTCAAATTCAACTGCTTGATTATCTTCCAAAGTGCGATAGCCATCAGCTTGAATTGCTGAAAAGTGAACGAATACTTCTTGGTTACTATCATCACACAGGATGAAGCCATAACCCTTCTCAGCGTTGAACCACTTAACTTTACCAGTCATATATACCCCTTCTAGCATTATAAGCACTCATAAGTGTTCAAATACCCTTAAATAATAAGGTTTAAGGCTTACTTTAGTCAATGAAAAACAGATGAAAATTGCCATACATAGAGCAATATCCAACTTTTTATGTACCAAAGGTAGCGAAATAGGTTAAAATAAACAAGTGCCGGTGTAGCACAACGGTAGTTGCAACGCACTCGTAACGCGTAGGTTGAAGGTTCGATTCCTTTCACCGGCACCACTTTGCTTCGGAAGAAGCTTTTATTTTTCTTTAAATTCAACTACTATAAAGAAAAATGGGGGTCAAAGATATGAGTGAGAATTCGTTCTTTAAAAGATTAATTGGCAGGCTTAGCTCCTTTACTAAAGGAATTATTGTCGGTGCTGTCATCACCTTCTTTTTAACAACCGCTATTGGTATCAGCGGTGCTTTTGATTTTCTAAGTGAAAAGGTTAATCAGGGTAAAGAGGCGGTCGATAGTTTATTAGATGAAACCTTCTTAGGCTATACAGCTGCTGATTTTGATGAAATCCTACTCGGTGAAGCCAGTCAACACCAGGAGCTTGTCATTATGGAATTACCACTTTCCTTATCGACCACCATCACTAAGGCTGGTTTGGCTGATTTACAGATTTTTTCTAAAACTAAAGTTATTACCTATCATGCGACAGGTGTCTATATCGTCGATATCAGTGACTTAAAAAGTGAAGATATTGTTGTCGATAATGAACTAAAGACCGTCACTATCAATGTTAGGCATGCCCAGCTGCAATATGTGCAACCCAATTGGGACGCTACTGAGTTTATGGATACTGAAAAGGGTTTATTAGCCTTTGGTGATTTAGCACTCACTCAAGAACAGCAAAATGACTTACAGAAATCAATTCTTGAAGAAATGAAAAAAGAGTTTAATAGTGCTGCCAACCTCGCCCAAGCCGACGAGTTCGCTAAATTGCATCTGTGGCAGCTCTTTCAACCCTTAATTTCAAGTATTACTAATTCTTATCTAGTAGAAATTAACTTTACTGATTAATGGTCACAATTTCCTCTAATAATTTAACCATCATCTTCATATGTTGCACATTGACATATTCATAGCGGCCGTGACAATTGCGATCGCCTGTTCCTAAATTAGGACAGGGTAAACCCTTGAAAGTTAAATTAGCCCCATCGGTACCACCACGTATCGCTTCAACTTTCGGAGTCATTGCTAACTTCTGCATCGCCTTCTGCACTCTTTCGATGACTTCGGGATGCTGTTCAATGATTTCCCGCATATTGTAATAAGTATCACTGATATTAACCACAACGGTACCGGCACCATATTTTTGATTTAGATAATTGGCTAAATTAGTCATAAAATCCTTACGACCTTTTAATTTAGCACTATCATGGTCACGCAAAATATAATGCATCTTTACTTCTTCGCAATCGCCGCTCATATCACACAGATGATAAAAGCCTTCATAACCTTCGGTATACATGGGGTTCTCGTTGACTGGTAGTTGGTTTTGGAATTCCATCGCTACTAATAAGGCATTGAGCATCTGATTCTTAGCGGAACCAGGATGAATCGATAAGCCCTTAATAATTACTTCAGCTGCTGAAGCGTTGAAGCACTCATAACATAAGCCATCACAATCATCGCCATCAATCGTATATGCGTATTGGGCATCAAAGCGTTCCACATCAAAATTCTCAACCCCGCGACCAATCTCTTCATCTGGCGTAAAGGCAATACTGATTTGACCATGCTTAACTTCAGGATGATTGCTTAAATATTGCATCAAATCCATGATGATAGCCACTCCGGCCTTATCGTCTCCTCCTAAAAGCGTGGTGCCATCAGTGACGATTAAATCACAACCGATATCCTTTTTAAGGATGGGGAATTGTTCCGGATCTAAATAGATACCTAATTCTTCATTTAAGGTTATTTTAGAGCCCTTATAATTCTTGACAAGCTTCGGTTTGACATTAGCTCCACTGCAGGCACTGGAAGTGTCCATATGAGCCACAAAGCCAATCTTATCCTCACTATCACAATTTGCTGGTAGCTTGGCATAGAGAACACATTGCTCGCTTAAATAAATATCAGCGAGACCTAACTGTTCTAACTCATTCTTTAATAGCTTAGCTAAATTGAATTGTTTTTGGGTGCTGGGTACACTCTCACTATATTCATCAGATTGGGTATCAATTCTGACATAATTCACAAATCTACTTACAATATCCATTTATTAATTACCTCCAATTAATATGATAAAACATTTAAGAACTTCATTTATGACATCTACCTGACTCTTTTTAGGAAATTATTACATTTTAGACCTAAGAAAAAAGCCTACCCTAAGGCAGGCACATCAACAATTAAAGTTGAGCGAGATACTTGATGGTTCTGACCATCTGGGAGGTATAAGAATTTTCATTATCATACCAGGATACAACCTGAACCAAAGCCGTCTCATCATCAATCTTAGAGACCATTGTTTGGGTAGCATCAAAGATTGAACCATGAGTTTCACCGATAATATCGCTGGAGACGATTGCATCGGTATTATAGCCGAAGGATTCATTACTTTGAGCTTTCATCGCTTCGTTGATCGCTTCAACACTAACATCCTTACCCTTAACGGAAGCTACTAGAATTGTAGTAGAACCAGTAACGGTAGGAACGCGTTGTGCCGAACCAATTAACTTACCATTCAATTCTGGAATAACTAAGCCGATTGCTTTAGCAGCACCAGTGCTATTAGGAACAATATTGGCAGCAGCCGCACGAGCACGACGCTTATCACCCTTACGATGTGGTCCATCAAGCAACATCTGATCACCAGTATAGGCGTGAACAGTCGTCATGATACCTGATTCAATTGGGAAAGCATCATTTAAGGCTTTCGCCATTGGTGCTAAACAGTTAGTAGTACAAGAAGCAGCAGAGATAATCTTATCTTCAGCTGTCAAGGTGTTGTGGTTGACATTGAAGACGATAGTCTTTAAATCATTACCAGCAGGTGCTGAAATAACAACCTTCTTTGCGCCCGCATCGATATGAGCCTGTGACTTTTCCTTGCTGGTATAGAAGCCGGTGCATTCTAATACAACATCAACATCTAAGGCAGCCCAGGGTAAATTCTTAGCATCAGCCTCTTTATAAATCTTGATTTCGGTGCCATCAACAACAATCGCATCCTCTTTTGCCTCAACGGTGTGGCCACTATAAGGGCGATGCGCAGTATCATACTTCAATAAGTATGCCAACATCTCTGGTGAAGTTAAGTCATTGATTGCGACAACTTCATAGCCTTCAGCTTGCCACATCTGACGGAAAGCGAGACGACCGATACGGCCAAAACCATTAATTGCAACCTTTACGTTTGCCATGTCTATTTCCTCCTTAATATATTACGGTTAATATTATAAACCCCAAATCTAAAAAAAGAGAGACTTTCGTCTCCACTTTCTGAAATTTTTACTTTCTTAAATTTTTCTCTAAAGAAATATTGGTGCGATTGCTGAACCATCCCGTGAACTTCTTTGCGCAGCTGTCACAGATACGTCCGCTATCCTTATTGCCATCTACAGATGTTGGAATCTCGCATCCACAGATATCACAGCTATATTTGTACAAATCGGTTAATGACATATCTCTTTACCTCCTCGATTCAATTACTCGTTTGCTTATACTTAAATTCTACTCATCCGTAAATAAAAAACCCTATATTTTTATATAGTTTTTGCCTATATAAATCTATAGGGTTGAAAATTAACCTTTTAAGCCACCACGAGAGACACCGCTGACGATATATTTACGACAGAAGATAAACATGATAATCATCGGTAAGACGATAATGGTCGCTCCCGCCATCTGTAATTTATAATCGCTACCGGCTTCACTAGTGAAGGCATATAAACCTAAGGGTAAAGTGCGATAATTCTTGGAATTGATTACCAACAGCGTCCACAGGAATGAATTCCAACAAGCAATCGCATCAAGAATCATAATTGTAATGATGCTGGGTTTGGCAATCGGTACCATCACCTTCCATAAATATTGCCAGTTGCTGGCACCATCAATACGAGCGCTGTAATATAAGCTATCCGGAATCGAAGCGAAGAAGTTCCGCAGTATAAAGGTATAATAGATTGAAGTCGTAAAGGGAATAATCAAGACCGCTAAGGTATTGATTAAGCCTAGCTTCGCTACAGTCGTATAGTTAGTGATAACTAACATCTCGAAGGGCACCATCATAAATGCCAATAAGGAAGCAAAGATGAAATCACGACCAGGGAATTTTAAACGTGAGAAGACGAAGGCACCCAAAATTGTTGTGAAGGTCGTCAAGATGACGCAGACGATTGTCACAATCAAGGAATTCCTAAAATAAATTAAGAAAGGTGCTTTTTGGAAGGCTTCGATAAAGTTCTCCATATTGAGCCAATTCTCAGGCCACCAGGTTGGTGGATAGGATGATAATTCGGCTTGTGTTTTTAAAGCCGAAATCAACATCCAATAGAATGGGAAAAACATGAAGATGCCCCCAATTATCAGAAAGAAATAAGTTAATATTGTCTTAAATGAAAATTTATCCATTGTGCACCTCCATCAATAATAGGACCAGCGCTTCTGCAAACGCTTCTGAATCATCGTAATCGCAAAGATAACGATGAATAGCAACATCGATGCAGCCGCTGCCTTGCCCAGCTTCCAGTTATTGTAGAACTGGTCATAGATATAATAGACCGCCGTATATAGGTTGCGAGCAATACCAGGCCGGCCATTAAATAAGGAGAATAATTGACCATAGACCTTAAAGGAAGAGATGGTATTTAAAATCATCGTCAAACCAATTGTCGGTGCTAATAACGGAACTGTAATTCTAAAGAAAATCTTCGATGTTGAAGCCCCATCAACCCGCGCTGCGGTAGCATACATCGGATCAATATTCTGCAAGCCCGACAACAAGAGGATAATGGTCATCGGCATCATGTTCCAAATACCGAAGATAATCAGTGTATAAATATTCATATTAGGATCAATTAACCATTTGTAAGGTCCTAGACCAAATACTCCTAAAAAGCTATTGATGACACCAAAGCTTTCATTAAACATCAATTTCCAAGCTAAACCAACTGCGAGGGATGAAGTGACCATCGGTAAGAAATAAAGCGTTTGGAAGAAACCGATACCCTTAATTTTCTGATTTAATAAGGTCGCAAATAATAAAGATAAAATTGTGGAAATCGGTACGACTGTCACAGCATAGATAAGCGTGTTGCGAACACCGTTTTGGAAATAAGGATCAGCGATAACCTTAGCATAATTATCTAAACCAAAGCCAGTGTAAGCACCTGTTAAAAGCTTATAATTCTCTTTGAATGAAATGAGGACAACATTGATTATGGGATAAACCGTAAAGATCAACAAGCCAATCAGAAAAGGCAAGATATAAAGGAAGGGTTCATAGGGAGTATTGAAGATTCCAAAGGAACTTTCCTTTTTGACACCATTCTTTTTCATCGAATGCGCTCCTCACTCTGCTTATCAAAGACGAAGACACCCTTATCGCGTAAACGCAGCTTAACGCTATCACCCGCCTTAAGCTTATAGTCACTGGACAAGTAGACGCAGATAGTTTGTTTGCCGATATCAATGTAGGCTAATTCTTCCTTACCCATCGTATAGGTATTTCTTACCGGAGCCTCGATGTCATAATCATTTTCATCAAAGACAACCGCTTCAGCACGGATACCTAAAACAACTTCCTGCCCTTTTCGACCATATTCTTTATCTAAACGAATCTTACCTTCGCCATCCTTAACCACAAAATATTCACCATCCAAATAACCCTCTAAGGTATTGATAGGTGGATTGCCGATGAAGGTTGCCACAAAGAGATTATTAGGATCATCATATAATTCCTGAGGCTTTGCCTCCTGCATCAAATCGCCGCTCTTCATCAAGACGATCTTATCGGAAATAGACATCGCTTCCTCTTGGTCATGGGTAACGAAGACCGTGGTGACCTTGGTTTCCTGCTGAATACGGCGAATCTCTTCACGCATCGAGAGACGCAAACGTGCATCAAGGTTACTGAGCGGCTCATCCAATAATAAGAGACGGGGATTTTTAATCAAGGCTCTAGCAATCGCTACCCGCTGCTGCTGACCGCCGGATAATTCCTTAGGTTTACGATCAAGATATTCTTCAATCTTAACTAAACGCGCCATCTCTCTTGCCCTTTCATAGCGTTCCTTCTTAGGAACCTTTTGAATCTCTAAAGGAAAAGCAATATTATCAAGAGCTGACATATGGGGATATAGGGCATAATTCTGAAAGACTAAACCAATTCCCCTTTTCTGAGCCGGCATGTCGGTAACATCATCATCATCAAAATAGATCTTCCCTTCACTGACACTCAAGATGCCCGATAGCATATTTAGCGTAGTTGACTTCCCACAACCACTAGGACCTAAAAGAGCCGTCAATTCACCTTCTTCTAGAGTTAAATCGAAGCTATTGACAGCTACGGAATCACCAAATTTCTTGGTTAAATTCTCTGTACGTACACGCATAAAAATCCTCGCTTTTCTATTGAATACTTGCTGTCTCTATTATATCAAGCTTTCAGCTACTTTAATCCCTTTTAAAAAGAAAAGGAATCTCTATTTCTTTCTAATAAAAAAAGCGATAGCTATAGAAAGGATGTTATGAAAAACAAAATAGGTAGCTATCGCTAACGCATTATAACATAATAACTAAAAAGAAAAAGCCATCATTCAATGGCTCAGCTAACAATTTGGTGGAGGTAACGAGAATCGAACTCGTGTTACTACGCTGCCAGCGTAGCATAATAGCCGCTATATTATACCCCCAGGCAAAATAAATAATAACGGACTTTATTATTTATTTCAAGCATAATCGGAATATCCCCAGGAAGGAATGTCATCACCGCGACGAATGATAACCGTCTTCTGGAAATCACTCTGATTTAAAAAGTGTAATATCGCCTTCTCTTCCTCTTCATTACAACCGATTAAAACCTTGATGTCGATGGAGCGATTAAGGATATCACCACAGATAATTAAAGCGTCAACCTTGCTTTCAAGGGAACCCCGAAAGACATTAAAGTTAGGATTATCCTCGGTATCTAAATATTTAATATAACCATAGGAACAAGGAAAGATAAAAGAAGGATGTTTAGGATGGGAATCACCCGCCTTCGCGGTCTCGATATAATCACCAGATAAACATAAAGTATCGACCTTCTGCCAAAAAAAAGCATTGTTTTGAAAAGTTTTCATAATCTTCCTCATTTCTTACATAATTATTTTAAAACTTTTTCATAATTATGTAAATACTTTCATTTAGGTCTATCAATTAGCTTCAATATGCAATTTAATCGCTTCGATCGCCGCTTTAATCGCCATATCGGTATCATGAACCTGGGGATTATCAAGCCCCGCTAAAGCCCTTTCCTGATTGGCGACCGTCAATAAAATGGTTGCTACCTTAACCTTCAAATATTGAGCCACAATGAATAAAGTGGCGCTTTCCATCTCGGAAGCTAAGGTATGTAGTTTTAACCATGCCTGCCACTTGTCTAATAATTCAGCACTATTAGGTAATGTCTCAGGGCGATGTTGACCATAGAAGGCGTCCTTACATTGCACAACCCCAATATGATGTCTGATATCCATCTTCTTGCAAGCTTCTCTTAAGGCATTTACTAAATCTAAATCGGCAAGCGCTGGAAATTCCAAGGGCGCATATTCTTTCGAAGTGCCATCGAAACGAATGGCACCGCTAGCGATTACCAAATCGCCGCTTTCGACATCTAATTCCATACCACCGCAGGTGCCAACTCTGATGAAATATTTAGCCCCACAACTGACGAGTTCCTCCATCGCAATGGCGGCGCTAGGACCGCCGATTCCCGTTGAAGTAACGGATACCTTTACCCCATTTAAATAACCGGTATAAGTTACATATTCACGACTGTCGCCAACTAACTTAGCATCATCAAAATATTTCGCAATCTTTGCGCAGCGTTTTGGATCACCGGGTAAGATCACATATTCGCCCACATCTTCTACTCCAACCCCAATGTGATAACACTTGCCACTGCCTTGTGCATAATCTATCATACTTAAATACCTCTTTTCTAGAACATTCTAGCACAAAAAAAGAACCGCTAACGGTTCTTCTTAAGCTTAATTATTTAACTAATTCAGCGAGCTTTTCGATATCTTCTGGGGTACCAGCATTTTCAACCTTGTAGAGGCATTCAACACCGAATTGAGCTGCAATCTTATCACCGGCTACACAATAGTTGTCTTCACCATACATTGGATCACCAGAAGCAACTACACCCTTTAAATGAGAAGCATTTTCCGGATTTCCTAAGAAAGTTTCAACCTCATATGGGATATCACCAGCACCATCGGTATAAGTGAAGAGAATGAAATCCTCACTTACAGTTTCCACAGAATTGATGTCGAGTGTCTCAACACCTAACTGACTTACAATCGATTCAACATTGCCTGTACGGCTTGCATAAACAATCTTCATTTAATTCCTCCTATGTTTACGCTTTTAGAATACCATTTTTCTATCCAAATTCAAGAAATACTATCTCTAAAATTTAGCCGCAATCACTACCGAAATTGCAGGCGTTGATATCTTCATTTTCCTGTTTAAATAATTGAACTTGTGCGAATAGCTTAGCGAAGGTATCGTGTTCATATTTAAGGTCAGCTTCACTTAATTCGACATATTGATTTTCAATATCGGGGACACCCGAAACCGCTTCAAGTGCTACACCCTGTTGAATATAGATTAGACAAGGTTGGGTCAACCATTTACTATCGACTTCATGGACCACATTGTTGTCATCGGTAAAGCTATAATTCTTATCGATGACATTAGCTACCCTCATCATCAATTCCTGATAATAAGGACTACCATTAAATGTTTTAATGACATTACCTTCCTCATCTAAACCATAGACTTCGTTGAAGGTCCTGTTACCGCTCTCGTCGCGAGTAGGAACATAATAGATTGTTTCAATTTCATATTCCTGAGCTGTTTTAAGCATCATCTCAATGACAGTGCGGCAATAAGGACACATTGGAAAACCGAAGTAGACCAAAAAGGAATCCCCATTATCAATCATGTCGATTACTTCCTTTTCCGAAACATATTTGATGGGATTATCTGCCGCAATATCAACACTCCTTCTTTGATTGCCACTGCTATCTATAGTTTCATTTAAAGCCTCATAGCTATATTTAAATTTATAGGCATCGATATTATCCTTACTCACCTCAACCTTTTGACTAGCACATCCCACCAACAATAAGCAGCCTAAAACAAATAATAATTTCTTCATTTAGTCCTCCTTCAGATTCAAATTACCTTTGATTTCACCATCTATTAAATAACTATAAGTTTCAAAATTAAAACTCTTCACGATATCAGGATTGATACAGATTAAGGTCGCCATAATATCCGCCTCCAAAGCATTGCCACAAGTAACTAAAGACGCATTCGTCCCTTCGCTTTCAACATTGATTGGCAATAAGGTTTTAGGATTGATGATATGACAATAACGAATATTATCGATTTCAATATAACGCTCACTATCCCCGGCCACACCAATAGCGACCGCACTCACCTTATCACCTTTATAATAATGGTCTTCATATTTTAAATACAAGTCCGCTTTATAAGAGCCCCAAACGATTTGTGAAGAGACACCGACGCTTAGATGTCCATCTTCAATTCCTTCACTAATGAGAAAATCCTTAAGCTCCTGAGCTATAAAGCCCTTTAATAAAGCCCCAAAATCGATAGCCATCTGATATCGGTTGCCATCGCTATCACTGATAGAGGCATTCTTACTTAGATAATATTGTCCGTTTTCTTCGCTTAAGATGATATTTTCAAAGCCAACTAGAGGTTTTAAAACCTTGACTAATTCACTATTATATTCGCTACCACTCGCTCCAAAACCGTAAGCCGCAACTAAAGGATAGACTGTGATATCAAAATAGCCATCGCTAAGCTGATAATAGGTATTAGCCACCTGATAGAGATAGAGGAAATAACCTTCAACCACCATCCTTTCACCAGCTTTCATTTCATTGAATTTCGAAAGCGTCGAAATGCTATTAGTTAAGGAGAAGGTCTTATCCCAGTCTTCTAATTTTTCTAAGATTCGAGGCCATAGTTCTGCATCTAAAAGATTTTGATATTTGGCGGGCACCTCCAAAATGATGCTGGTCGATAAATAAGCACTATTTTGATAAGTAATCTGACGATTATAATAGCGATAAAAAAAAGTAGCTCCTAAAAGAATGATTAATAAGATAATCAATAATTTCTTCTTCATCGGTGAGCTAAGGTAAAGCCTTCCTCTTCGTAGAGATGATTGAAGCCGGCTTTCACTAAATTCAAGCGAATCGCATCATGACGCTTACAAAAAACTAAAAGCTTCGTCTTCTTATGGCAATGATAGTAGAGCTTAGTGAAGCTGGCACTATCATCGCAGATAATCAAATCATAATCGCGATCCTTAATCTGCATAAAGATTTCCGCATCCGCAAAGAATTCTTCAGCGAATTCCACATTAGTTAAGGCTAAAATCGTTTTTATATTTTTAAGATGTTGTTCAATAAAACTAAGTTCCATTTAAGACTCCTTATCGGCTTGGAAGGTGATCTTCTTCCGAAAATCACTGGGATGACGATTCATAAATTTATAGAAATTTAAATTGAAGGTTTTAGCGTTGTTGTAGCCGACATCGATGGCTATCTGTAAGATGGGGGCTTGCGTGGAGCTCAAGAGCTCACAGGCTTTATTGATACGAATGAAATTCAATAAATTATCAAAATCCTTCTCGCAATAATAGATAAGAAGCATATTTAAATCACCTAAAGAAATGCCAAATTTAGCCGCAACCTCCCTACCTGACAATTCGTTGTCATTATAATTCTTATAGAGGAAATCAATAACCGAATAGGCAATTTCCTTATCCGTCTTATTAAAGTTAGTACGGACATGGCTATAAATTTTACGATAGCGGATTGGGGTAACATCAACCTTCGCATTGAAATTCTTGGATAGATGGCTGGCATCCACAAAGCCCGTCAAATAAGCTATTTCACTTAAGGTTAAATCGGTATAAATCAAATAATCGGAAACCTTGGCAATGCGCATCTCCGTCAATAATTTCGCAAAACCCGTCCCCGTCAAAGCGTTGAGCTGCTTTGCGATGCTGGAAGCCGACATATAGAAGACGCTTGCCAATTTATCTAAGGTTAAACGCTCTGAAGAATGAGCATAGATATAACTAAGTAAGGATAATGGCTTTTCTGGCCGTTGACTCAAATTACCATCCTTCGCTAACATATAGCGATGATAAGTAATCAAGAGCTCCGTCATCTTATTGGTCATATAGAGGAAACGTAAGGGCTTATGATTGGTATTGTCATAGCTGGCAACCCCGATCTCTTCCTTAAGCTTCTCAAGGATCGTTTCAATTTCCTGGGCTTGCACCGAATCCAGATGCAAGACGGGCTCCATATCGATCGTCTTAAATAATTCAGCACTATCTTTCTCTAAACCAGTAGCACCCTTAAGCATCTGATTGATAAATTGAAAATCATAGATTAATTTAATAAATTGTAAAGTCTCTTCAACCTCAACAATCTCCGTAATCTTCCAAGGAGCAATCGAGACTATCGTATTCGGTTTTAATTCATATGTTGTATCATCAATCTTTAAAATGCCTTTCCCTTTCCTAAAATACCAAAAGCGTGCTGATTGATGAATGATCGCTTTCGTGGGCTTTTCAATCGCCTCATAATCAAAGTAACAAACGGTATCTGGACTTTTTTCCAAATGCCATTTCTCTTGTATCTGCGCTTGTTTTTTCACTTTTTAATTATAACGCAAAAAAACGAAAGAGCCATATCGGCTCAATCGTTTAAAGGGGAATCTATCGCAAATATCCTAAGATAAGATAATCATCGCTAGGGTCAAAACAACAGCACAGAAGACAAATAGAATCAATAATAAATTCTTTGCCCACTTAACCCAGGTTGTATAGGGAATCTTCGCTAAAGCCAGGCCGCCCACGATGAAGGCGCAGGTTGGTGTTACAAGATTCACCAAACCATTAGCTGCTACCAGAATCATAACAGCACTCTCAACTGACCAATTCATACCAGCCACAATCGGGGAAACAATCGGTGAGGAGATTGCGGCCAGACCTGAAGAAGAAGGTATGAAGAAACTCAATAATACATGCAGGACATAATCACCAAAAGCGAAAATACCTGCGGAAACACCGGAATTAGTTAAAGCCGAAATACTTGCTTCAACAATCCAATAACCCAGACCCGTCTGCGTTAAAAGCACTGAGCTGGCACGAGCCATCGTAATAACAAGATTTACAGCAACCAAGTCGCCAATTCCGGAAATGATAATCGGCGCTAAATCCTTCTTGTCTTCAACGACATAGAGACCTAAGACAACAGCGATTAAGATAAACCAGATAGCGGCATCATCAAACCACCACCAGCCAAAGGGATTGCCGGTAAGGAAACCCGTAAATTGTAGGCTATTGAAGAAATTAGGCGCTAATTCTTCCCAGGGGATAAAGCCCATAATCATGACGCTAAAGGCTAAGGCAAAGACGATTAAGGAAACTTTTTGTTTCTTATTCAAGCTGATATTCTCTGGAATCTCACCAACCTGATCATAGGCCTTAGCGCATTCTTCAAGCTCACCTGCACTAAGGATAGAACCCTTACCTTCCAGCAACTTCTTACCGTAGCGCATCGTATACCAAGCGCTGATGGCAAAGGTACCAAACCATAAGATAAGCGCAATCGCATAGACGATGCCCATATTGACCTGTTGATTGGAAACGGCAATCGCAACCCCTGTCGCAAAGGGGTTGATCGTTGAACCTAAAACACCGGTTCCCGCTCCTAATAAGACAATCGCCGCACCAACGATTGGATCCATCCCTGCGGCCATCATCGTCGCTGCTAAAATGATATAGAAACCAACCGTCTCTTCGCCCATTCCGAAGGTCGTACCACCGATTGAGAAGACAAACATCAAAATCGGTATCATCCATAATTCCTTGCCCTTAAGCTTTCTAACTAAGGCATAGATACCTGTTTTCAAAGCCTCCGAAGCATTCAAAACAGCTAAGAAACCACCGAAACAGAAGACAAAGACCATGACGTCACCGGAATCGTGGAAGCCCTTGATGGGCGCCATGACGATATCAGCTAAGGTAGCACCAGTAATCGTCGCATTATTGCCATCAGCATCGATATAGGGTTGTCCTGCAAAAATCCAAGACAAGGCCGCTACGATTAAAAGGACAATTGCCAGAATCGTATAGGTTCCTAGAGAAAATTTCTTCTTCTTTTGAGTCATCTTAAACTCCTTTATTTTTAATTATTTGGAAATGATGGTTCCCGTCTCACCTTTTAAAGCTAAAGCAGCTTTTTTAAGGGAGGTAATCAAGGCCTGTCCATCACTATTCTCGACAAATTCGAGGCAAGCTTCAACCTTAGGAAGCATCGAACCAGGTGCGAAGTGTCCTTCACTGATATATTGTCGTGCTTCAACACAGGTCATCTTTTCTAAGTCCTGCTGCTCTGGCTTATTGAAGTTGATACTGACACGATCAACCGCTGTCAGGATCAGCAACATATCAGCCTTAATATCTCTAGCTAATAAAGCACTGGAGCGGTCTTTATCGATAACCGCGGCGACACCTTCCAGGACACCATCCTTTTCAATGACCGGAATACCGCCACCACCAACGGTAATGACAATCGTCTCTTCCTTAACTAATTTCTCAACGACATTAAGTTCGACGATGCGCTTCGGAATTGGCGAAGGAACCACCCGTCGATAACCACGACCAGCATCTTCCACAAAGGTAAAGCCCTTCTCGGCTGCAATCTTATCAGCTTCTTCCTTGCTGTAGAAGCTACCGACCGGCTTAGTAGGTTTTTCAAAGCCCGGATCATCACCGCTTACAACAACCT
>Ga0065711_1038301_pt1 | contig 18929 bp, 9 predicted proteins | sample Hoacrofraction12_FD_59098 | JGI IMG/M metagenome (GOLD analysis project Ga0065711, IMG submission 59098) | Hoatzin crop microbial communities from Cojedes, Venezuela - Epithelial fraction 12 v2 (version 2) | ecosystem: Host-associated > Birds > Digestive system > Esophagus > Crop | place... | reverse complement strand
GGGGTAATCCCCGCTATCAATACAGGCTGGGGGATGAAAGGATCGAGAGCAGCCCTGCTGAGAGGGACTTGGGGGTACTGATAGATGAAAGGCTGGACATGAGCCGGCAATGTGCGCTGGCAGCCCAGAAGGCCAACCGTGTCCTGGGTTGCATCAAGAGAAGCGTGGCCAGCAGGTCGAGAGAGGTGATTCTGCCCCCCTACTCTGCTCTGGTGAGACCTCACCTGGAGTACTGCGTTCAGCTCTGGAGCCCTCAGCATAAGAAGAACATGGAACTGTTGGAGCGGGTCCAAAGGAGGGCTACAAAAATGATCCAAGGGCTGGAGCAGCTCTCCTATGAGGACAGGCTGAGAGAGTTGGGCTTGTTCAGCCTGGAGAAGAGAAGGCTGCAGGGAGACCTGATTGCAACCTTTCAGTACTTAAAGGGAGCCTATAGGAAAGATGGGGACAATCTTTTAGTAGAGACAACAGAGACAGGACAAGAGGTAATGGTTTTAAACTAAAACAGGGTAGCTTTAGGCTGGATATAAGGAAGAAATTCTTTACAATGAGGGTGGTGAAACACTGGAACGGGTTGTCCAGAGAGGTAGTGGAGACCCCATCCCTGGAAACATTGAAGACCAGGTTGGACAGGGCTCTGAGCAACCTGATCTAGTTAGTGGTGTCCCTGCTTGCTGAGGGGGAGTTGGACTAGATGACCTCTAAGGGTCCCTTCCGACCCAAAACTTTCTATGATTCTATGATTCTATGAATTACTGACTCAGACATGTAATTTAAAGTAATTTTTCAGTAGCTGCTACGTGACTAAGTAATTGTCTCAAGACTGATTTTTTGCTTGAATCCCAACCCTCTGATTTGGATGCTTTATTTAAAGTTTAACTTACTGATTCTCTGCAGAAACTGCCTGAGCCTCACTCTCCAGTTGGTAAAAAAAGGGAAAAAAAATCCCCACCAGACAAATCAATCACAGTTCCCAGACCCCTTAATGTACAAGGAAGTCAGTTTAAAGAAGATGATACCCTTATTTCTACATCTTAGTAAGGGAATCCTGAGAAAAGGCTGTTTTCCCATCTCTCTCTTTCTCATGCTGGGTATCTGGGAATATGGAGTGCTTAGCTCATTTCTCTTTTCTCCCCCCAGCTTCATTTTTTTTTCTGTACCCCTACGAAACAGTACTCTTTATAGCATCGGATATGTACTGACATTGTTCATTGTGTCCCCCAAAATATCTTCAAAGCGTCTTAGGAAGGATGACATAATGCAGATATTTAGTCTTATGGTAAGTGTTACTGAAACCTATAAAATAAACCAGCTGTTTCAGTTTTTGAGTCTGAAACAGTTGCATCTTGTCAGTATTTTCACTGCAAACTGAATCACACCACAGGCCACAATGTGCCCAGCTCTTTTCAGGACTTAGCATCACCCATGCAACTGTGTCAGTTCGCTGAAGAGCACCTGCATTTGGTAGTCTGGATCCTCAACAGCGTGGTTCTGCAAAGCACAGTTTCAGGGTCAATCTTCAAAGGCTGGGATGTTCGTAATATGCCAGCCTTAACCTGGTTGGCAAGCCCTTTAGATTTCATTTCTCATTTTTAGGATGCTTTCCCCAACAACTACCTTTGCTCTCATGTCTTATTACTGCTTCTCTTTGTTGTTGCAGCTCTTTGTTACAGTTGCCTGGTAAACAGCACCGAGCTTATAGCTCCTTTCGCATCCCATTGCATCTGTTTCATTAGAACTAGAAAGAGGGAACCCAGTTACTGATGATATTCTGCAAAATGTAGCCTGAGATTGAGTCCTTAAAAAACACCAAAATATTAAAGTATTATTTTAAGGCATGTTAACAAAGATTTCCAATCAGGTATATATATTACACAGAATATATATATTAAGTGAATACAAACTTTAAATGTTAAGTGAATATAATTAAATACTCAGTGAGTATAAAAAAGAAGGAATAGTAAGGAGAAAGACTTTGTGATACATTACCAGTACCTTGTCTGAAACTAATTTTAAAAATATCACCCAACTTTTTTAAGATGTTTTCTAACCCAAAACCTCAGCTAAAGCTCTGTGAGTGTAAGACGTAAAACCTTTTTCTATCTGAAGTAAGTAAAACTGACATATAGATCCCTCAGAATTTTAATGGGTACTAAAATACCTTAGCCTCCTTGGAATAACCAGTCACATGTAGTAATTTTTGAAAATGTTACTGAAATTGCTTCAGCTATCATGCTTTGTGAAATATGACCTTCCTCTATAGGTCTTTGAGAGTTCTTTAAGGTATCCTGGTTTTCAATATGACTTTATTGGCTGTTGCTGGAAGAGTACATATCAAAAATATATCGGAGAGGTTGTTTTCCTTTCCTAAACTTCTACAGAATAACAAAAACCATCCAGGACAAATTTAGGACATTTTGATTTTCTGTAGTGCTGTTATATAAGCTATCTTTTCTCATGATTCCTCACTTCACACTCTCTACTCACTCCATGTCCCCCCACGTTTCTACAATTCTCTTATTTCTTTGTTATCCTTGGAAACAGAACATGCTTATTTTTCCCCATGGAGGCCTTTTTTTTTCCTAGACAGTAGTAATCTATTGCTACATGATATGACCTCCATTATTTTTCCACTGTGTTAACTCAGAGTGCCTTAAGCAAAGTTTGTGTATCGTGGGGCTGAAATGGTTGGAGTTTGTGAAACTGTGTGTTTATAATATACAAATAAGTGCGTGTTTGTACATTATTCATGTTTTAATCTCATAGTCATTTAGGTATATGAAAGATTTCCCAAGGAACTTTGGAAACTTACTGAGGAATGCAAAAAACACAGAAGAATTAATTTTTAAATGAATAACAAATCAACCTAAAAAGTAGTCAGCATCCATTTTCACAGTTTTGTGACCTCATCATTTCCCCCTTTGTTTTTTACCTTTTAAATCCTACAACTTCACTGACAGGTTAGTAAGTGTTGATGAAATTTTACAGAAAATCAAGAATTTTACTGCTGTACATGCAAGATAATTATTTCTAAGTGTGGTTTGGTTTACTAAAACATTAAAGATTATAATGAACTTCTGTTCTTAGTGTCATCTTTCCATACTGTATTTGCAATACACTGCAAAATCTTATTAGTAAAGGGGCTGTCATCTGAATTTACATAAAAAGAATTTAGCATCTTTTTGCTTCTTGAAACAGTTTGGATAGTGGTAAAACAGAGAAATGGACGGATCTGTGCTCTTGCAAGTTACATTAAAAAAAAAAAAAAGGAATCTAAAAAAACTTGTAGCTCAGAAACACAGCTAAATAACATGAGCTGCCTGCAGGTGGAAGGTGAAAGTCCAACCCCAGGTCCACTGTTGTGTGAGGTGGGTGTTGTGTTGACCTAGAGATATCAGTTTCTGTCAGAATCCTGTTCTGTTGCAGTCAGAGATCTGTGTCCAGGAAGTCCTCAAACTACACTAACATAAGAGTTTCACTTGATCTGCCTGTGAGGTACATATAGCTAGAATCACATGCTCCCCCCCCAGCTTGTAGTACTTGATAGTGTCTGTAAAGACTAGATTTCTATCGCAGAGCTCAAAAGTAAAGAGAAAGATAAAGAAACACTGATATTCACAAGCAATAATTAATTGAAATAATGTAATTTCTTTTCTTGGCTTTTTTCTTGTACTTCTCTTTGTAAAGAGATTCTAGCCTTCCTGGACTTGAATAGTGATGTTGCTCTATGAAGTTATCTGTAATACGTCAGCTGAACATAGGTTATTTTTATTAAATATTCAAGTTTGGCTTATTTTGAGGAAATACAGACCATATGTTATTAGGATGAATGTAGTTACTAAAACAGGTTCTTAGGCCCAATACAGCTTCAGCATTGATTTTTGCTGAATATTTCCTCAAGATTTCTGTTGCTATAAATTCAGTCCTCAGAGTATACCTTGAAAATGCACACAAAGCAAATAATTTTATTAAATTGATATTAAATCCATGACCAGTATTGATCTTGTATCCAAACTAAACACTTGCTTTTCTATTAAAATACTGTTGAACTCAAATACATAGATAGTAGATTATTATTATTATTTTAAATGTGACAAATGAAACAAGACAAGTTTGAGGCAAAAGTGCAATCCTATTTTGTTTGAAGATGTGGGTATTCCTTCCATTTCTTTGTTTTTTGTCGTAGGATATCGTGACTGAGTGATAGGATGATAAGATGTAGAAGTTCATAACACCTGAATGTTGTTGTAAAAGATTTGTCACCTTAAACTTTTTTCTTACGTTTATATTGCTGTTTTCCAGGTGAAGAACTGAAATACGGATGAGAGACTTGACTATTCCAAGGTCAAAACAACAAGGAAAAAAAGTTTCCATTCTGCTCTTTCAAATACTGTAGCTTTCCTTTCAAATGTTTAACATCCTCCCTCTCTCAGTTTGTTGAATTTTCAGCTTCATTTCATTTCTGAACAGCGGCAGAGACACAATGAAGGGTTATATTTAAACAGAGGAGAATTCAGAACCTCATTCATGTACACAACATTCTGGGAGTGCACAGATCTTCCTACGAGATACACAGAATCCCCAGAGCTACTAGGAAAAGCAGACACAAACATTTTTTTGTCACCTGCTGAGAATGAGCCTAACTTCTTTCCTGTCTCTCGTTTTCTCACAGCATAGTTTGAAAATGGCTCTCAGACCTGTGCAATTTTCTATGGATTTCACAGCCTGTGATGCTATCTGTATTTCAGCTGGACAGTCTGGCATACTGGAGTAAAAATTGTTACTGGCATCAACTAACTAAAAAATGACTGCAGTGTTATTCAGTGTATCTTCCGTTATGCAAAAAAGTGCCACCCTTTCCCAGTTTATTTCAGAGTTTTCCAATTCCCCAAAAGCTTGCATGAATACAAATCAGTAATGTGCTTTATCCCTAAAGGGGAAAAGTCTAGAGATTTTTTATATTTTTTTTTATGTCTTTGAACTAATGAAGAGAACATTATTAAATCAAAATTTCACCGTCTGTGTCAGGCTAATATTACACTGATATCCACTTGGATTTGGCTACATACAGAAATTAAGAAATAAAAGCTGTGAAGAAACAAGTGTTCGATTAGTTTTGCTTCTGCTTTTTTCAAAATTAATCTCAAAAGAACAAGACACAGGTTGCAGTGCCATGTGCAATACACCAAGGCTAATAAACCTCCCAAATAGGGCTTACATTTTCTATTCATTTCAAGAAATAGTGGAGCATATGCTCACATTTTGTTTGAACAGAAGAGGGGTTTTTAATATCCTTTGTTATACGTGTTGTAATATTTACCAGCTACCACTGTGCAGATGAGTCTGTTACTGGGTTGCTCTATGCTCTGTACAGCTCCAAAAGGTAGAACGTTACTTTCTGCATTTGTGGTTTTTTTTTTCATTTGTTAGTTCATTTCTCATTGAGGGGTCTCTGGAGGGTTTTTGCATTTATTGTTTGATTCTTCTGCTCCAAAGTCGAACTATATTTTCGAAAGGAAAGTGTTCACACATCAGACTTAATAATTTCCCTTGCCATCCCCACCTCTCAAACACACATGGACTGCTTCGGAACTCAGTCCCAAGGCCATTTGAAATATTTTCTTAATATGAACTTGTTTGATTAGACTTTTACTTGAGTGCACTTTTGATTAATGCTTTATGAAGCATTTGATGGCCTGTATAAAGGTTTTTAGGATAGGTCACATTCGTGTGCAAAAATCCCCTGTCATAGCACAAAGAAAAATTCTTGAAAAGAACAAAGCTAATTTTGCAGAACTTTCAGGCAGTCTACATCCTTCTTTCCTCCTAAAAAAATTCATTTTGTTCCCAGCCCCTACCTGGGAGTGGTCCTGGAGGAACTCTGGAGAGATGCAGACAACACTGTGGGGTTTGAAATTAATTATTTACATGAATTGAAAACTTCTCCAAATGCACATTCATGGAGGCAAACAATTATTTCTTGCTGTTCTAATCACCACTGAAACTTTGTGATATTTATAAAATTTATAGGCAACAAGTTATCTGTATTTCATTTGGTAATTATTCCTGATTGAGTATGTATATGAAAAACTGGCTGATATTGAAGACATTATAATACAGAATATATGTAATCTGTTCCCCAGCTTGACTTGTCACCAAAGAACCTTGAACTCTTAAAGCGAATAAAGGAGATATAGTGGAGGTATATACCTACATGCTCTTTTCTGTGCCAGCAATATATTACTACTGAATATCAGTATCCTTCCATTTTGCTCAGAAATCTGTATTAGGGAAGCTAACACATTATTACTAAATGGTTATAGGGTTTATTGAAAACTAGTACTTCAACATTTAACACAACATCTTTTTCTGAAAACTTGCAGTGTAACACGAGGCATCCTAATACGTTTAAAACCAGTAACAGAAAATCCACTTTCAAAGATGTTTTGTTCTGTAAGTAAGTAAACTTGAATGTTTTCTTCAGGAGGACTGAATGATAAAAAACAGTTCTGAAACAATCTGCAGTTATTTTGGCAAATTTTGATACTCTGAGCTGTATTTGTCATAGACACACATGACCACATCTAAGAAAACAATGATGTATTATTGAAAAGGTGGTTATTCCCGAACAGCTGTACTTCCTGAAGAACTGAACCAATTACAGTTATTTATCAATGCTATTTATTTTTTTCTAAGTGTGCATCTAAGTGTATATTGGAAAATACAAAATTTGGTAGAATAGGGTAAAGTATTTGCCCTTATGAGCTTTGGACAGCTGTTTTTATTTGTTTGTTTGTTTTTTCCTTTGAACTGATGAAGCAATGAGTGAATTATGTAACTCATTCTCAGAGCTAATAAACCTTTTGTGCTACCCCAGTGTGTATTCTGCTTAAGCAACATACTGAGCAGGAGTGTGTTTTGGAAGTGGTTTGTGGTTTCATTATAAGTATTTTTCATATCCCTCCGGCTGTAATCATTTCTTTAAGAAATACTTACAGAGTAGGAGAAGAAAAATAATACATTACAAAGAAGAAAATAACTGAAAATTACCAGCATATTTTTCTGTTGCAGTCCCTTCTCTCAAAAAACCCAAAATCTGCCACAGCTTTTTAGGCGGTACTTATGGATAGTTAGATTATAGTAAATGTTATTTCCTATAAAAAGTAGGCTTTAACATTCTAGCAATTTGATGTTGAGGACTGCGTTACTGGACTTTATTGGGCCACTGCTTCTGGAGCAAGTATACTCAGTTTGCATAGCAGTCTACAGTAACTTTGAGAAGATAACTGTACTTTGAAAAAATACGTAAACACTTCTTCGGGGTGGGAGGGTGTCAGTTTATTTAGTTTTTTTTTCTACTCCTTGTCTCCTTGTGAAACAATATACTTCTGGAGATGATTTGGTGGACTGAATGAAAGTGGAAATTTAGGATAACGTGTAAAGCATGATTTTGATCTTCTTTACTGTAGTAAACATGACTATGCTTACTGAACTGTGAGCAATTAGCATGATGCATCTTTATTGAACATTTTTAACTGACAGATTTATCACAGATGTTATTTCAGTAGGGAGGAATTTGAGAAAGGGAGAAGTCTGACAGGAGACCATGATGTGACATGTGCAAGAGAGAGGATTTGAAACAAGTCACGAAATTGCATTTTACAGGAATCATTCCAGGGGACTGCCTTTGCTTTAACAAGTCTGGATGTATTGAATTTGCAGGTGAAAAAAGGGAAAAAAAATCTGTAGGCTGAGAGGATAAGAGGATAAGGTTTTGTCAATATTTTAAAATATAAATTTGTAGAAGTAGGCCTGTTGAAGCCATGTACTGATTGGCTATCTTGGTTTCACAGCAGTAAAATTGCTAAATTTAGGTGTAATAGATGCAGCAAAGAAAAACATTGAAGCACAGCTTTTAAAACAATTCTGTGATCTCAGCAATAACAGTCAGTGTATTGAAAGATAATAGAATTTTAAATGGAAGGTAAATACTAATACACTTAACTGGCATGAAAGAGAGTGGCAAAGCACAGCTTCCAAGTTACTCATGTCTAAAAAAATAAGACTAGGCCAAAGTTGGTACAGAAATGCCATTTTCTCAAATATACTCCAGCATACTCAAAATCAGTTCCATGTTTGAAGCAAAACAAGGAAAGGCATGGTCTTCTTCTTGAGAGGAAGGTGCCGACCAAAATCAGAATCTTCACAACACAATAGCATAGTGCAGGCTAAAAGGATGATGCTCAGCTTTTTCTGGAGAGAGAAAGAAGGCTCTTGATTAGTTCTCTCCAGGCAAGAGAAGAAGCTAAAAGGATCACAGGTTGTGTTTTGTACACTTCATTCATTTAAGTTGTTAAAATCAAACTCTAAAAAGCAGCAGAATTTGAGTACAAGCTGGAAATTATATCAGAACAATGCTTGCTGACATGCTACTTTACTGCATATGATGGAGTGGTTATGAAATATTTCCAAGTAACTCTTAATGAAAATAATGCCTATAGAAAAATACCAAAAGCTACAGAGAGACAGTGAAAGGCTTGAAGGGCTAACGTTGGACTTCTAAATGTATATAGGCAATCTTAGACAGGTCATTCTATTTGTATCTATTTTTAAATCTCTGTGCTTTAATAACTTGGGCTTCTGCTTGTTACTTCCATTACAAAAGGGCTATACATAAATTGGCAATTCAAGTAGTGCTTGTAAGACTCTGAATCTGGATGTCACAGCATCCTGATCCTGTATCAGGCTCATGTCTGTACATGCATCAGATACACTTACCTCATTTTTATGCTTTTGTTGTGAAGGAAGGAAGCCTAGACATTTCCACTGAAAGGAAACCTCAGTACACTCTGTCCACATCTCTGATCTTAATGAAAGGAAAGCTAAGATCCTTGGGACTCACAATGAGATACGTATGTGTGTACGACTACATGCACTGATTGTTCTAGGATCTACCATGGTGAGGTGAACACTCCCTGACCCTATCCTTGCCAGAAGCAGCCATGCTACAAATATCAGGAAATAAATTTGTGAACAAATTCCCCAGATACATAGGAATCCTTAGGTTCTATGTCGGCAACCTTGATGAAAGAATTCTTGGTTACCCGAGCTCCAGTAATCCTTACTGAAACAATTTAAATGAGCTGGAGCAGAAGCTGAGGGGGAAACACACTTGGGTCTTGCTGAGTCCACCAGATAGCATGGCTCTTCTCTACTTCCACGCTTGTCCATACCCCAGCGTGAGTCAGCTAGCTTTCAAGCTCTGTGCATGCATCAATCTGTTCAGTTCTTTGTGAATCAGTTCAACTCTGCTGCAGCACAATGAAGTGCAACACAGAGTTGTCAGCTGCTGTATAACTGCAACACTGCTTTGTGATTGGAATACTAAAACATGTCTGTTACCTTTTGGAGGATGTCTTCATGTTTGACAAGCAGTTTAAGATAAGATTGCACATGAAAGGTAAATATCTTCCAGGATATTTACATTTGAAACACTTCCAAATATTTATACTACTGCCAGTTTTGGTAACTGTTAACATTTTAAGTTCTTCTAATTGTACTCTATAAATACTTTATCAAATTTTTAAACAGCTCAGAGATGACTTTGTGTTTGCATTACAGTAGTTTTAACAGCAAGAGAAGTACTTGCTTATGTTAGGTTTTTGTTAAGCCACAGATAGTTGCATTTTCCTACAGTAAGATAATGCTTGCACAAACTTTCTTAAAAAAGTCATTTATTTGATCAGTCTTTAACATTTTTGTTTCCCTCAGTTCACTCTCTGTTGGCTACACTCTTCGTTCATAGTCAAGTGCTTCATTCAAGGACATGATAGTGAACTACTCAACAATACTTATTCCATTATTTGTTCATTAAGTCCTGATTTGGGAGATGCAATGTGAAGGAGTGTAGCTTTCAACCTTTAATAGTTTCCTCTAAGCAACGTTATCTTTGGTTTTTTGTTATTCATTTCAACGTATTCAATGCAAAGCTATTTTCATGTTAAATGCCTTAGGTGGGAAAGTTTTTAAGGCGTAAAAGTTCAAATCTCTCTCCTGAAGGCACATGCTATTTATTGTCCTGAAGACTCCCTGGTGCACCTCTTAAGGACTGTTCCCACAATGTCTCTCCCCCACGAAGTGAATAATCATTTCAGCAGAGGAGTGACAGACACGCCTCTGTCTGTCTTTTCTCTAGTCAGTAGAAATGTGAGGAAGTCCGTGTTCCTACAAGAACATGGTCTTGTGACCAATGCTCCTGTATTGGTGTGAAGGCAGGATCAAGACCCTGTTCCAAGGCCCTGGGGGAACCCTCAGGCTTTGCCCTCCTGCCCATGGCCCAGGACCCCATGACAGTGCCCTGGGGACGTGAGCCCCTGCCCCAGAGCTGCCGCAGCAGGGCTGGTCCCAGCTCCCCACAGCCCTGCCTTGCTGGGCCCACCCAAGGGCCCATGTCCCAGCCCCATGCCCAGGGAGGTGCCCAGTGCCTGGGGCTGGGGTTGCCCCGGTACTCCCAGCTGCCTTGCTCCCGGCTGGGGCAGCGGGATAGGCCCTGACTGCCAGGCCTTGCCCTGGACAGGCTCCCACTGCTCCTGGCCCAGGAGACCCCCTGGCTCTGCTGTGCCCTGACAACTGCTGCTTTCTCTGATAATTTCTGTCTTTCTATATTTTCAATGCGATTGCACTTCTTTGTTTGCTTTACCTTATTTAAACAGAAAATACCTCAGCGATGAGCAGAGTAGGCAACATGGCAGCATCATAAATAGCAGTGCATCACTGCCTCCCAGCACTGCCACCTTCACCTGTCTCTTCTGCACCTTTATAATGTTTACCTGTGTGTCTTGTTGGGTGCTCGCTCCATTTCCTTTAACGCATTGTCCCTTAGAAGTGCAAAGTGCCTCTGTACTTCTGCGCCAGCTAGGAGTCTTGCCGTGCTTACATTTCTACGGCTGCTGAGGGAGTTTTTTTCCCCCAATGCAGAAGAGCACTGCGTTAACCGTTGTTTTGCACTACATCCACCAGACAGCTGATGAAAAAAAGGTAGTGTGGCTCTTCATCACCTAGGGATTCATCCCAAAGGATCACAAATTTTCCCTGAAAATTACAGACCTTGTGCCGCTGGGCTTTCCCATAGCCCCTGAAGTTTAATGGCTGCTCTGTACAGAGCTGTGAAACAGCTTTTTATTTATCTATACATTTAGTCTACACTAAGCTGTGATTCTCCAAACAACAGTAAATAGATTGGGACTGTATTGTTTGCTAAATGAGAAAATCTGTACCTATTTCAAGAAATTTATTAAGTTGTGTCCACTGGGGAAAAACAGTGCTGCTGCTCACAGTCAAGATGTTTAATATGGCGTTGAGTTAGAAAGAGTTATTCTCACCCTTAAATTTGAAATACACAGTGTCTTCAAAGCATTAATTAAAAGCAGCTGAAGGAACAGATAAAGACACAAAGCTCCATCAGAAGAGAGTTTTATACTAACTGAACATGAACAGTCCCTTTTTTTTCTGCTTAAACAGGCTCTTATATCTGAACAACCAGATCAAAAGCCAACTGACTGAGTGCCAGTTCAACAGCTTTAGAGGCTTCTGCCATCTGCGGATGAGAGGCTGTCAGGTCTTTTAATCGCAGTGCATAGGCTGGGAAGGCAATACATCCCCTAACAGCAGCTAGAGTGGAATGACTTGTGGCTTCCTCCTCCTGCAGCAAATTGGAATTAGGACTCTGAACAACAGGCCATAAAGTATTTTATTATGTGGTCATGAGTGTCGCTTCCTATGAGGAACAGAGTGGTAATTTAGTGTGTAAAATTATCACTATGTGAAATCATATGTAACCATGAGCTCTGAACTAACTTTAACTGAAATGATCTCAGACTATACGGTGCTTTGCTGCAGGCCTGTTTGTGCATGTGCACACACTTATAAAATATTGGTTGTAAATTCTATTCACATCTGGACAGCAAGGAAACCTTGGTCCTGTTGAAGCTCATGGTGCCTGAGTTCCACAGACTTCCTGGCAAATACAGAAAATAAAAAAGAGGAAATCCCATTATGAAGATCTACTTAAGGTAGCAAGAAATTAATAAATCTAAGAGAGAATATCCCCTCACTGAAACACTTAGAATTTCAGCTAGAAAAGTGCAAATTACTGAAAGTAAATAACAATAGACTCTTACATACAGCAAAATCTATCTTAACAGCTAGTATATTTGGATTACGAGGACAAGATAAATAATCAAAGCCAAGACCTCATTATGTAAGTAAGAATTACCCTTTCTTCTTTCTGTTTGTTAGAAAAGTAAATAAACAAACAAACAAATAAATAAATATTTGGCTTTCATCAGGTGAGAAATGCAACTGATTTTAAGATTTTCTTTTTTCTTTGGGGCTTTTTTTTTTTAAATTACCCCTCTCTTCTTGAAAACATGTAGCAAGATTTTTCAACGAAGCTTTGGCTTTATGCAATATTTTTAATCCTTTTGCTGTGGCTCTGTGCTAGCTCTCCAGTTCATTGAACAGACACAGATACATTACCAGACATTAGACTTGAGTGAGAATATGGATAATTTAAAAAATGTTTCATCAGGTTTTCAGACTTTTCACAAAATCAAAATATTTTATAAGGCTTTTTTCAGCCAGATGCAGTAAAAATGCATTGTCTGTCTTTTTTTGCTGCATTTGGTATGTACAAAACTCTTACCCCCTAGTGGAAGAGTTTAGGCTGTGTATGTGTGTCCCAAGTCTTGTAGTGTGAGCAGAAGATTTAGACAGTAAAGCTTTCCTAACTCCTCTTCAGTTCCTTCTCAGCTCTGTCAACTAACAGCTGTAGCAACCCACAGACTGGTTTGTTTTCAGCACTGCGGCAACCATCTTTCATTCTACTGTAGTAAACAAGCAAACAAACAAATAAATGGAGTGTGATAAATATAAAATCTGGGGGTGAGAGGGGTTGCTTTTATCTGCTTGAAGCCTTAAATATTTGGCCCCAGGTGCAAAATGTAAACGCCTCTTGGTTTCAAGCTTTGTTCCTCCTGAAAGGTCATCATGCCTACTAGGCAGTCTTGGCTCATTGGTAATGTGGAGTAGTGCAGCAATGGGCACAGCAGACCATGCTCAAGGTCCTTGAAAGAATATTTGCTTAAGCAGCATTCCTATCTCACTTCAAGAGATACAGAAAAATAAAGGCTTCTACTAACACCTCCGTCTCTGACTGAGACCTTAGCGTTTGAACGTCTGTGGCACTATAAACTTCCTACACAAGTGGCAGAAGGAATTGTTCCTCTCTGACAGATCATTTTGTTAAAATCAGAAGTGCTTTAAATCAGCCAGTAGTGACATCCAAGAAAGTAAATGAGATAATTTTCCTCATGAGTTGGTCACTACGAACTACTATCTCAATGGGCTGCTGAACGACAAAGAAAGAACAAGGTGTCCTTGACTGTACCCCATTGTCAGATGGTGGAGTCATCCACATTGGTCTTAGTAGTTCTCTTACCTCAGTGGCACTAGGGACCTTTGTGTTTCCTACATCAGAAACATGTCTCTGAGTTCCCACTCTGCTTTAGTACCGTCTTTACTAGCTACAGCTTTTCTTTCAGGGTTCTCAACTGTATGCTTATTAGCAATGACCATTTCTCTGAGTACTGAATTATAGTAGATACTAATGAGTGCAATCTCTCTCTATTTCATTCCACACCATAAGTTTAAAGAATTGCCAAGTGCTGAAATTGGACTGTTCCTGTTAAAGCATCTGTCATTTCTTTCTCCTTAGCCCCATTCCCCCAGTACAGATCTGAAAGCCAAGAATGGGCATCAGGAGGAGATAGTTAATTCCAGCTTAGACACAGCTGCACTAACAAGGTTGGAAAGGAATTGCTGAGTTGCCACGTATTTTCAGCAGTGTGAATGTCACTGGCCAAAAACATTTCATGCTCAGTCTTCTTTTTCCCCTAAACTTTTCTGAACCAATTTTGTGGATAGTGAACTTTGCCCCTCTTTGTAGAATTTTATTGACTGCGTACACTCTGCGAATATATTTCAGCAGATACATAGACTTCCAGACATTTCCGAAGTGTTTCCAGAAAACAAACCATGCTATTTGGAGTTTGTGAATATGAATGCTCATGAAGCTTTACTTCCAAATACAGTTCTATTAGTTGGGATATCAGATCTTGTTAGCAAGCCCCCTTGTGTAACTCAAGAGCAAATCATGACTGATTTCTCAATACTGCTTTCTGTCCAAGAATGATAATTAGGCAAACTTAAATATTTTAAATTAGGACATGAAAATAAATTGACCATAGCAATGCTTGTGCCAGGTCATAATGTATTCTCTTTTTCATTTTTCCTCTTTTTCAACAGTCTCCTGTTCTCATTACAGTCATTGAATGGATAGAATCTCAAGAGACGTTTTTCCTATATTTTACCAAGTTCTACAAGAAAGTATTTTTAAAAAGCCTGTAACCTTGAATGTGTCTTGAAGCACAAATTCTAGCGCAGGAGCAACCTACTTTAAGCTGACTGCAGCTTCTACATGGCCTTTCAAAGAACATCAAAAAATTACAGGATTATTAAATCATATCACAAATGAGGCTGTAGTATAGGCAGCAGTGTACGTTACCTCTGTCTGCTGCTTTTTGTACTAAATCACTTGGATCACTTTACTTTGTTTCTTAATCATATACTTTAAAACTGCAGAATGCCACTGAATATTTGCTGTTCTTTCTACTTCATCACTTGGGTCCAATAGGATGACATTGGGCAAATCTATGCTTTTTTATAGCATACACTGCAGCCTTCCCTTCCCCCCCCCCGCCTTGTTAAATCCTAATGTCTTGGTAGATGAGTATATTTACATAAATAGTATGCAGGTGCTGAACTAGTGAATCGAATTCTCCCTCATGTCTTTCCCCAGCCTCAATACGGTCCATGATTTATGAGGTTGGCTGTGATTCTTTCTCCTTCTTTCCCTTACTCTTTCCTCTTCATAGCCACTATATTGCATTCAGTTGCAGTGTACACATAAAAATTATGTGCTTCACAAAATAAAATAATTACAATTTAGCCATCTTAGGAGATGAACTAATTGATGTCTATACCACATGAAAACAGGTTTGGTATACACTTTGAAGTAAAAGAATACCCACAGAGTCACAGATTATTTGAGGCTGGAAGGCATCTCTGGAAATCATCTGATCCAATCCCCCTCCTCAGAGCAAGGTCAGCTAGAGCAAGTTACTCTGGACTGTGCCCTGTTTGATTTTGAACATCTCCAAGAATGGAAGCTCCACATCATCTCTGGACAACCATTTCCAGTGCTTGACAACCCTCAAAGTAAAAAAGACTTTTCTTATGTTTAAATGGAGTTGCCTGTTTTTCACTTTGTACCTACCACACTAAGAGGCTTTGTCTTGTTGACTTCCTTATATTAGGTATTTAGGCACTTGGATAAGATCCCACCACCATCCTGAGGCTTTTCACTTTGAGGCTAAATATTCTGGGCTCTCAAAGTGTCTCCTCACATGCCAGAAGCCCCAGTCCCTTAAACATATTCATGACCCTTCACTGCACTCACTCCAGTAAGTCCATTTCTCACTAGAACAGAGGATCCTGGAACTGAACCAAACAGTCCAGATGTGTTTCACCAGTTCTGAGAAAAGGGCAAGGATCAGCTCCGCCAGCCTTCTGGCGGTCTTCCTCCTAAGGCAGCCCAGGAGTTCATAGAATCATAGAATAGTTTGGGTTGGAAGGGACCTTAAAGATCACCTAGTTCCAACACCCCTGCCATGGCCAGGGACACCTGCCACTAGACCAGGATGCTGTTGTGTTGAAATATTGTCAGTCTAGACCTGTTTAAAACCACAATATATTTTAAGACACGATATTTAAAAAGATGTATTTCAAGGCACTTATATTTGCCTTTTGTACATGATGCTAGGATATGTGTATAGGCGTTTTTCTATATGAATGGTATCTATTTTTATAGGAAGTTTCCTTCACAGTCTTTGGCAATAATTCAGACTTCAGGAGATAAAAAATGAGAATTCTGGCATTCTTATAGTACAAATGACATTTCTAAGTTATGATCTGGGTGTGATTTTGTAAGAGTTCTTTGCAAATTTATACGACGTGCAGAAAAGTCCCCTCCTTTCTTTTACAAAAATAAGAAATTAAACAGAGAATGTGATTTCTAATTAATAATTCATTTGTATTTGGATTTAAATCTCTATGATTTAGAAGCCCAAAATATTTAAATTTCAATATAAATATTTCCAAGTATTTCAAACATTAAATTACATTAGAATTTTGAGATCCTGTATTATCCTTTATGATATCAAAATAACTCATCCCAGTATTTGATTGCTGGAAAATTTATTCCCAGTCACATCAGTTACAAACTTCCTAATAGCATATTAATAAATCTAAACATTAGAAGAAAAGCAAGTCGTTAACTACAGATTTGAAATATCAATGATCACTTCAAAATCTGTTATTGAAGAACTGATGTTTTAATTTATGAAGTCTCTTTTTTTTCTTGTTTTTGCAGTCAGTAAATACCTAGGTGATCGTTAGCTGTTGTGGTAAGCATAATTTTGAAGACGTTTATAGTTTACACTTAATTTTATGACTACATCTGACTTTTCACAGAGACTATATAAAAAAGGTTAGGAAAAAATAAACTTTGGAACACAAGAAAGAGAAATCATAGCTTCCACAGAGTAGGAATATTTAAACAGTGATGAATGAACAGGTGTCATGAGTGAGTTCAACTGCTTTAAAAGAGCTGGATGTTGAGAAATATAGAGGAAACTGTGAATGAAATTAGGCAAAAAATGAATAACCTAAAGATGCTAAAAGAAAAACTAAATGGTCCAAGCCTGTCTAACACAACTGACCAGAAATCAATTCTGTTCCTGGGTGTATCATCATCACGTAATTTTGTAATCATAACCGTTCTGCACAGAAGCTTCTCCATCCACAAAACAGTGGTATATATTTTGAACATTTACTGGATGCTTTGAGACATGTTGGAGTTACACAGATTTGAAATATTAGTATAGCTAGGTCTGCAGTAGTAGCTGAGATTTTTTGAATCACATCATAAGCATCACAAGCGTTAAGGATAACTGTGTCACATACACCCGGTATTGCTTTTCTCCTCATGCAGTTTACTGAGCTGTACAGTTCAAGTGAAATATTCAAATATCAGACTATCGCACTAATTGAATTTCCCCACAAAAAGCTGTTCAATCTTTATTACAAAAAATAATCCAGAAATTTAGATTGCTATGCATTGAATACAATAAACCACCAGATCCCTTCGACATATAATAATTACTCTGTTAAGTTACTTTGAATACTTATTTCATTCCCTTTGGAGTTCATATTTATACATTTTCATTTATAAATTTTATAGAAATACGATTTTAATGTGTTTGTTCATATATATATATGTTGTATACACAGACACACACGTATATACAGAGCCCCAAAAACAGAATGCTTATCTCTTTGAAAACAGTCCTAACAATGAGACAGACACATAAAAGTATTGGGGATAGCTTTTCTTGGCAGTGACAACAATGTTATCATGTCATTTTGTGCAACTATAAAAAAACCCCCACAAAACAGCAAGAAACCCGTATGTACTGAGTCAACCTTCTTGTATGTCAGACTTAGAAAACATAAGAGGTTCAAAAGAATAGGTGATGGGAGTAACAGGGGATACGAGAAATACATTGATATCAAAAAGCTCTTCTGTTTCTTTTTTTTTTTTCTTTTCCTTTCTCAGTGTCTCTCATTCTTGTCTCTCTGTTTCTCTGACTTACTCTTTCCCCCCACAGATCTCTCTGTATATTCTTCTTTCTCCAAGTCTTCTGTACCTCTATTTCACCTTCCTGTTTTCTTTTTATTCCTAGTTTTATTAGAACTCTGTACTCTCTATGACTCTCGAATTTCTTCTCCTCCCCCAGCAAAATTCAGCTTACATGCCAAGTTACCAGTGTTGGTACCCCAAAATTAGTGTTAACAAGAAATGTTTGGTTTGGTATCTATAATTTAGACTGGCTCTGGCCATTTCTAGTTTTAACCAATGAAACTTTTATGGTACCCGTCATAGGAAGTTGATTAGGAAGAAAAAAGCATCAGCCAGCTATTGTCTCCTGACTTTGGAGTTACTGAGTGCATCACTTATTACCATCAGAAGCTAGACAGGATTGTTCTTTAGGGCTCAAATTATTACCATTATGTTCAAAGGCCACTACCAGTCAATCATGAAAGTAAAGTCTGTGCTTCAAAAGACAGGCTGGCGAAGCATCTAACTTACACATGACCTATTCGGTAGCTGCTGCAGCCATGAATGGCTACTTGATGGATCAGAAAAAAACAAAAAAACACAACAGTAAAATGAGAACACCATTCACCATTTAATTAATATTAGAAACTTGTACTGGAGTATATATTTTTTTTCTTTTATTTGGACAGAAGCCTTAGAGGTATTAAAACTTCTTTAATCATTTTTGGGTGAGATTGGTGTGTATCCTCATCCTGAAAGACAGTCTAGGATAGCAATAAGAGAACCATTTGTTTTACAGAGGATCCAAAAAACACCCAATAAGTAGTTCTTAATCAATTCACATTGTTTCATAGAACCATAGAATTGTAGAAAGTTTTGGGTCGGAAGGGACCCCTAGAGGCCGTCTAGTCCAACCCCCCCGCAATGAGAAGGGACACCACTAACTACATCAGGTTACTCAGAGCCCTGTCCAACCTGGTCTTGAATGTTTCCAGGGATGGGGCCTCCACTACCTCTCTGTGGGCAACCCGTTCCAGTGTTTCACCACTCTCATTGTAAAGAATTTCTTCCTTATATCCAGCCTAAACCTACCCTGTTTTAGTTTAAAACCATTACCCCTTGTCCTGTCACT
>Ga0065711_1038302_pt1 | contig 18930 bp, 9 predicted proteins | sample Hoacrofraction12_FD_59098 | JGI IMG/M metagenome (GOLD analysis project Ga0065711, IMG submission 59098) | Hoatzin crop microbial communities from Cojedes, Venezuela - Epithelial fraction 12 v2 (version 2) | ecosystem: Host-associated > Birds > Digestive system > Esophagus > Crop | place... | reverse complement strand
GGAGCAGGTGAACGCATGGGGCCCGGTGCTGGGGTGGTGCAGGGGCAGTTTGAAGCTGACACCTGCCTTGGAGCCTGCATCGCCACTCAGCAGAATGCAGACATGGCCAGGGGGAGTTGTACAAATACGTGTTCAAAAGATACAGGTGTAAACGTAGGGGCAGGGAGCAGCTTTTGTGCATTTTTACAACCTTATGAGACACTTACTTTGTCCAAAGCTTTGATGAGCTGAATGCAAAGATAATGGAGCACAGAACTATTTACATGCTGATGGGTAAGGACACAGAAGAGTTGGATTACACCAACATGGGCGGCCTCTCTATCCACTGAATGCCAACCTACAGTCATGCTGGAAGCGGCTGGTGCCCCTTATGCTCACTAGTAGCTGGTTGACAACTACTGGGTTGACATGGTTTAAATGATCACCACCATAAAAAAAAACAACAAACCCTGCTAGGTCTTCGACAGTGCTGGCAAGAAGCTCTCACAGCACCTTCTCTATGAGGTCACTGTCATTAAGTTTCACAAGTGTGGTACGGCAAGCTGATGTCCCTGCAGCAATATCAATCCAGCAGGACATATGGGGAGTGAACCCAGGTCTTCTGAGAACTCTGCTGGCTGGGCCACCCACCCTGGTGGTGTCCTGGAATAAAAGCATTAATTGGAGGCTAAATTACCTTCTCCTGCAGGTGGAAGGGTCGGGATCTCAGAAGCTACATACTACCGCTCAGCTCATTCAGAACAGAGTCAATGGCAGCGCACTCTGCAAGCAGGGCTGCACCAGCACTGAGGACCTTGGTCTCAGATCTCCAGAGGAAGGAAAAAAACAGTCTGCAGCTTGGAAAGAGCTGGGACCTGAGGCAAAACCTGTACTTACTGAAGACAGTCTGTGTGACATCTAAATACACTTAACAGGAGCCAATGGTGAGACCCCATAGCCTGGCCCTTGCATCCTTGACCATATCTTGATGTCTCAAATTAGAGCGTTTAATAAGAGTATGTTATAATGTGAGCCAAGACAGGATCAATGGGTTTATTGTACGTTAAAATACATTATAGAGCGGTATTAGAGAAGGAGCCCTCCTGCTTGGCTCATTACTGCTAGTGGAAGTTAGTCTCTCCAGACTCGATGAGAGTCACATACGCAGTAAGTTAGTGGGCTGCCTCATGTCCAGGTCTGTTAATCTCAACAGGAGCTGTGCTAAGCAAAGCCCTATTAAAGAGAATTTTAATAAAGGGCTGATTTGTAAACACATATGACCCCAGCCTCATTTGTAATGTAAGGAATACGCGTTGTCTCACCTCTTGCCTGTCTACTAAACTTTAAAAAGGCCATTTGCTGTGATACATTACTCTCAGAAGTCTCAATGGATTTTCCTAGAACGTTTCCTACAGACTTTCTATTGAAACTAAATGGAACTACCCATGTTGGATTACTTTGAAATCTCCCTAGAATTTCCTACTGATGCTGTATAGGCAATTCTTGCAAGCAGAAAGGAGAATAAAGCATTCCTGTTCCCCCTCTGCTTTCCTATGGTTGCTGCCAAAGATGGAGGCAGTTATCCCTCTGTGGGGAGCCCGTGGAGTTTCTCTGACTCAGAGAAATCTCAGAATATCTGTAAAGAGCATTTATTGATTTGTATTTGCACATTTGGAAAAGCAAACTCCAGAAAGGATATTAAATATAAAAAGATTTTTTTCTTTTTTATTTCGTACAAATGTTAAAGGGCCATATTCTAACTTGAGTGACATCCCAGGCAACCCTATTGGACCTTCAGGAGACTGCACTGAGGAGGTACAAACCAGCAGAGAATCTGGCCCACTCTACTCACCTTCTGGCTGAAATCCATACAAAATATCAAATTTCTGTTTTTTGTTCAAGTGCAGAGTCTAAACCCCACATGATAAACTAAACACGTGGACTTGGCACTAAAAAATACAGAACATGAAAGGTTGATAAGTGGTCCCATTCCAGTGTCCAAAAGCCCTTTCCACACCAAAATATTAGCTTAGCATAATATCCTAAGCTGAAAAACTCAGGATTACACAGACCAGAGAAGAGAGGCCTAAGAACCAGTCTCTTCAGTGACAGCAAGCAGAGGGATAACCTGCACTGTCACTATATGGGCTGCTCCCGTCTGTTGGGCAGGTAGAGAATTCTTCTTCATAGCAACACTGACCATTTGTTATTTAAAGACTATCTTGGCAATAGCCTGTCTGAACACTAACACGCCACATGCAATCCACAGTATCTCAGCTTTTAGTCCAAAGAAAGTCTGGTGGACACTTTTAAAGTTATGTTCATTTGGGAATTTACAAAGAAAGCAGAAAGGATGTGTCTTTCCATAATTTCAAAAGAGAAATACAGCATCATGACTGAGTGGATAAAACTTTGGGAGGCCGCAGCAATGTTGCTTTTTCTGCATTCACTAGAGTCAGTTATGGCTAAAAGCCTAAAAGCTGAGGAGGGAAGTTTCATATGTCCAGGTGTTTCACTGGTGGGTGCCTGGCTGCATGGGTCTGGGAGATGCTCCCAATGGCACCCGTGTTGCTCACAGGGTGGACAAACCACTCTGCTGATGCAGTTTTTCAGTGCTTTCTCCCCAAGCCCTTCCATTTTCACTGCACCTGTGGCTAGCACAAATAGTGATGGAGGAGGAAGACAGCAGCCTGTCAGGACAGCTCACCTCTCCTTGAATTCATTCCCTTTCTTCCCTAGCAGGGTACCAGCACCTTCCCTACCAGGCTGTTAATGTGCACCCACCACCGGCCAGACCAGGAGCCTCTGGGGGAGGTGGCAAGCAGCGCTGCTGCTGGAGCTGGGCATGGAGCGAGGCACACAGCGTGGCTCCCCTAGCCAGGCACGGAATCTTACAGCGATGGCAGCCTGCTTCCAGCCATGCCCCTTCGCGGCAGGGGTTCCACTGAGCGAAGAGCTATGTGCCTGCAAATTGCTGGATGTACATGCAAGGTCAGAGTTAATATGCTCTGCGTGCTCAATAAATCTAGAGCTCTCTGGCAGAGCTGGGCAGGCACCATATATGTGGTTTTTAGGGAGAAATTCCCCTTTTCTGACTCTGTCTGGAAGCAAATGTTTCACCCTGCAAGAAAAATGCTGGGCTCCTCTGATTTATGGTAAACACCCATCTTAGTTATAAAGCGCCAGCTCAGAGTTCTCCTAACAATCAGAGAACACTGCAGTTATTTTTAATTTGTGCCTAGAGAAATGTTTTGTGGGGAGAAAAAAAGAAAATAGAAAATAAGTATTTTTTTAAAGAAATCCTCCCGTTGCAGTAATGGTGAAAACCAAACATGGCTCAGTCCCGTCCAGGGAAACTGTGCCATGTGTTTCTTGCCACAGGGGATCAGACTGTCAATGAACAGTTTGGGAAATTTGTTAGCATTAGTGCAACACACATTTACGCTGATGGAAAATCTCACCTGCCCTCGTGCAATAGTCTATGCTGCAGATGACCTTACTGAACTTCCAGACATTTGGGAAACAGCCATTCCTGCGGGCTGCTGGTTTCAGCCTGGTGGAGGAAGAGCCGTCAGAGCTAGATCCCTGTACACGAACTAGCACAGCTCAGTTGAAATCAAGAGAGTGACGCTACTGCAAACAAGCATCTGACTTCATTTACAAAGCCAGCAAGCTGGTCCTTTCTATTCACACAATCTGAACGGCATATGTTTCAAGAAATGATGAACTGTAGATTAGTCTAACTACTTCCCTTTAAGAACACCAGCACAGACAACATTAGGTATGTGCAATCCTCACGACAGACCCGTGGAAGCACTGCACGATTGGTGGAAGTGAGGGTCAGTCAGGGGTGATGCTTCTTTGATGGGTGATGTAGGAAAAGGCACCGTTTACTGTGAAGCCTCCGAACAGATGGTTGGCAATACAGTATAAAGTGACTTGGAGTGTTCGCAAAGGGGAGTGGGATCATATGGCAAAGCTGTAATTGTTATTAATTATCTATTACCAGATTAGAGGTACATTAGTGACCTGCACCACTTATCCAGTGCACTAAACCACGCAGAGGTTCTTATAACATAATAAGGTTAAAACAATAATGAAACAGTACAAGAACACGACACACCATAGCACAGCACCATGGCGTTAGTGGGGCTCCAGGAAAAGCACTGTAGCCGAATAACGCGGGTTCCCGTGGAAGTGAGTTGTGTCACATTATGGAGATGGGAGGGGGAGTGGATGCCATACAAATAATTGCTCGCAAACATACCTAGCATTTTCCTTGGTGATACTCAGGGTTATGTGAATAAAACTGGAGCTAATCAAAATCCTCTGAATGATCCCATTAATTTCTGTGGCTGAACTCAAGCTGCAGAACTTGCTAAAGCAGGAGATCATTAAAACAGATAGAGAGCTAGGATAAAATGAGGGGGGCTGGCCCTTGACCAAACCTTGATCACTACAGTGGCTTAAGAAGGTTTTTGTCTCCGTGTCCCTTGATAAGGAATTGCTGAAAAGGTGATGGAGAAAAATAGCAGTCTAACTATTAACATGAAGTTACATAGCACAGGTTTGCAGCTGCAGGATGCAAGCCTGGCCATCAGCCCCATGTCTCAGCAAAGTCTGTACCTGGGCTTGCCTTTTTCCTCATTAGGAAGTGCCCCGTTCCCCTTCCTCTGCATCACTCGGAAATAAGATTTCAAGCAACTGCCTAAGCGTTTTGTAATTAGCATTGTTGGGCTCCTGCCCAGAGATCCCTGTCATCCCCCAGAAACCTGTTTTGTGGTGTTCTACACACAGAAAAGCTCAGTTCTTCCTCTGCAGAGCTGACGTTCAGTGGCTCATCCCCACTGGGATGTCCTTGTGCTCCTGAATGGCCTCCCTGGTGCTGTCCTTACGTTGGAGGAGGAGGAGGGTGGACTGGAAAGCCCCAGATCTGTTTGAAAACAGCACAGACTACAACCCCTGACACATACATGAACCTATCTAATGAGGTCTCTTAGTGACCGAAAGGAATAACTCACTGCCCACGGCCTCTATTCCTGACATACACAGATATGATGTGCACAGTCATAGGTGTCCAGGGGAGAAAGCATTTCCAAAAAGATCATTTATAACCCCAGACAGCTGGCACCAGCTTTATGTCAAAAGGCAGTTTTGCCTTAGCCAAAGATTATGATGCCATTGGAGGAAAAAAAAAATTTTCTTTTAAAGTCCTAACCTTGTCTCAAGCCAAAATTAAAAAAAAAAAAAAGAAAATCAATAAATCTTAAATTGTATTCAGCTGGGACAGATGGAAAAGATATTAAATGTTTTGGCATTTGGCCAAGTGCACATTTAATGCAAAAATTGATGTCAGTGAAATAACCTTTTCTCCTTTTAAAAGCCCTCTCCAAGTTGATTATTATCCACCAAAATAAAAGAAAAAAGAGGGAAGAAAGGAAATAAAGGAAATGTAGCCGAGCCATGCATTAACAGATCACTCTGAGTAACAACCCAGCAGAGTTTATGGCACAAAACATGAACCTTATTTCAAAAGATTTTGGTTGGGGTTGATAATACTCCGTATCACCAGAGACCCGTGCAGCCTGCTCTGCTGCCCGTGGCTGAACTGTCTTCCACCTAGTGCTGATTTAGTGTACAATTAAGACAATGTCTATGAGATCTAAAGCAAGTACCTACTTCCAGGGGGATACTCCTAGATCTAGTTATTATCATGCCAGCACACGAAGTATCTCTTTCCAAATAAGCACCTAAGTCCTGTTGATAGTCTCCTGACAAAAGGCACAATCCTGCAAAGTGCTGAGGATGCTCAGCTCCCCCTGAATTCACTAGAGGATGGAGGTGATTATTGCATTGCGGAAGGTGTCCAAAGGCTAACACTCAGAGCTCAGCATCTTTCAGGATCTGGTCCAAAGAATATTTCCATTCAGAATTAAGAGCAAATAAATTTTTTTCCTCTTTTTCTTATGAGCGAATCAAATAAATGGACTGAGAGTTATTTCTCCCCTGAATATTATTTGTGCTTTTGAAAGATTCTGCTGGCAGACTGATTGCTCTGGAATATTTATTTAATTTACTCATTGTTTTAAATTTATGCTGCATGTTCATTCACTATTCTCTAGGTACACACATAAGTATATACATATCTTTTTTGAAATATACCATCTCACTGATGTAGACAAACAAGAATAACAGGAAGGTGGAAAGTACGCTTAAAGTAGAGGCTGAGATGTAAGCACAACAATGCTGGGGTCTTCTCATTGCTTGGCAAATGGGGTCAATATAAAAATACCTGCCATTACATATGGGGAAAACAGAGGCACAGAGCACGGCTGCAGCCTACTCAACATCTCTGAGCATCTGGAGCAGCGGTAAGAGTATAGCTAAGTGGTCCCCGGTCCAAAGGGATGTCCTAGTAGCAAGACCTCGTTCCCCACGCTGTTAAAGCCTACGATTTGGCCCTCTGAAACTTCCCTATGGCCAGCCTAGGAACTGCCTACCTTTTTCCAGGAGTCCATTGACAAATTGCTCTAGAAAACCAAGCTATCTTTTCATTTTCCATCTGTTATAAAAGGTAGGTACAAATCAAAGTAGTTGCAAAAATACAGGCTCTGTAGCATAACTAAGTACATAGATGTTTAAAATCCATGCCTGTGCCAATCATTGATTGCCAAAAAAACAAGCAAGCAAGCGTCTATATCTAAACCCTCCTTCCCACAAACAAAAAAGAACCCTCAAAAAACAGCCTTCAAAAAACCAGCTGCGTTTAATTCTCCAGTAAATTTTCTTTTTTTTTCCAGATAAAATTAGCAACGCACTTATTGATTTCTGTGTAGCTGGAAATGCACAGGTAGAGCTAAAAGAAGGGTAAATAAAACATGATGGACTCTCAGGGTTAGATAAAAGAAAGTGCTTATAAATGCAGAAGTCCATGAGCAGAACAGAAACCGTGAAAGGTTCAGGCAAGAGGCCAGGAAGCCGATTGCATTCTGTAAGCTATTATTTGTGTTAAAAATCTCCAGGAATTGACCGAGTATGAGCTTTCTTAAGCAAGACCTTTTGCCAAGATCTATATGGTTCTAATCGTCCCGTATTCTTCATATTGCAGGAATTTCCGTAAGTGTTATCCTGTCTTGTCTTTGCAAACAGAGGAACTGGTGCAGGTGCACACGGACAGTTTAAACAAATTGGTTAATAGGGGCAACATGATGCAATGCTGTTGGTTTAAGTGAGCTTTGATCAATAGCATTCATGACAACAGCTGAGTTTTTTTGTCCTTAATGCCAGGAGGTATGTTTACCACTTCACTGGTTTTAAAAGTAGGGGACTGAGTCTGGGAAAATCAATATGAAAGTGAAACTCTCCTAAGTTACAATGGAACTTACAGAAGATGGGATGCAAAATGGTCGAAAACTCAACAAGAGTTGGGACTCCTTGGATCCAGTGCACCATCCCCTGTTCCTCCTCCACATGGTAGGGGACAGGCCACCTCTCCTACTATTCTCAGTTTATCCACTTTCAAAATTGGTTTAAGAAATTAGATGACCTGCACCAGTGGAGTTGCATCAAGATGATCATACCTGGTGTGAGATTCAATAGCTGAAGTAGTTGGACCCAAATCATGTAGGGATTTAAAGATCCGCATCACCAATGTAAACCAAAGCAACAACTACAATATGCAATAAATCAAGCCTTAAAACTATACAGATATTTAAGTACGCGTGTGTATGTATATTTAAAAATATAAAGTGTCTTCATCAAAACTGGCATAAGGAGAGAGCTGACTGTAACAGATAGTTCTCATGGATCAATGTTGCCTTGACCTTTCCGTGTTATGTTTTTGATGCTGCTACATTTTTTCGCAGAATCTAACAAGCGCGTACTTCTGCAGAAGAATTTACTGTATCTCAGTGATACAGACTTCATAGCATTTAACCTTCCCAGCCTAAGTTTAAATGAGGTTGTGCGTGCACGTATGTTTCTGTGTTGCTGGGCTATGGATAATTTCTACTTCTCCAACTAGTCTGATAGGTACAGGGCAGATATTGTATGAAAAGTGACTGCAGAGTCAGCATGCAAAAGACAACACAAACAATAACGCATAGAAATTTGGTAAATGAACAGCTGAAAATGTAACTTCATTTTGTTATATGAATCTAATGTTAAGTTAAACACACTATTCTTACACTAAACAAGAAGGCCTCCAGCTGGAATGCCTGGTCTATTGGCTTGGTATTGTCGCAGGATATAAGAACACATGACCACATACCCAGCTCTTGAGAGACAAAGCGGAGCGAATTATTCCCTGCTTTCCCTTCTCCACCTTTCCTACATCATCAGAAGCCTCCTGGGACACAGACTGTGCCCAGACAGGACTGCATGAAGGACTCTGTGAGATGGGTCCATTTTGGGGCCTTTAGTGGCTACTGCCATACAAGTAATTATTAAGACTGTGAATAAAGCAACAAACTCAAGCAGCAAGCTGAAATGGGAAATGGCCCCATCCTGCATTTATGCTCTCACTCTGCTTCAGATCCAGTGAGCGATGCTGTGCACAACGTATGTCCAGGTGCCTCAGTTTCCACATTTGCAAAGAGGAGATAACTGTACCAACCAGCGTGCCTTAAATACTTCGAAATGTAAGTATTAAGAGCGTAGAGATGTAAAATTTGTACAGTAGACTGCAGTATTATTCACCAACTAGACATAATCAGCAAGAAAGATGACTCAGATATGGCTCTCATTGCTCCAGAGCAATAAAAAATATCTTCTACAGTAAATTTTAAAAATTAGTTTGTGTCACTTCTGAGTTACTGGAAAAGTAACATTGCTTGTTCTGTTCTTATAAATAAAATACCATCAAATTATCATGGACAGCATGAAACATAATGTTCAGCAGAGACAATCCATAGTGAGGGGTCGTTTTGCGTTCACGGACTTGGTTATGTGGTCCTACTGCAATTCACCTGTGAATTGAACCATCTGCAATTAACTTCATCCTGCTAGTAACCAATAGCTATTAAACTCACCTATCAGAAGCATTTCCTTATGTAGAACATCAAGTGTTTAATCTCAGACCTGAACAACAGCACCAGAAGGTTTTATTTATCAAATCAAGTCACACGGTGTAAGTGTCAAAAGAAAGATTTAAAAATAAGGTTTTAAGACTACCGGGAGAAACTGGAGCGTTCCAGGTACAAATAGAGAAACACAGCCTGTCTGTCACATGGCTAGCAGCAGAGAGAAATGTAATCTACAGTAACAGCACTGCTTTCTCTTTATTTTCACTTTGCTCAAAGGGCACTTTTCATCCACAGTTCCCAGCCTGGTGGGTGGCAGCTGTAGCATCGGCTCAGAATTCAGACCCAAAAACAATCCATGCCAGCCCAGTCTCACCCTGCAGGACATGGGCTCACTGAAGAGGTGGCAAGGGACTCCACCTGGCCCAAAGCAGTTTACAGCTGTGTATGGAAGAATAATGAAAAAATACACCATCCCTGTAATGAGATCTGCATATGCCAGGGCTGGGCTGCTACAGCCTGGGCTGTCCCATGAGACCTGCAAGCTGTTGTGTGGCTACAGAGGAGGGACTGTCCCCAGGGTCCACATGGCCCGTGGCATTGCCCCAGAGCTGGCACCCTGCCTACGGCATTGAAAATGCTGATCAGTTCTGGTCCTGGGAGTTTAAATATGTTTTTATTGCTTTTATTTATTTATTCTTTCATCTCTTCTCATAGGAAAGAGGACAGAGTTATGTCCACAAAGGTCACCCTAGGGTGCTGGGACTGATTTTCTTACCAGGTCAGATTTTAAAGCAACCATCCTCCACCACGCAGTGCAACCCTACCAGTCCTTAGTCCAAAAAGCGATGGGAGCAGCTGTTGCTTGCCCTGCAGTCTGGAGGCTCACACCAGCTCTTCCCATTGCTCGACAGCAGAGGTTGTTGCAGGTTCAGCTCCCTCCAAAGCCAGAATGGCTTGCATTTTGTCCTGCAAGTTAAGCGTGACTCTCAAGCTGAAGCTGCTATTTGGTTTGTAAGGACAGAAATAGGACTGTGGATATTAACTGCTAGCAAATAATTGTCTGATACAATAAAGCAGAACATCACCTGCTCCCTCAGAAAATTTTTCTTTTTTCCTGGTGCCATTGAAAATAGTCTTTCCTCCCCCATTTCTGAGAATGCAGCAGAGAAGACTAAAGATTTGCTGTCGTAGGGTGGATACCAGGATCCATTTACACCTTTTGTGGGGAACAGGGTGCTAGAGGCCGCAGATCAGTTTGAATTAGCAGACCCTTTAATTCTGAATTTCCAATTTATTTGCTGTGCAATCAGGACAAGAACATAAGGGGAATGAAATAAAAATCGAGGTCTCTACTCAACAGTGTTTGCTAGTAGATTACCTATGGTAATGTGCATAATTTTCACTTCCTTATCTGTCTTCCCCAGACAGGTGACCCTGAGTTATTAGCACTGTTTGTATCATTAAATACTGGGCTGAGATTATAGTCCAAGTGACTGCACAACACCGTGTGTGAAATTCAGATCTCCTGAGCACCTGCTAATCAAGTTCACTTGGGCTGATCTTCCATCTCCAATTCTGGCTAATCTAGGATTTAATAAAAAAAAAAAAAAGCAGGTAGCCTCCTCCAATTCCTTCACAGCTTAATCCGCGTATGCAAAGACCGTCAAAAGCAAGCACACACTGCGAGGGAAGGGAAAAGATCACCCCGAGACAGCCAGGGCAGGCAGCGAGACAGCACAAACTCACTTCACCACTGCCGTGTAAAACGTTTTTGGTGACATGGAACTAAACCAGGGGAGGAAAAACATGCAAATGCACCGGAGTGGAGGAAAAAATGTTCACTTCAAGCAGAGCAGAGCAGCAAGACCTGTCAGCATGCGCCATTTTGTGTGTCTGCTTTATCTGTTGGAGGTCAGGCAAACCAGGTAAATAGGGCTTATCAGCACAGATTCATTAATGTCTTTTCACTGCTGCCACAAATGCTCTCCAGCACTCAGGATTGTTCCCATGTCTTGCAGGAGGCAAATATTTGCAGTGCAGGATGAGGGTGGTTTGCTTTTTGGCAGAGCGTGCTGTGGCATCGGTACTGCTAGAAGACATGTCCCTGACTCTGAGGGGTCCCGCTTGCCCCTGGGGACAGGGGAGAGGGGGATGGAAAGAGCCATTGTATCTGCTTTGTCCCGCTGAGCGAGGGATGTGCCTAAATATCTGCAAAGGGTCTAAGGTCAAGAGAGCAAGGAGCAGACTGGAGCACTCCTGGCTCCTAATTTAGCAGCTAAATGCAGTCCTTTTTCTGCTTTTACAGCAAAAAGCATTGCCTTTGGACAATAAACAGCCCAAATTATTTATAACCCCCTTGAGCAATGACGTGGCTGGCAGATAGCTTTGTTTTTGGGATCACAAAAAGAAGGGTGAAGATCTCCAGGCGTTGTGTCCCTGATCACTCGGTGGTGGAGAGTCTGCAACCATCCAGCCTGCCTTACCGATAGCACCGTGTTCCTTGTACAGGGTAGCCAGCTCTGGTTTTGTTAAGGATAAATTCCCCAATTAACATCTATCATCCCTCTATTTGATACATAGATTAGTTTAAAATAGAATAAACATAATACTACTGTTACTACAGTAATATAGAAGCATATAAAATATAACAATAGGGCAGTGATATGTTTATTTCTGAAAAGTTAATTCCGTATTTACTAATCAATGAAATGTCAACGAATGTACTATGCTTCCAGAAAGTCTGGGTTATTCCGGCTCAGGCCTGTTGCTGATGGCTGAACTCTGGTGTCCTCCACCCACATTTGGAGGTCTCTTTCAGAAATCCAACTGAACCCAACGAAGCTACTCAAGATATCAGGTGCTTCTCAGAGCAACAATACCAGAATATTAACAGCTAGCTACCTGGAACCACTGATATCAGCAGGTGTACTTAAAGGGAAGTGTTTAATCAAAGATATAATGAAATGAGGTATGAGAGTCTGACCCCTTGGTATGGAAAATAAGTTGATTTGAATGCAGGAAATCTGAAGAACAGAGCAGTCAGTCTCAAACCCAGCTGGGAAACAGAGCTGCAGAATGCCATGAGCCGGTATCACATTTGGTCCCTCGAGGTGTTGGGACACTGCTCTGGGACATAGCAAAAATCCCGGGATCTGCAGCTTGGCAGACTGTGCACCTCCTGCACTCTGTGTAGAGCCCTTCAGCATTGGGTGATGCTGGGTGCAGACATGGCTAATATCCTCAGTGCTAATAGGGGAGCTCCTGTCGCCTCCTGCACGAGCCCTATCCCTGGTAAAGGATAATGTTGAGGAGAGAGATCTGCATCCTGAACAGGCTTTTGTCCTGGCCATGGGATAATGAGGCTCCTTTTGCAGCCCTTGAGGGGCCACCGTGGACTCAATGCTGAGCCCAAGACATGGCTGAGGAAAGAAGCTATTGGAGTTGTTTCTGTGTAGATATCAGTTCATTGCAGATGTAACTAGTAAAGTACCCACAACTGTCACAGATGGTTTCTTAGCAATATAAAGAGTCCTTGCCTCAATGGAGATAGCTGCAGTTTTACTAAGGATGGCTGCACTCCAGGTGCTTTGGTCTTAACTAGTCAAAATGAGTCATCTACCACACTGCATACACAAACTCCTTCACGGCGATATGGAAAAGAAAATAGAAATAAGAAAGATTTCCTGTGCCATTTCCTCTAGAGCAGCCACTGCCTGAACAGCCTAACATCTCTTCCCTGGTCTGAGCTCTCTTTTCCACACACGAGGACAAGGAAATCAGGAGGGGATTTGCCTGTGCCTCTGCCCAGCAACGTGTGTAGCACAGCACAGAGCTGGGTGGGAGCTGCAGCTGCCTTAGAGCTCAGTTATTTCTTTGACAGCAGTTCGTAAAAAAAAAAAAAACAACAAACCAGGAACCCCTAATATAAAGTATTCCTGAAGTGCAGTCCTACATTTCCTCCCTTCCCCTGCTTGATCACCCTCTCCAACATAGGCAGAAATGCCAGCGCTGCCTGGGAAACTGACCCCTCCATCAGCACTGGGAAGGGATGCCCCAGTCACGGAGCAGAGCTCGCAGAGGCGGTGGGGGTGGCTCTGAAAGCAAGGGGTCAAGGATGGGGGCTGCGAGCACTCGGCTCTTTGTAGCAGAGCGGAGGGGCTGGGGTGCACATGCTCACTGCTCTCCTCCGGACCAAGCAGCTCCTCTCCCCGCACCGGGTAGATGTGAGCTGTGCTGCTCCCTCAGCACGGCCTGATGCATTCTGCCAGAAGCCCCTCATCCCCAGGTGCACAAGGCAGGAGGGCAGAGGATCTTGTGGAGGGTAGATGAGACAGGCACAGATGTGCCAAGGGAATGGATGTTAGCTAGATAAACAGATGTGCAAGGCTTAGCTGAAGATGGACACGTACAAGAGAGATTCCCCTCCTCCTTTCCTTGTTTCTGAAGTTAAATAAATAAAACCCTGTTCTTGCCCTAGGCATGTTTCTGCTGGATGTTCAGCTGAAACCTTCTCAGCAATTCACTTAACAGTTGTGAGTATGATAATAGCAATAATAAAAAACCCAAACAAACAACACACAAGAAAACCACAGGGTTTTGCAAGACCTCATAGCTGGTTGCTCCAAATATCTGCAATGCCATCACACTATCTTGCTTGGTTTATAGGGATGGGTGAGTTGGAAAGAAGTGGCTTATTTCATTTCTATTCTCTTACTTATTTGACATTGTTTTGATTAGAAAAGAGAAGCTATTGGCACTGGGTGTAATAGCTTTTATACCTCTCCTCAGTGTCAATATTAGATGCAGAATTCTGCTCACCTACCAGCACAAATTACTCTCACTCACTGAAAAGAAAAAAAAAACATTTTAGTAGAAATATTGCTCACTTGGAAGTTATTTTTTATGAGTATTGAAAAAGTCTTCATCTATGCTGCAATCCACCAACCTACAAAGACTTCTAGTTTGAAACAGCTAGAAAACAGCTAGTCTATGGTCAATGTGGTATATCTAGTTTCTCCCTGAAGAATCCAGATGTTCACACTTCTCAAAAAAGAAATTATAGGTCTAAGTGTTGTGGTTCCAAAAGAAGTCACAAAAACGTGACTGGGGAGCCTGCGGAAAGCCCTGAGACTGTGCTACAGGCTGTGATACCTCTTGCTTTTATTTTGGGGAATAGTGTAGGTTATGAAGGTGAATGTTGAGGTCCCTGTTCTCTGTCCCCTCTCCAGCCCTGCCACATAGCACTCCCACAGCTCTGCAACACTGCTGTGGTTGTTGAGCCGTGTGTGTCCCAGAAACTGGTAGGGGGCCTGGGAAGATGAGGAATTGTTGTATGGACTTGGTCAGTAGGTAAATGTGAGGAACAACACATTTCACAGAGCATCCGCTAAGAAAATCCAAGATGTTGATCTGAATGCTACCTTTAACTATTCCCATGAAGTGGAAGGTGGCCTCAGGAGGAACTCTGGCTAGCTCAACAGAAACACAGTCCACTGATCCATCCCCACTCTGAGCAGAAGCAAATCTGGTACCACAGCAGACAAAGTCTGCAGTACTGTGGTTGGTGCCAACACCATGTCTGTGGCACAAAAAGCCAAGGACAACTCGCACCCCACATCTGAATATGTTTCAGCATTATCCTGAGAGACATCTCTGTGCTTCCGCAGCACATGCTTGTTATCTATCACATCGCACTCAAACACGCTACCTGTTGCCCCATGTACGCCGATTCTAATGGGCTGTGTGTTTCGTCTGCTCCAGCGCTCATTTTGAGCTTACCGGGGCTGACATTTTCATAGCTGCATTGGAAACACCAGATCTGGCAGGATACATTTCATTCTTCAGAAAGTGTAAATGCTGGCACCTTCCCAGTCTCGTCTTTGAGCGATGCTGTTGCAGGTGCAGAGCAGATGAAGGAAGTCTGCATATTCACTGAGGTGTGCGCTCGTTTTCCCAGCGCGGTCTGTCTCCCTCCCTCCGCATCATTCTGCAAGCAACAAGCTTCGCTGCCTCTTTTGGGCTGCCAGTCTAAAAATCTCACTCGTGTAGGTGCTCAAACACAGTGACAAAAGAAAACCCCTTTCTGAGCTGACACAGCATAGTGGCACCTGACAGAGCTGCATTGGTGAGAGTGCAGATCAGAGGCAATCAAAGCCTTGCAGCCCTGCAGAGTGTTCAGATTCCCAGTGATGGCAGCGGGGAAAAGTCCTAAAAATAATGGTGTGGAAAAGGTCATGTTACCTTGTTATACTGTATTCTGGGAACTGACTAGTTTTAAAAGCAATTTGCATAATTTAGCTTCTCCACTCGTAGAATAGCAAATTAACAGTTCATTTTATGACTCTACCAATCAACACCTATAGCCCATTAAATTTAACAACAAACTTGGCTGATGAAGGAGGTTGCAGCTGAGTCTTTCAGCAAGCTCTCCTTTATCACTTATTCTTCCCCCTGAATTGTGTGTTTCTTTGTTTTATAAACTAGTATTTCTATTTTCTCATTAGCAAGTGTGATGCTAAATTAATTCCAGGTGTTAATTTGCACATTGGGTGCTGAATTCAGAACTCTGCTCCGCTGGTGTCAGTGGAGACCAACCTTTCTGCATCCTCAGTTCTCCAAAGCAAACACAGAGCAACCTGTGCTGCTCTCAGTTACTGCAATGCAAGTCTCAGCTAAATCTAACCTGCCCTCTCCTGCTGCAGAAAAAGAACAGAGCAGCTCACTAACCCCATTCTGTCCCCAGTTAGTCTGGTGTAATTTGAGAGCAACTTCACAGAACGAAAGAAAAAGTTACTCAGGGTGTATGTTGAATATAACTGCAGGCAAAAATTGGCACAAGAACTGAAAATATGCACAAGCTTATTTTAAAGGTTCATTTTCAGGGCCAGCTTCTGAGTACTGGGTCATTTCAGTAAACAGGCAAACATGCTGCTAATTGCAGGGAACACCATGCCACATGGCTTCATTTGCAAAGCCATTTGGAATGAATTATCAATATTTTATAAATACGTTAAGGTGGTAATAAAAGATGCATGATGTAGTGTGTAGGTAGGGAGCCCTTCTGAAAGGAAATGAAGAAATTATAGATAACCTTGACATGTCAAAGTTATGCAGCTGGAATAGTTAAGGAGAAGGGTTTTAAGATGTTTCAAGGTGGGAAAGTGATAAGAATTCTTTAAAGGAACAATGTCACTTTGTTTAGGCTTAAAATCTGGTTTGTAAATTAGGGAAACGTTCGTATAATCTTAGAGGAATACACTTAATCTGTGAACTTTTCATAGGCATGTGTTCACTACATTCCCCGTTTCATCCAGACACAGCTAATAACTCCTGTGCCTCTTGCAAAACCCATCAAAAAGTATTTGGACAAAACTCTGCCGATCCTAAGGGCTGGACCGTGTGGCAATAATTGGGTAACACAGCGTGCACTTGTACTAATAGGCAGTGGTGAAAATTCCTGTTTCCAGTGCTCTTTTATTCTCAGAAAATGGGAAAGGGTGTAATTTTTGTAGGACAGGGTAGATTTACACTTGGTCCTCGTGGACTACAAGGAAATCTATGCAGCGTAGGCTCTGCAGCTTTCACATGTGAATTTTTGCCCCAACCCATTTCTGCTACAGTAAGCAATGTCGTTACAAAGGCTACACAAAGCTGTGTTTGACTTCAAGCCTTTACAGCTGTAACTTCCACCCTTAGCTTCCAGAGACTGGAAAGAGAGAGACTAAATCACTTCCAAAAATTACAGGTCAGAAGGTCATACTGGAGCTGGAGTTGAGAGGAGCTGCGGAATAAAGAGCATGACTGCCCAGCAACCCCTGTGCAGGGGAGGGAGGGACAGGGGGGTTTGGGGAAGCGTCAGAGTTCTGGCTATCAGTTGGGAGCTGGTAAACATCGCCAGGTACTTGTGAGAAGTCTTTTGCAGCCATGTGTAGATCTGCCCATGCATACAGAGATATAAAGGCATATTTGGGCTGTGTCATGGCTGTGTTTGCTGGGGCAACATGCCTGCGATCAGCTTCCTGCTGTTCTCCAAGACAAGTGGAGGCAGATAGGTCTGATAAAGGAGAAAACAAATTTGGAGACTGCTAAACACAGAGAGATGCGTTAATGCAGAGTTCTTGTAGGTGGGAGATGGCAGCAGGGAAGGTGCCCTGCCTGGCCTTTGTCTCTGCACCCGAGGCTGCCCAGCTGGCACCAGGGCTCTTGGCGTGGCTGTTCTTATGCCCCCGTGCTCCCCAGCATTACCTTTGAAGTTTAGGTCCTACACTACATTTTTCCAAAGGAAGAAGCTCAATTAATGTGCCCTTCTCTCAAAGTGGTGCAAAGCACACCCTTTTTCCACCCACAGAGTGAGTGTGGATTTGCCTGAACACCAGCCTAGCTACACGCGCTCCAAACTAGCAAATTCGCATGGATGGGGATTAGAGGCACATCACAGTTTCCCTGAATTTTAAGTCTTACTGCCAAAGATTTCTGTAAACAGCTTCAGCTTTTATCCTTCTATCCTTTGAACACACAGTGCAGTGTGCTTGACCTGTATGTTTTTAAAAGAGGTGGTGCGCTTGGTGAGAGCCTTTGCTGGCACAAGCGCACGCAGCCAAACCCGAGCCAAACCACGCTGAATTTTACAACTTGAATAGCAGGATGGCTACATTATTTGTTGAATGCCGTAAATACATATGGATATCATACAAAGCACAAAGACGTGCTTCCTCCTTGGTTGAGTTAATGACAACTCCCGGCCCAGGGAAACACTGGAAATTGGTATCCTTGCCATTTGGCCAGGCTTATTTAAAAGTAAATCAGGGATCCATGTAACACGCTCCTTACTTAGAGAAGCTAAATCCTGAAGCATAGTTCCTGCCTTCTCCCCCTTAAATGTGTTGTAATTAAAGGAGATTAAATCTGGTGCAGTATCATTTATAGCCACCCAAAACGCCATGAAGAGGCAACACCCTAGATTAAAACAGCTATTCATAGTGTCAGAACCACAGTAGAATAAAAGGGATGAAAACAGATCCTATTTTTTTTGTGTAATAAGATTTGACGACTCTCCATTTTGTTTCAAAATTTTCTGCATTTTTTCAGGAAAAAGAAAATCCCTGTCAAAACATTTTCAGTATTTAATTATAAAAAAGTTGAACAAATATGTTTCCTTCTTTTGAAAAAAAAAAATAAAAAAAAAAAAAGAAGAAAAAAATCAAACCCAGCATTTTTAACCTGATCCAGCACAGGCAAAAAATAATCTCCTCCTTATGCAAAACCATAGGCTCCTACTACATAAATAAAATGCTGTTAGCATTATAGAACAGATGATGCAAACAAGCACAATTAAGTAACTTCATATCAAGCAGTGGGGGGCCAGGGTAAATACACACCAGACAATTTGTAACCGTGCTCATGTTTAAACATTTAACGGGTCTCTGAGCCCCCCATTTTAATTTAAACAAATACACACTTCAGCGTATGTAGCTAAATAAAAACAGAAAGATAGCTCTCAGTCTGACAGGCCCCAAATGTGAGATACAACCTACACCAAATAAAAGAATTATTTACGTAGGTAAATAAAATATGGTTGGATTCCTTCTCTGTATGCAGATAACTATTACTTTCTTGTATGATTTTTTTAGTTTGAGGTAAACAATGTTGAAGGAAAAATGATGGGACAGACATTGATTGTACATTGTAATTTTGGGACTAAAATGTTTGACTTCTCTAGAAGTGAGGGATGCATCTGAAGCATATTTCCCATAATTATTTTTCAGCATCCTTGAGGTAGTTATTTCTTTTTACAACCATAGGGAGAAAAGACTGAACCACCGTTGCCACTCTGCAACTATGACTGGCAAATGGTCACTTGTCAAATGCTGCTGCTGTGTTGGGCTCCTCTCCAGCAAGGTGACTGGAATTGTACATTTCCCTCTGCGGA
>Ga0065711_1010451_pt1 | contig 18933 bp, 10 predicted proteins | sample Hoacrofraction12_FD_59098 | JGI IMG/M metagenome (GOLD analysis project Ga0065711, IMG submission 59098) | Hoatzin crop microbial communities from Cojedes, Venezuela - Epithelial fraction 12 v2 (version 2) | ecosystem: Host-associated > Birds > Digestive system > Esophagus > Crop | place... | reverse complement strand
TTGGGTGGGCGCAGCGGTGTGTCGGGGTGCGGGTTGGGTGGGCGCAGCGGTGTGTCGGGGTGCGGGTTGAGCGGACGCAGCGGCCATGACGCCAAGCAGGGGCTGGCGGCAGTGTGGGTGCGCAGGGACTCCCCGTGCAGCAGCCGTGGCCGGTGCCGGTGCTGGTCCCGCTCGTGGTGGCTGGCAGCAGAGGGCACCAGAGAAGGCCTCTGCCTTCGCTGGGGTGGCTTTTGTGATTCTCGCCCAAACCAGCAGGGTTTTGCCCATCTGCACGTAGTAAGTTCTTCAGGATGCACGGGGTATATAGTTCACTACCTGTACATGGAGGAATACTGCTTATTCAAGAATGCAGTCTTGCTAATGAGGAAGAGGACTTAGTAATAATTCCTGAAGTTTATAATGTCATAGTGAAAAGTAATTTTCGCAGATCGTTGCTCAGTGGAAAAGTTTCTGTGTACAGATAGAAAAATTAAAATGTTTCTCACTGTTTGAAAAAGGAAGGGCCCATATTCAGCCGCTCAGTTTTGTCCACCTGCCTGCCATCTACTGTGGTCGACTAGTTTACCCGAATCTGATGGCCTTAAAAGAAAAAGGGGCATGTGGACAACATCTAAGGAAAACCTTTCAGTCTTGAATTGGTGAGGCAGAACTTCTCTTTTCTTCCTCACCTACTGATCACATTAAATCCTTAAGCGGAATGGACTGAAATGATCAGCAGGTTCTACTTTTTTATATAGTTTATAGTTTTATATACTTTAGTTTTTCCTCCTAGACTTAGTGATACCTCATCTTATAGTTGGAAGATTGTCCACATCTGACCGTTTCCCAAGATGCATTTTATGTTTATTTCTACTTCATTTGAACTAATCAACAGCCCCTGCATAATTGTCTGATGGATGAACATAGCCGTTGCTACTCTGCTGTGCAGTGTGAGCCTGTAACTGTGTTTTCGTCTTGCAGTTACGGCAAGCACACAACAGCCAGGGGTGGTGTTTCATTAGAAGGGTCCCGCTGGCTTAGCCTTCGTTTGCAAGAGCGATGCTAAACCAGCTCTCTCTGGCTTGGAGAAGCTTTCTTCTGTGGAGTTTTTCTTTTGTGTATGAAGTATTTCTTTCTGTCCAAAATTTTCAGCCCTAGGACTGTATATACACATTTAAGGATGTCCGGCACTTTAGACTTCAGATGGCTCTTACTCTGTTTTCAGTCTTTGTTTAATGAGTATTAGGGCTTAGGTTGTGTTGGTGTCTCTCTCAGACCTCTGCAGATCTCCCAAAGGAGTTGAACAAGTTTTACTGCTCTGGCACCTTTTCACTGAAGTGCCAGTGAGACTTCATTCCTGTAAATTCAGAATCATCTATTGCAATTCAATATTTCTTTCTCCTTTCAAAAAGGAAAATTTTCCTGTTTTCTGAAGAAGCAGTAAAACCATTTTTTATTAAAGAAACAATATGAGGACAGGCATTTTCATTTTGTTTTGAAAAAAACCACTTGTCTCATAATCATACGCTACTCTGTGGGGCTGAGTAAAAGGAAGGCAGAAATTACTGCCTTAAAAGAAGAAAATACTAAAGCATCTTGTGAGGGACATCTTGCATCTTACATTGCGAAATAAAGTCGCTGCTCAATCATTAACTTGTAAAGTTTTGCTTAAGCCTTTGCGTTAAACACTGCAGCTTAATGAACTCAAATCACAGAATCACAGAATAGTAGGGGTTGGAAGGGACCTCTGTGGGTCACCCAGTCCAACCCCTTGCTGAAGCAGGGTCACCTACAGCAGGCTGCACAGGACCTTGTCCAGGCGGGTCTTGAATGTCTCCAGAGAAGGAGACTCCACAGCCTCCCTGGGAGGTTGTTACTGATAACAGAACGTGTACCCCGGAGGTGCGCAGTATCTCTCCCTGTGCCATTCAGAGCGTCGAGAACAGAACCAGTAAGGTGAAACGCGGTGTAAACGGGAAGGACCCACAGCTCTGTCCCCGAACAGGACAGTAGCACTGCCCATGCGGAGGTAGGATTCTGGGCAGCGGGGCTGGGGATTCCCTCCTTCCACCTGTCCTCCTTGATGCCACCGAGTGACCTGACTGGGCGTTTCGCTCTGAAGCGGGAGCGACCAGCTGAGGGCTCTGTGATGTTCTGTTTCCTGTCCTGTCCTTTTCCAAGGTAGTCTTCCCTCCACCGTCCTGAGGTACGAAGGAGGCCCTAAGAAACGGAGAGCTGGATGAAGTGTCCTGGAAAGGCAGAGAGCAGGGCCGCAAGAAAAGGGTAACGGCTAGGAAGTGGTATTGCTGCCAGATAACTTATTTTTTTGCATATAGAGCTATGAACTTGGTGTATTCCTAGCAGCCAGGCAAACACAAGAATCTGTTTCTGGCCATCCTGGACTTTGCCCTTTTCCCATACACGCTTTCCCATCTGCAGTTACAGGTGCAGGCGTGTCTGTGCTGCTAGCACGTGAGTCTAAATGGTGGTCTTGTGGTCTTGTCTTGTCCAAGTTACATGCCATGGTTTTGGTTTGGATCTCTCGTGGCTGTCTAGCCTTCAGCTCAAACTTACCCAAAGCTCTTCATCTCTTCCTTGGGCTTGAGCCCTGTGGTGCCTCACGTTACGCTGTTCACAGCAGTGTCGCTGCCCGTGTCGCACGCCTGCGTCGCTTGTGACTGTGCGTCCAGGCTGTGAAGTTTGCAAATGTCTTCAGCATAGATGAATAAGTTGGAGCCCTGCTTGCCTCTCACCGTCCCACATCTCAGTTACTTCCCCATCGTATTTGTCTTGCTTGGGTTGGTAGATGTTGATTCCTTCCTTGCAGAGGGACCAATTTCCCTAACTTGCTGCTTTGACCACCTCACCCTGCTTTCTTTGAAACTGCTGCTCTCTGTCGTCTGGGGTTGTGGGCTTCTGTCAGCGACTGCTCTGTGAGCTCTGGCTCCCTCAGTAATCCATTACGTTTTTAAACGAGGTTTTGCCTACTGTCCTTCAGCTGTGTTGGTCATCATAAAACTCCCTTTTGGCGGTGAAGCTTGTGGATGCCTGGCTAATAGTCAGAGGGACCAGTGCTGATACATACCCTGTCGCACTGTCTGGTGCTGTTTCTTGTTTCCTTCTGTTCACCCATTTGTGTCTGTTGTATCTCATCTCGTGCTTGGGTTGTCCCCTCGTAGGGTCATGGACCATCTTTCTGTTCTGCATTTGTCCAGTACGTGGGGGTTTTGCACTTGTAAAGACCCCACAGCGACTTTTTGCTTTCACAGGAATTACGGTTGAACCAATACTTTATGTAAGTGGAAAACAAAAACAATTTTGAGAGACAGTAGTCTTTCTCTGCAGCTTTACCTTTTGTCCCAACTGCTTACTCGCTTCTCTTGTAGTTGTCCATATTTTCACCTACCTGGTAAAAATAAATACATAAATAAAATCATAATTTATGGTTAAGAATATCCTCCATGTTTTGTGGAAGTGAAGACCAAGGAAATAGGGAATACAAGTGCTACAGACAATGCTTTTTGCCCTGAGAAACCCTGGAAGGACATTTTGCATGTCTCGGTAGCACAACAGTTATTTTTTTATTGATGTCTGCTGTGAGGTGATCCTGACGCTGACATAACCGTGTCAAAAGGAAGGAAGCTTCCAGAAGCATTTCTCCTGGAAGGCAGCCCCCACTGCGGCAGGCCAGTGCTGGAGCAGCCAGGTGTGTGTATGTGATCGGTACAGGTGATAACGAGTTCAGAACAGTAATTGCGGATGAGCAACACATGTTGATGCAGTGAGCAGCCATCTTGGTCCCTTCCGAGAGGGCTGGCTCTGGCACCCTTAGGTGCAAACCCACGGCGGTTTAAGCTGACTTAAGTAGTGGCTGCTGTGGTGCCTTTTCCCGCTTGCCATGCCCTGATGGCGTGGGTTTGCTTACGGAAGGGCTGCGGGTTGGTGCGGGGAGGTGGTTTGCCTGCAAATGAGCGTGTGATCGGAGCCGCGTGGCAGCTCGTGGCTGCGGTGCATCACGTGGCTGCAGCGGGAAGGATGGGACCGCAGCTGCCTGGCGCCGGGGACCCTCACCGTGGACTGTGTGCTGGGGCTGAAAAGGTAAGCCGACCCCGGCTAATGGCAGCCGGCGTCTCCGGGGCCGTTTTCCTCAAATGGTCAGTTGGGGATGGTCTGCTGTGTCCCCACGGGTGCGGGTGGGTGCCCCTCGGCGAGGCAGCCGCCCTGCCCCGTGCCCCGCGGTGGGGGGTGAGCTCCTTCTCCCTGCTGCTGGGGTCCAGAGAGCGGGGCTGGGGGCTGCTGGCGCCTGCGGGGTGGTTCGCCTGGAGGCTGGGGCTGCGGTGGGGCTGTGGGAGCCACCCGGGCAGTGACCTGTAGAAAGCTGTGGGCGCAAGAGCTGTAGCAGTGCGGGCAGACGTGGAGAGAAGAAGGTAGAGAGGGATGCAGACACTTCAGAAAATAACTGGTTTAGCACGAGCGGTTTTTTCCCCAACTTCTCTGTGAGTAACTGGAGCAGGCATAACTTGGTGGTTGGTTTTGGTTTTTGTTTTTGCAATTTTGCTGCTGGCCTGTATAGTTTCTGTTGCAGTGAGTGCTTCTGATGTGCACTAAAAGACAGCAAATTCTATGTGCATTTGTCATCATCAGTGAACTGAAGAGCTGAGTTGTTTCCCTCCTCACTCCCCCCGATGGAAAGAAGTCCTGATGCAGGCTTAATATTTGCAGAGGATAGATTTCAGTCAAGATGAGTTTATCCAGAAAGTTTCATGTATCCTAGTTAGTCGTTGTGGGCATAAAAAACAGGATATAAATGCATCTCAGCCTGTCCTACCCTGTGAGCTCCATTTTTGAAATAATTTTTCAAACAGTATCTCGAGGATCTTGAATATAGTGAGATGCAGTTTATTGTTTCATGCCTGCCAGTGCTGCCTCAGAGAAGGAAAAGCATCACCCAGCTACCTCTGCCCATGTTTTAGGAGGTAATAAATTGTGGATTAGCCCTCTAAATTGAATTATGTGGTGCAGATTTAACCAGGATGCTGTAACTACCCAATTCTCTGTTTCTGTCTTGGAAGACTCCCGGGCTGGCCCAGTGGTGCTGGGGTGCAGAAGCCAGCCCTCAGCTTGCCCTCTGTGCACGGGGGGAGTGGGGTGCTGGTACACAGATCGGCAGGCGTACTGGAGGGGAGCGTAGCTGCCCTCTCCCGTGAGGACGAGAGCCCTGCTGAGGAAGGGTTCACTGCTCCAGGGGCCTGCCAGGACCAGGCTTGCGGCTGGGTCCACAAAGCGCGGCTCTGACTGCGGACCCAGACTTCCCCTGGCCCGAGCGACCGTGCTCCGTTCCGTGATGTCGGTGAGCCTGCGTGACTGCGCACTGCCGCTCCGTCCGGCTTTAAAGCCAGATTGGGGTTTTTTTTTTTCCCCCCTAGGGCAGTATTGCTCCATAAATACTGTTCCACTGCTGGGGGGAGGAAAGTGATGTGCACGCGCAGCCCGGAGCTTCGGTTTGGACACGCTGCCAAGAAGCAGTCAATCTTGCTGTTTTCTTAGGGCTTTGCTATGAAATTATTGTCGGGTGAGTTAGGGACAGGGTGGCAGATGTAATTTTCAGTTCCCATTTTTAGACAACTTATTAGAACCGCAGAGAGTGTGCAAGTGTGTGCCTGCGTATAGCCCTCGTGGCTGCATGTAACAGTCATACCTCAGGAGCGGGGTGAGGCAAAATTATGAGGAAAAATCCACTCTGTTTCCTTTTTTTCTTTTCCCTACCCTAGCTAAAATAAAACTATCCTGGGTTTGATGTTGTTCACGTTTCTACGAAGCAGCAGTTCTGCTGGGTTACAGTTTTCTGGGCTACAGAAAACCAAGTTGTTCTTGTTCTGAGAAGTAAATAAAGTAATGTCCTTGAACTGTTTAATGAACAGAATGTGAATTAGAAGGTATTTCAATAATGCCTATCAGGAAACATAGTGCTAAACTTTCAGCTGTGCAGCAAAAGTGAAAGACCCTGGGTGGGTGACAGAGGTTTGGCTCTCCTTTTCTGTTCCTTACTCTCCCAAACAGCATGAAGAAGGGTGCAAATTTGGGCTCCTTTGTAGAGAGCTTTGAAGTAGATATAAGGAAGTGCTGCTCTGGAACTATTACTTTGTGAATAAATATATAATACTCTGTTTTAATTGAAAATGAATGTGAATAAGCTGATGCAGAAATAGATCAATAAATAATATAATGCAATTAAACATAACAGGTTTCTAAGCCTGTGATGGTATTAAAGCGTTGCACTATTGTTTATAGATTGTCAGAAGACACAAATGTTATTCTGCTAACATTTAATATCTTTACCTGTACTTGTGTACTTTACCATAGAAATGAGCACAGAGCTAATGCATAACTTCCAGCATATCCAGATTTTAAGAATTTTCTTATAGTTTGAAAAGTTTTAGATTTCATTTAAAAATTTGTTTCCCCTAACTTGTATTTTGAAATAGAAACCCAAGCCCGAGGTGGATTTTCAGGAGCTGACTCTAGTTTGATAGTACAGAGTGATCGTATAGTTAACAGCTTCGCCATTGAACAGGGTCCCTGAAAAGAGGTGCATTTCTCTTAAAATTAGAGTTCCTACCAGTACTGTGAGATGTTTCTCAACTCTGAGGTGCAGAGTGGAGCTCTCTGACGTGAGAGGCCGCTGAACCTTTCTGTGCAGTCTTATTAGGGAATCACGGAACAGCTGAGGCTGGAGGAGTCCCTGGAAGTCTCCAGGCCAACCCCGGCCCAAGCAGCGTCAGCCGGAGCAGGTTGCGCAGGACCGCGTACCGCCTGGGCTTGAGTATCGGCGCAGGCTGAGACTCCACAGCCTCTGCCAGCCTGTGCCGGTGTTTGACCAGCCTTACAGTGAAAAAGAGATTTCGTGTGTTCCGATGGAATTTCACGTGTTTCAGTTTGTGCCCGTTGCATCTTGCCCTTCTCAGGGCACCGTGGAGAAGAGTCCGGCTCGCTCTTCTTCATCCCTTCCCATAAGGTGTTTTTATACACATGGATAAGGTCCCCCTGAGCCTTCCCTTCTCCAGGTGACCAGTCCCAGATCTCTCTCTGTCCTTGTGCGACAGTGTCGCTTAAGCATCTCTGTGGCTCTTTGTTGGGCTTTCTCCCATAGGTCCATGTCTCTCGCACTGAGGAGCCCAGCGCTGGACACAGCACTCCAGATGCGGCCTCACTGGCGCTGAGCAGCAGGGAAGGATCTGCTCACTCAGCCTGCTGGCAACGCGCTGCCTGGTGCAGCTGGGATACCATTAGCTGCCTTTGGGGCAGGGGCACGTTGCTGGCTCGTGGTCGGCGTGGTGACCCCGAGGTCCTTTTCTTCATGAGTTCATTGAGTGGACAGAGCGGTGGGAGGTATTTCTGTAGTGACGGAGTTAGGTTGTGGCACAGCTGGCATAGGGCGATGGCCTCATTCTCCTTCTGCTTCGACGTTTGGATGCAATCAAAATGCTGCTTAGTCGCTTGTTTCTCTACCCAATGCCATTATTAACACAGCAAACTTCTGACATGCTGCATTGAACATGAATGTTTTGTAAATTTATACAGATTTGATAAATATCTACAGAGAGTAGAAATAAAATGAAGAATGGGGCTTATTCAGGAGTCCTGTATTTGGGAGACAATGTTGACTTACGTGACCAGAGTTGGAAAACTAACCACTTTAAAAGATCACCTTTTGGCACATTCAGCAGTTAATTGTATGTCCGAGGAGATGTGTAAATATGTACTGAGTGGGACACTGCAGCCTGACGTGAAACTGTGCTGTGGGGAAATCGCTCATCTTAGCCTGATGCTTCGCTGTCCTCCCTGGTGTGGTCTTTGCCAGAAGGAGCAGTGTGATAAGGTGGAAAGCGTGGTGGTGAATCTCATCAAAACCTCCCTGCAGCAATGAGTAATAGCACACAAGAACAAAACTGAACTCCCTCTCTCAGCGGTTTTTGATTAGTGTTCTCGAAGCTGTTCTCTTCGGTAATTCGTGTCGGCAGCCTCCCCGTGCCTTACTTGAAAGCAGCTGCCTTCTCTTTTACAGATGTAGCTGCAGAGCTTTGACAGGCAACCACTAACCTCTGCACACACTAGCTTTTCTTAAATCCATCTTAATATGCATTCTTACGACAAATAGCCATCTTTGTATCCAAGAACTTAATCTTAGGTGATGAGTGATGGCAAATATTGTATCATCTCTAAAATAAGGAAGAGTTTTCTTGGCTTGATTTGTTTTTTCCTTGTGTTCTGGCATACGAAATGTTGCTGTTGGGTGTTTGTGTTACCGGATGGCACTGGCTGGGACGGGCTGTGGGTGGGAGCTCTTCGGCCTCGGCTGGGTGAAGACATGGGACGAAAGCCGTGCCTTTGCTTAACGTCCTGAAGCGTGGTCCTGTTGTCTCCTCTGATGACACAAGTTCACTTAACCCTGTAAATTTTATGCGTGTTCTCTGGATGTGATTGCGGTAAGGGTGAATACTAAGTACCTAAAATCCTGTTGTGAGATGGGGGGAAGCGGATTTTTGTGTCTGTGGCCTTGTGCCTGTAAGTGCAGGGCCTGCGCCAGCCTCCCGTGACCGGCTGGCTCTGAGCAGGGTGGTGGTGAGAGGTGGGGACGTGCCTCCCCCCCGCAGCTCTCCAGCCCTCTGGAAGCAGCCGAAGCCTCTGCCTCTGCGGGCCCCGGCGTGCCGGCCCGTGCCAGCGTCTGCGCCGAGGACTGGGGCCATGCGCTGCGCCGGTTTAGTTGACTGGCCCAGCAGAAAGCGGCTGGGCGGCACATGGGGGAGAAGACCGTTTTTAATTGAGCTCAGTTGACTGAGTCAGTGGTGACGTGGCCTGACAAGTGGCGGAGCTGACGCAGGCTATGGCTCACGCCTGCGAGGCGGGGAGCGCAGCAGCGGCTCGCACTGCCTGCAGCAGAGACCCTCAGCCAGTCGGAGTCTGTGGAATAGCGCGTACTCCCCAGAAACTGGGCTTGCAGTGTGCCAGCACGGTGGGCGTCCATGTCCAGGCGTGGGCAGGGCCCCTGAGGGGAGCCTGGGGCTGTCCCGTGCCGGACAGGGCCGGTTCCGGCCGGTCCGGCAGCCGCCCCGCAGCGCAGAGCCCGCTGAGCGGGGCAGCGAGGGGCGCGGCTCTGCCGAGGGCGCTGAGGCGAGGGCGCGCGGAGAGGCGGGAGAGCGGCCCTGCCAACGCCCAGGTCAGGCGCGGCGCGGGGAGTCGCGCCTGGGGATTGTGAGGGGTTTTCCCTTCTCGCTGTCTCGGGGAGCTGATTGCAAACTGTGGAAAAACGCCGGCCCTCGGCTTCCGTGGGCGTTGGGCTGACAGGAATAATTGTTGTGAAATAGCCTGACACCCTGGAAATTGGAGCCTGAGGGAAGTCTGTGAGGAAATTAATCGTTCAGCCTTCAGAATAAGGCGAAATGCCGAAAAAAGTGAGCGGGAGGAGGTAAAGCCCGTGGGCGGGCGGGAGGCAGGGGCGGGCGTGCTCGTGCGTCTGCAGGCTCGGTGCCTGCACACGAAGGTTGCAGGGGCCATGTGACACACTTTTTAGCTGCTTTGTGAACATAATAACACATTAAATGTAGTTTTTGATGCATTTTTTTACAATAAAAGGCAAAGAGTTGTGGTGGAGGTGTGGGGAGCTCTGGTCTGCTGCCTGCAGAGCTGCTGTCGCCAGGCCTTGCAGCATGGCTGCCGGCTGCAGCGCGAGGCGGCGGGAGGCTGAGCCAGCTGCTCCTTTGCGTAAGGAATTGCTCGTTTATAGCAATGGCGTCAGTGCTATCGGAGCCCATCCTGTGCTCAGTTTGGGCCATGCACCGTGCTGGAAGTGTGGCTTCGTGAAGAGGAGTGGAGTTATCTGCTGAGGCTGGAGCGAGACTGGGAAGCGAGGCAGGTCCACGGCGCGGGGCTGAGGAAAGGACGGTCCCAATCAAGGTGCTGCTGGACTGGGTTATACGTATTTTGGCTGGCATGATATTCAGTGTTGTACTCTCAGTTGTTTAGTAGTAATTGCTTTTTAATAAAGTGGACTTCCTGTGGCACCCACAAATACTGATTTCTGGGAATTTTTGGCAACTTACAGTTCCTGTCCACTCTAGATGTAGAAGGAAAGTTTAATTAAACTGTAGTCTCAGAAACTATCTTGTAGGTAGCAAATGCGTGCTGTCTTGAACCGTTAGCCATATCTGCACCAGGAGATTTTAAAAAAATAAAAAATCTTCCTTCAGATCAGGGATAAGTTCTGTTCAAAAGTGAACGTCTCCTGCGTTTCTGGGCGAAAGCCCTTTGGAAGGGGCTGCTCAGACAGGTATAAGTTCAGACTTACCTTGTACAATTGGGTGAAGAGTAATCTAGCATTTCTTAGAAGTATTAAACTTTGTTTTTGGGCAATAAGCGTATGGCATGCATCTCCTTTTCTGGTAGGTGGAGACATTTAGGCAGCTGTGTTGCCACATCCTTCAGGAGTGTTAGTTACGGACTGGCTTGCCCAGGCTAGTGGCTGAGAGAGCACGCTGACCCTGGAGACCACAACCTTTTCAATTTACACATAGGAAAGAAAATGATGAAATCAGATATTTCAAGGAGAAACAATCGAGTTAGACGTTTACCTGTCAGCCAGGGAGGGGGGAAGGCTGGTTGAATAATGTGCATGTTGTGTAACGGTTTTGGCCTTCTTACCTACTAATGACTTCAAAGGCTTGTGGCCTTGAGTAGTGCCCTGCCATTTTGAGGTTTATGTGGCTGGTGTGAATGGGGTTGGCCAGCACCAGCAAAGGATGTGGCTGCATGTCATTGCCGAACCTGTAGGATGTCAGAGACTGCTACTCCTTGGAAACAGTAGAGGCCGGGTGCCTTCTGCAAGGTGTTTGTAGAAGTTGCTTTTTTCATTCAGTTGTTGACACAGTAATCACTGGGGAATTTAATTCATTAAACCCAACCCTTGTTGCCAGGTTCCCCTCCTGTTGCAGAGGTCAAGGGTTCAAGTCTCTTAATGGTAGTGCTTTTGTACAGAGCTTGCTACCTTCTGTACTTGGGATAAATAGCAAGAAACTTTTTCTTCTGCTGCTTTCCTAAAAGTTTAACTGTAATAGAAATGTCGGTCATTTATTTGGTGAGTTTTTAGTATGTCTCCATCTGCATCTAAAGTCAGGATTTAAAAGATGGTTTTATGTGTTGTACAATGTAAATAATTTGTTCTTCATTCTTTGCTGTATTCTTTTGTCATTTGTCCTAATATTCTGCATGCTACACTTGATCATCCCTAACTTACTGGTAATTTCTCTGCAGTGATTGTCCTGAATGTTTTATCTTTTTTCACATGCTAATAATTCACCTTACACCATGCTCCTGTAGAATAATATGGTATTTTGTTTGAGGAATGGTGTGTCCAGTCTGCTGAACAGTTTTAGCACTGCTTAGCTTTTCATTGAGACTATCCTACATGGGGGACCATGCTGTGGAAGGAAAAGAATTGGGGGGTTTTGGTTTTCTTAACTGAAAATACATTTGTTACGTCAGCTGGGAGTGGGTTGAAGGGGAGTGCAATGGAGTCCAAGGACAGAGGGTCTGTGAGACCACTGTTCATTGTTGTTGTGCAGATTCACTCGTGTTAAGGCCTGCTGTTTGGTGCTGGGAGTGTCCCCGTAAATGAGGTGGCAGGAGGACTCACCATAGTGATGGCATGATGCGGGTGACAAAGAACAGGCATGAGTAGCTGTTCTGGTACACGGGACTGCCCCGAAGGGCTGAGGACACTGAGGTGAGGGTGGAGGTCACCGAATGGTGGTTCGGCTCCTTTGTTTTGCCTACCTTTTGTGCTTGACTCAATGCCATACAAAGCTTCTGTGACTGGTTGTGACAAGACGTCACTCTCTCAGGTTAGTAGTGCTAAAATACATATTTCTGGTTAGAAATTTACATTGAATTCTGAGACAATCAGTACGTGGGTTTTTTTCTGAAATAGCTGAAGATCCACTCTTTAGTTGTTGGAAACAGGGGTAACATCACTGGCTGTAGTGATACGTTTGCTTTCATCAACTGTCACTTCCTCAGTTTATTTTGTTAACACTGAGGATAACACAATGTGAAATACAGTTGCTTCTTTTGCAGGGTATTTGCTGTTGCATGTGGCATGATGTATGTGGTTTCAGAGGAACACATTTAAAGACTTCCACTGGAACAGCTTAGAACACTGAATTTACAGTTATTTGGGATCTGTTCTGTAAATTTCTGATGATAGATGATATTAGGTGAGGAGGTCTTCATCTGCCTGTTTCATGTGACTATCATCCCCAGGAATTAGTTTTGCAAAGGTAGATATTTATGCAAGAGAGACTCTCAGACCTCTCTGTCTGGAAGTCGTTAGAACTCGTCCGTTTCTGTCGCGTTTAAGGTAGGTGCTCATAGCGATGTCGGCTGTCGGGACGTGAGCTCAGGCACGGCACGTTGCTGTGGTTCTGGCAGTGTGGGTTAGGGTAGCTGAGCTGCCTGTACATCTCTGGGCCCTGTGTTTGCAGACGCCTTTAGGAAGGAAGCTGGCAAACGTGCCTGTCCAGCAGTGACCTCATGACAGAACTTTGCACTTTGAGACATTCAAGGATATGTGGCAATCCATATCGCTTTAACTTTCTGGTCTGGTTGCTGTTTCCCATTCCCACTAACACAGTCTGAGGCGTTTGCTACATGGCTCTCTCCAGTAGAATACTTCGTGTGCTTTCCACCTGCCTGAAACAAAAGACATTCTCTGGGAAGGACGTACATGAGGCTCGCCAACAGCAGCTGCGTGCTGCACTGGAGTTGGACTGGGAGAAGTAGCATCCCTGGAATAAGTGATTGACAGTGTTAGGTTTTCTTGTTTCTCAGTGCTCTTTAACCTACAATGTTTTTCCCAGACTGTGGGGTGGGTTTGAGTGGTGCTGAAAAAGAGGAGGAATCACCATGAAACCTGTTTGCTCTTGACAGAGACTTCGTATGGGAAGGGGGTGAAATAGCTAGAAAAATAACCTTCCTCCCTGCCTGTGAGGGTATTTTTTTCTTTCCTAGTGCATGTTGCAAAATAAGGATCACTGAATATATCTAGATAAAAGATAGCCAGCTCCTTATTTTGCACCAAAAATGTCATACTTAGTAGGCTGTCCTGAGTTAAATTTCCTGAATCCTTCTGAATTCAGGATTTTTTAGTCTGAAGTTGTTAGAAGTCTGGCTCTACCAGCTAATTCAACCTATATTAGCAAGAATGTAAGGTGCTTCTGATAAGTTTCAGTGTTACCTCAGTAACTAAAGATTAACATCAGACTTCAGGCAAGAGGATTCCAAAGTTTTTGGTGTAATTAGCTGATTACTCCTGTTATGCACATGACCAACATGGTCCCTTTTTGAACCTGGCTAATTCCCTAACCACAGTGAATTCCGCAGACTAATTATACGTTTCCTCAGGATTCATATATCTGCCTGCAGCAGTACGGTGGGGCAAGACTGCAGCAGTTCTGCCAGAAGCCTCCCCAGACCTGCATGTCTCATGGCGGGGACAATTCCCGTTGCTCGCTGCCTTAGCTGCTCATTCCACCTTCCACAAGCTCTGCCACCAAGCAGCACAAGCATTTATGAGGCTTTGCGGTGAACTGGATGAAGGACCTAGTCTGGGTTCATGGCAGCCTGGCCTGAAGGAACGAAGGCTTAGCCTAGGTCTAAGCCAAGGTCCTTTCCCGGTCTGTTTGACCTCTGTTGTGTGAGGTAGGTGTTTGTTGTCAGAAGAGGGACAAGAGCCAGCTTCTAGCAGCAGTGCTCAATTAGGTCGTTTAAAGTGTCCCTGGAGTTGTGGCCTCTCTTGGCTGTTGGTGTGAAGCTGGGTAAGCCTGTTCCTGAGTGCAGCCAGAGTGTGTGGTATTCCTTGGTAGGGATGCTGCCTGGAATTCCGGTGTTGAACTGTTGTGTTCCAAAAGGGAGGTGTCATTCCGTTTTCTTGTTCTTTTTCTTTTTTTTTTCCCTGCTGGATTTTAGAACTTGTTAAGATATTTTAGAAGTGTGAAACAGCATAGGAAGAATTCAGATCTAGGGGCTGACGTATGCAAATTCTCTGGCAGAGCATGCATTTACCTTTGCCTTACAGTCACAAAAAATGGCCTCAAGGAAAATCAGAAAATACATGTGTTTATACTTCCATCTTTTTTATAAGATCAAAAGATACTTTTTTTTTTTTGAAGGCACATTTAGAAAACTGAGCTTTTCTTCATGCTCTGGGAGTTTTTCAGTACAGGAAAAATGCAAAAGGAATCTGGTGTTGTTACTCTCTATTAGAACGCAGCATTGTAAAAGAACAACCTAGGAAGGTGGAGACACTGTAGGTGGAGTTTGATATATAATTTTTAACTCCCTTCTGCACCCACAGGCACTTCTTTGCAGCTGTCTATGATGTGAGTCAGTATCTCTAGCAGCTCTTTGAAAAAGCTTTGCTAAATTTTTTGTAGTGCCAGATGAGGTGTGAGCCTTGCTTTGGAAAGTAAGAAAACTAGAATGAAAACGTGAGGCCTGTAAAACGGCTTTAGCATTTAGTATGGAGAGGTGAGAGCCTAGGCACAATGGATTGAAGTTTGGCTTTTCAGTGAAGGAGAAGGTAAGGCTTTCTTTTCTTTAAAGCAGATATTCCTTTATCCTAGCGCAGTTAGTCACTTCATGCTCTGCTTTAATCACAGTACGTGAGACTTGTAAGAAGGTGAGAGCAAGATCCGATTTCTCTTTTAGAAATCTCATAATTGTTTTGATAGGGTACAGACAGGAAGATGAACCCCAGAAGGCTCATGCTAAAATAAAAAACAGTGAGCAAATGCAGGCAGTATGTTCTGAAGCATCCTTGTGGTTAATTTCTGTATGTTTTGGTTGCACTTCTCCCTTCTTACAGTGGTAGGAATGAGGAAATTCACCAGGAGAAATGGTGCTTGACTCTAAGAGATATTCTGCCTTATAACATTGTTTTTCTACTCTTTGTAAAACTTTGTTAGAAGTATCTCATTATTATTCTAACCTTATTTAATGATGTTTATTTTGGGCTTTTTTTCCATCATCTCTTTGAATCTAAAAAAATGGGATTTTTAAAAATTACTGATCACTTTTTAAGCTCTGCTAAGTGCCTGCACACAGAGAGTTGTCTCTAAGAATGTTTAAAGGATTCTGTAAAACATTTTCAAGTTCAAGGAACTTCCTCTTGCCAAGTATAATCTGTTTCAGCCCTGACGTTAATTGCTGTTTACTACTTTGAGTAACTGGGAGGATTTTTTTTGTGCATCTTAATGAATTGTGCCAGTGCTGGCATTTTCTAATATTTACATTACCCTGGTGAGAATAACTATTACCTGCTTTAAGGGGTAACATAAGTATGTTACTAAAAACAAGTAAGTCTGACAAGTGAGTTCTGGCAGGTTTAATTGTGCCGGTATCCCTTTCCCTGTACCTGTACATTTAACTTCTCTTGTATTAAATCTGTCATGCCTGGAAAGTGGCAGGCTGGTGTGCTGCTCTTGTTCCGGTTAAGGAAGGGATAAGCACGGGCAAACCATGCAGAGCTTCCTCAAATTTCGGTACAACAGTGTAAGACAGCAGCAATTTCAAATGCATTCTGCTTATTCTCCTTCCTTCATACTTCACAGAGGTTGAGTTAAAATACTGGAATTCTGTCTGTCCTGGGTGTCTGCCTCAGTTATGGCTAAGCATGGCTTGTGAAAGCCAGGGGCTGCAGTGACTGCTCTCTGCAGCAGCTGATTGAGGCTGCCTTAGGGCTACGGGCAGGTAGGAAGATGCTTGCTTCCTTCTTGCTGCAAAGTGATGTGGACGAGTCTAGTGACAAGTCTCAGAGTTCAAAACTAAGCAGCAGAAACAGATCAGTCTTCTGCTTGTCGATTGTTAGAACTGGACAGGAAGGAGACACGGCTATGGAACAGAACAGACTATTCCAGCTGGAAGGGACCTACACCCGTCATCCAGTCCAGCTGCCTGACCACTGCAGGGCTGACCAAAAGCTAAAGCATGCTGTTGAGGGTAGTGTCCAAATGCCTCTTCAGCACTGACTGGCGTGGGGCATCGACTGCCTCTGCAGGAAGCCTGTTCCAGGGTTTGACCACCCTTTCTGCAAAGAAAAGCTTCCTAACGTCCTGTCTGAACCTCCCCTGGCACAGCTTTGAGCCGCTCCCATGCGTCAAATCACTGGATCCCAGGGAGAAGAGCTCAGCACCTCCCTCTGCACGTCCCCTCCTCAGGAAGCGGCAGAGAGCAAGGAGGTCACCCCTCAGCCCCATTTTCTTCAGATAAGACAAACCTGGAGTCCTTAGCGTTCCCAATTCCATAGGAAGATGACGACCTGAGGTCTACAAATGTACATGACAAATCTGAAGCTAGTAATTTTGGAGAATGTTAAAACATGCAACTTCATATTACTGAAGAACAGAGGGAAGCATGTATCAAGGGGCTCAGGAGGGATTTTATTATATCCCCCCATCACTGGGCACTAACGAGCGTGCAGTTTGATGGGGTGAGTGGGTGGGAAAGGTGTTGGATGAAAATTCACGAATAACCAGATAGAGATCCCCTCAAGACTATGGAAAGAATTGAATTTGGATGTCGTGTCAAGAAAAAGCCTTCTCTGCCTTCGTATTTGAGGGTGTTAATATTTCTCTAGACAGAATTACATGAGCTGTTGATGAGTTCCTTTCACGTATGTGGAACAGAGGCAAGAGAGTGATAACGCAGAGGAAGGTGCCTACATTTCTTACAGAAGCAAAACTATCATCTCATTGCAAGACTTGTTTCCTTTGAAACAATAAGGCTATTCTGAAGTAAGTTTGCCTTCATGTGGCAAGCTTGGCATGCACGCAGTTGCATAACAAGCAATACTAAATTTTACACTTGGGGAGGTGGTTTCAGCTTTTAAAATAAAAATAGAGCGGTATAGGGCTTAGTAGTTTCATTGTTCTTTCACATAGTCCTGTGTTCTCCACCCCCTTGTTTTGTCACTTAAAATAAATAAACAGTACGTTGGGTCACTGGCAAAAGATGTTTTGAGAGTTGGTTTCAGAGCTGTTTCAAGAACATACAGCAAACGCAATTCCAGACTCCAGTGGACAACGGAAACTATTCATGGGCCGCAGTTTCACGGTACTCTGAAATAACATAGTTTTTAAAGGACGCTGATCTGTTTGGGTGGAGTTTTTTTTATTTTCAGAGTTTTTGAGGCACCAGTGCTTTCTGTTGTCCTCCACAAGAAGAAGAACTGGAAGCTTGCCTTTTCAAGCTGAGTTTCAAATGAAAGATGATAATTATCTATCAACAATTGCTTGAGCTTTAAGAAAGTACTGAATACTGAGAGTTGGCAAAACCGTGGCAAATGGACAGTTCTGAATGTCTGAGGGATTTCAGAAGTTCCGGAAAAGGATTTCTTAAGACCTCAGGGTTTTTTTCATGGCTGTTGCTCTGCCAAACTCTCTTTGCACTAGCTTGTGATTATGATTAACATAGCCATTCTTTGGAAAATAAACTGGAATCCTAAGAAAATGATGTTAATAAGAGAAGTTATCAGCTTCAAAGTTCTGCTAATCTGAGCAGGCATTGACATTCTCTTTAGGTTTAGGCAGATCACGTCGGGATAGATGAGATTACCGTTTTTAATCATGTTGGGATTTTGTAGGTAGGTGTCCCAAGACCTCAACTCCCATTCATCACCAGTCACTAGTACGATAATGACTGAGCTCATTTCTCTTTTGAAAAACCTGTCTTTACAATCCTGCTTAGTCCTTTGAATGCCTAATAATACCTACAAATATATCCGCTGACTTCTGATATTAGTGGGTGATGACACTGTCAACTATAGAAAATTTAAAACATTAAAAACTGTAACCCTTCAGACTCCTATTATGTTGTTGCATTTTATTATGAATGCACCTGAGGTTGGCTTTTTTTCATGTAATTTCTGCAGCCTTATTGGAAAGAAGGAGCCCTACAATAGGTAAAAGAAACTTCTGCATACCGCACCCGCTCCCCACTAAATCCTCATTATAAAAATAGCTTCTCTTTCATCAAGAAATATCTTCACAGGTAAAGAGGATGTTATAAAATTACTCTTTGTTCGGCTAAATGTAGGTTTATTATGTCCTACTGTTATAGTTGAGTTGTCTCTGCAGTGGACAGCCTCTTGGTCACAGTGACCTTGCTTGCATTGTGTGGCGTTCTCTGTCAGTCCCCCATCTCTCTTGGTTGGTCCCTGGTGTTGCAATCCTTCTATTTGAAAGCCGGTCAGGGTAAAAGTAGGTTACGGGGTGGCTGGCTGTAAAGAACTGCCATCTGTACTGTCCTCAGGCTCCAGACTTATATTTCATTTTGTGTCCACTTTCTCTTTTTACAGTAATGCTGCTAGAACACCTGTGTAAATTTTCACTTGGATATTAACTACATTAACAGCTTTCATGCTAGAAGTCCAGGATTTTGTTAATTTGTCTTGTTGCAGGTTTCATTAAGATTGCATTTTAACACTGGTACTGGTGTAAAGATTCATACAGTCTGAGTTTTCTACTTGTAATATTCTGCTTAGTTATTTTGCTGCATATCTTCATTTACTCTTCCCAAGGCAAAACCAGTACTTTTCCTCAAAGCTACCTCTACAGCAAGTTTTCCAAGCAAACTGCAAAACTGTTAGTTCAAACATATGTCAGATCACAGAATCACAGAATCACAGAATAGTAGGGGTTGGAAGGGACCTCTGTGGGTCACCCAGCCCAACCCTCCTGCCGAAGCAGGGTCACCCACAGCAGGCTGCACAGGACCGCGTCCAGGCGGCTCTTGAATATCTCCAGAGAAGGAGACTCCACAGCCTCCCTGGGCAGCCTGGGCCAGGGCTCTGTCACCCTCAGAGGGAAGAAGTTCTTCCTCATGTTCAGACAGAACTTCCTGTGC
>Ga0065711_1038300_pt1 | contig 18934 bp, 12 predicted proteins | sample Hoacrofraction12_FD_59098 | JGI IMG/M metagenome (GOLD analysis project Ga0065711, IMG submission 59098) | Hoatzin crop microbial communities from Cojedes, Venezuela - Epithelial fraction 12 v2 (version 2) | ecosystem: Host-associated > Birds > Digestive system > Esophagus > Crop | place... | reverse complement strand
GATGTCGCTGTCCATGTCATTGATAAATATATTGAACAGCACCGGTCCCAGTACGGACCCCTGAGGGACTCCACTCGTCACTGGTCTCCATCCGGACATTGAGCCGTTGACCACTACCCTTTGGCTGCGATCATCCAACCAATTCCTTATCCACCAAACGGTCCACCCATCAAATCCATGGCTCTCCAATTTAGAGAGAAGAATGTTGTGGGGGACCGTGTCAAAGGCTTCACAAAAATCCAGATAGATGATGTCCATCTTCCTACCGTGGACACTCAGTGACATAAGCAGCTGTGTCCATTCTTCACGTTCAGGGGCCAGCCTTGAGGCATCTTGGGGTCGCTAAGATGACTGCCTTCCATGGACAGCAGTAAAATTAGACAAGAAGCTATTCTGTCCCCAAAGGGTCATTTTTCTCTTGCCTCATTTTCTTAGGGATTGTTTAGCTTTTAAAAATAAGATACTTGTGGATTTATTTCTCAAAAGTGACGAGCAACCTGCAGTGTAACTGGAAGTTGGGATAAAATAGCATCACTGCAAATCAAGCCCCTGAAATATAACTACACACTCATTAAAAAAATGTGATTCTGTAATATTCATTCAGAACTGTATTTTCAAAACGTTGACCCGGACTTTTATGGAGAGAAGGTATGTATGGTCTGATTTTTGTATATACAATAAAGAAAGGAAGACCAATAAGAATTGGGCGGAATGGTCACTATTTAAAAAAACAGGTGATGTTCTGTCACTTTATCTGAGATACCGAGTGGTTCTTAGTCATTGAAACAGAAACCAACTCTGGCAAATTTCTAGAAAATACTCAATACCCACAAGTCATTGTAAAAGCTTTGTGCAAAAGTAGGAGGACTAGCATGGTTGCCAGTGCAGAATAATTTGATGTAACGGCTCTGTTGTGAGTGGAAATAATAACAGTATAACTGCACACCAGCTAGGACAGATCAAGTCCTAGATATATAGGAATAGCACCAGAAAAAGGTGAACAGCATTTCTCTAAATCGCACTGCTGCAAGAAGACAGTATCAGATACACTCTTACTGGATACAGATCCTACGTTGTAAGAATGTGGTAGTATTTTGAAGTGCTACTGGCCAGCTATTGAGGAAAAGGTATCATGGTCTTGTGCTTTTTGAGTGGGATCAAGAATGCAGCTAGAGCTAAGGAAGAATTAAGGATGATGTTAAATATCCACACATAGACTCATCGCATCTCTTTGGGAGAAGGTCTGAGAATCATTTTAAGTTTTTACTTCGCTGCCTTTTGGAGCAGCCAGTTCTAGAACAAGAGGTTACTCCAGTACGTACATTAAATGCAGTAAATAATCTGTCCTTCTTTACATATTTATCAAAAGGAACAAATAGCTGTTTGCAGTCAGAATTGTTGTTTGCAACTAGACAACGTCTTTTCAATAATAACACAGGAAGCCACTTTACAAAAACAGTTTGATAACTTCAGTGGTAAACTTAGAAAAACAAAATTTTCACATGCTTAGTGTATTGCACTCTTAGCATATTGCATGTTAGCAAGAAGCCCTGTAACTTGATTGTTATTAGGCAGGGGAGATAACAGTGTCTTACTATAACTGGGAAACAGAATTTTAATTAATATTTCCATTTCCTGATTTTTTTTTCTGATTTTTTTTGAATGCTATTATATAAATCTGTGGTTTATTCTCTCTTTGAGTGCCACATTTAGTTTGGCTCAGTTATAGTCCAGAGGTATGCAATGGAGAAAAAAATAAGATCTCTCATCTCTGCTTATAGAGAGGGGACTAAAAGGAAGGGATGTGATTTATGAATAAGCAATAGTACAGGAAGGATAAATTAGGCATGTGTATCTCCCCCATCTGTCCATAAAAGAATGATGGGACTCCCAGTAAACTTCAAAGGTCTCATATCTGGAGAGACTTTTTTGGTACAAAAGGAAATTATCTGTAAAACTGGGTGCTACTGGCTTCTTCAGGCCTAGTGATTCCTTTTGTAATTCCTTTTAATGGATCAGAAATCCGGATGAACTGCAAGGATGTCTGCTTTCGTATTAGGTGGATGAAAGACAAGAGGATGGAAGTCTTTTTGGCTTAGTGAATCAGCCAGTACTTGGTGCTAGAGCTTGGGTAGGAAGCATGCTTGAGTAGAAACATCCCCTGTGAGCAGGTTGTTTTGAACTGTCCATGTCGAACCTTACTGGACATACACAGAGCATGTGAGAGGCACCCTGGGGCTGTCACTGTTCGGGGTGTAGCACAGCAGGCCCGTGTCCTTGAGGCTGGCAGTATTGCTCTTCCTGTTGAATGGTGTCCAGAGACCAAAGAGGAGGACATATGATCAGAAGTGAGGTCCTCCTTCCTTGAAAACATGACCCTCATGTGTTTTATTCAGATTATTACTTGTCTTGTTAGCACAGTCTTACGTGGCTCCGTTTGAAATCTGGAGAGGTTCTTTGTGGAAAAATATTGAAAATATGAAAGTAGAACCAACAAGAGATTATTTTACAGTAAGTCATTATGTATTTATGTTTCTTCTGAGGAGCTAACTTTGCAGTAACTGTTTCTTTGAAAACAATATGCCTTTGCATTAAAAAAATTAAAAAAAGTCCATGCTGCAGTTTATTCACAAAATTACTGTGATTTTGTAAGCCAGACAAGAAGAAGAAACAGTTGCATATTACTGTATTACTGTATTACGTAAACTACGAGAAAAGAAGGAAAAAACCCAAATCTGAATATAGGTTAGATGAAATCGTATTGCAATTAACTAGTGCATCATTGCTGTGATGCAAACTAATTCAATGCCATTAAAAGGATGAGGGGCTGTTTTCCAGTGGAGCGTCTTTGCAAATGGGTTGAGAGAGTAAAACTCATTCTAAAACAAAGGTCAGTTCAGCTTGCCATCCCAAACTCCTTGAGTTGTCTTTTAAGGAAATTGTCCTCACCTCCCCAAACCTTTTGGTTTGCACTCTACATGTGCCAAGTCAGTTTTTACAAAGTTGCTGGCATGCTGTATATTTAACTGGACAAGATAGTATTATGGGTTTGCCCCTCCCAGGTGAGGGGAAGACTTCTATGTCCCAGAACTAGTGCAGTGATTTATTAATCTGATAGCTCTGAGTAAACCAGACCTCTCTAAAAAGCATAGAGTACTTAGAGTCATTCACTGCACATTTAGGGACTTCATTAAATTACTACTGTATTCATCTGATGGCCATAGGATTATGGGGGGAGGGTGGTGGTCGTGGTGTTCCCTTTTTTTTTTACCTTCCCCCACCCCCCAGTTGTGAGATGTCTGGCACAGTCCTTTTTGTTTCAAAACAAACATTGCTTTATGGTTGGACTCAGTGATCTTAAAGCTCTTTTCCAACCTGATTCTATGAACCTGCCTCCCATAAGTACAGTGCTGCATTCTTAGGTAAAAGCCTATTTAGAAAGTTTTTAATAGTTTGTTATAACCCTTTCAAATATGTCAGCAGCACTTTCTCATTGAACAACTTTGGTGAGCATTTGCCTTACATTTATTCACCTGTAGGGGGGAAGCAAGTGAACTGCTGTTTTCTTTATGCTGGTGATACTCTTTTCTCCTCAAACCATTTGATCCCAACCATATGATCTACCATGATGTCTGAGCACAAGCCTAGTCCTGTTTTCACAAGGAAAACGCAAGCCAATACTAACTGCATATTCTGGATACTGTGTACTGTGTTCAGTTTTGGGCTCCTCACTACAAGAAGGACATTGAGGTGCTGGAGACTGCCCAGAGAAGGGCAACGAGGCTGGTGAGGGGTCTAGAGAACAAGTCTTAGGAGGAGCGGCTGAGGAAACTGGGGCTGTTTAATCTGGAGGGGGCTGAGGAGGGACCTTATCGCTCTCTACAGCTCCCTGAAAGGAGGTAGTAGTGAGGCAGGTGTTGGTCTCTTCTCCCAAGTAACTAGTGATAGGATGAGAGGAAATGGCCTCAAGCTGTGCCAGGAGAGGTTTAGATTGGATATTAGGAAAAATTTCTTCACTGAAAGAGTGGTCAGGCATTGGAACAGGCTGCTCAGGGAAGCAGTGGAGTCACCATCCCTGGAAGGGTTCGAAAAACGTGTAGATGTGGCACTTCAGGACATGGTTTAGCAGGCATGGTGGTGTTGGGTTGACGGCTGGACTTGTTGATCTTAGAGGGCTTTTCCAACCTTAATGATTCTATGAAGACTGCATCCTGCAAGGATGTACCTTAGAAAATGGAGGGGTCTTCCACTTTTAAGGAATAGATGCCAAAAACACAGATTTGTTTTTTAAAAAGTAGCAACTAATTCTTAAAAGGAACTACCTATGTCCAGGTTTAACTTAAAGCACTTAAGTACTAGTTATATTACGTGCTGAGTGGAGAAATTAACTTAATTAAGTATTTTGAGCTATCATACCTAAATAGCATAATTACATACTTTATATACATGACTATTTAATTTGCTTTCTGTATGTATGATATGCTAGATATCATGATCTGTACCTTCAGTATTGTGATGGTTCAAAGTGTAACCTCTTTGCTGAGGCAGTTTCATATGATTAAACATTGCCAAACTTGTATGGATGTTGTAAACACTGAAAGATTCAGTGCTAAGTAATTGATATTTCAACAGAGACAATCCAGAGGTTTTGGAAGGGAGGTGAATTGTCATGTGTTTAATTTGGACAAATCCCACTGCCGGCTTTGGGAATGTGTTATATGGCCACATATGGGACAGAATACAAGAAAGATTTTTTTTTTTATCATTAATGTGATCCTATATAGGAGCTATATTTCCCTGCACACACTGTTCCCTGTTCTCTCTCTCTGTCTTTCGCAGATGGTTTGGTAACAGGACTGCACAGATCATCAGCCTAGACAGCAATCCATACAGTCATATGACACAGGTGCACAGTTTGCGCTGGCTGATGCTAACCTGGGGAATATTACAGTATCTAAAACATCTTATGCGTTTATTTTTAAAGGGCACACAAAATACATGTATGCTTCAGGGACATTCCAGGAAAAGGCACTAGGACCTGTAAGATTTAGGGCCAAAGTATGGAGCTCTTTATGCATTGATTACTTATAGTCCCCACAGAATTTTCCTCTTACTTCAGTGTGTGCTAGGATGAAACCCATCAAAATAATCAGGAATTCAGCTTCCACTGCTTTCAGGGAAGAGATATTTCATAGTATGCAAATAAAAGCAGCGTGACCTGGCCCTTCGAAAACTGAGATACCTGCATCCTCAAAGGGATGTACTGTTGTGTCCCCATGGAGCTCGGGGACTTGTGCCCCATCCATGGGTTTGTGTTTTGCTGCTCTCTGGTTGCCCACGGACAATGTACTCGCTCGATGCGTGAGCAACACTCAGTCCACCTTGTGGTGCCTCTGCCCCAGAGGGCTCACGAGAAAATAGCAGGGAGGTGAGGCTTTTCTAGGGTTGATCGCAGGGTCAAAGCATGCTGGGTTTGGAATGGAGCTCTGCTCTCAGCAGAGAGCTTTCTGAAGGCATGATAGGAAGTAGCCTTCTTCAGTCACATTCCAACCAAACTTCAGCTCCTTTCTTTTGTATTTCCCTTTCAATGTAAGCAGAGACTTCCCTTAGTCTAGGAGAAGGAGAGTAATTCATTGCTGGTAGTTAGCGTGCTCTAGCATGCAGCTTTTTACATGGCAGCTGTCCCAGAGCAGAGTGGCTGAATGTATGGTAGTCTGCTTCTGAACTCAGGCTGGTCCCACAGGTTAAAATGTATAGGAGGAAAATGCATTTTTCCAGAATGTGGAAACAGTAGGTGTGATTTGTGCCAAAAGTGCGGAATGGGTATTGCAGCTGAAGAGGCAGGTGAATTACCTAGATTACATATGCAGCAAAATACTCAGGCAAGCTCTAGGGTCACTTGCCTGTGTTCAAATACATTTTCCATTGAAGCTGATAGCAGTCCCATGTATGTATGGAGGAGAAGAAGATGGGCATTCTTATTTTTGTCGTTATTTCTAGAAAGAGCCACGTTAGACCTCTATCTGTTTTGTAGGTCTACATGTTTTTACTCTTTGGGGCTAAAATATACAAGCCTGTCATCCTTTGTTTGGTCTCAGCTTTACTGTCACAGCGAAAACCTATGAAAGTTGATTGTAAATGTGTTTACAAATAATAAGAAATTTCATAGGATAAAATGTTACAACTGTGCCTCTGAAATAAAGCTGTAAAACTCTGTATTTAACTTCAGGCTATGAAATTTGGAATACCCTGGGCTACTAGAACACCTCGTAATTTTCTAGGCTTACTAACTAGACCCCTACTATTTTTTATTGCCAAATGCAATTAAAAATAACCTGTGGTTTGCCATGCTTATCTCATGAAATTCTCAGATAGAGCTTTTCCTAGGAAACATCGTACAATTCGTGTAAACTCCTTATACTACTGACTGCAGTGTGGTTCCATGTGGAATTCTAAAAGCTTTAGCAAAAGCAGCTGCGCGGGGGTAGTTCTCATGCTACACACCTCACTAGGAGCCAAATGGCTTTAAACCAGTGATTTAAATTCTGCATGTTGTGCTTTTCGTATGAGAACCAATTACTGGTTTAGTACATAAAGGCCTGTGGTTATTTCTTATACTAATTTAGGTGGGTTTTTTTCACTTAACTGTGGTTGAAGTTTGAACCATGGCTTTCCAACATATGAAGTAATTTTAAAAGGAAGTGAAACATCCTTGCCTCAGTTTCCCTTAAGATTAAAGCTTTGGATTGCAACTACAGAGCTTCTTGTTGTATACAAGATAGTCATTTAATGCACTTTATTTGAAAAAAAGGCACAAACTATTTTGTTTATAAAATGTTACAATTGCACTATGCTGTAAGAATCGGTTACTAAATATAAACTGTACAGTTTTGTAGTCAACATTGTAAGTGTTTAGTCATAAATGATTGAAACAATTATGTTTCAGTTAAATGTTAATTTTATATGTGGTATATGTAACCATAAATAAATTTTCCTTTCTAAAAAAAGAGTGGTTGTCTGTTTCATTTAATTGAATTTCACAGGCTATTTCAATTAATAAAATAATATTCTTTCTAAAAATATAAAATTAAATATGTTCCAGTGCAAAGGGGGTGGCAGATGACAATAACTAAACTTGGGGCATTAAATTTAGATGCGCAAACTTCAGTTGATCTTGTGTAGATCCCCTGCATCCACTGACACTGCAGAAAGAAATACCAAGCACTACAGTTTTGTACAAAAAGCCTGAAAGAAGAGCTAACAGGAATTCTGGAATGTAGCATTGTAAGCGAAAGCCAGGGTGCCCTTCCAAGTCTGCCTGCCTTATTCACATTAATTTACCTCTGCTGCACTTCTGAGATGCTACCATTTGTTATCATTTCATATGCTCAGTTTTGGGGAACACAATTCAATATGTATGTACGAGAGGATCTTCACTGTGTCTTGCTGAATGGATGTAAATACTTAATATTTGAATTTTTGATTATTAACTGGGAGAGTTAAGATTTGAAAGAAACTGTTAACCTAGATTTTGTTTGTTTGTTTGTTTGGAAGTTTGGTCCTGATCCTCCAATTAAGTAACTGCAAAATCAGATGCATGATCAGAGTTCTGTTTTTCCAATTTGACTGTTATAGACAGGCTAAAATAAAATGGTCGACTGCCTCATTTTCTAAATTAATTTTTTTTTAAATGTATATTTTAATTCTTCTGGATGGTTTTCTTGAATACCCAACTTATTTTCCATGCATATAAATTCACGGAATGAGCTACATCTCTAACCATAAAACTGACTGTTGTGTAGCATAGTCAGTGAAGATACAACTGCTGAAAGGGATTGACCAGTGACTGAGGGATCTCCAGGTAAGTAAGGGAGAGTGAGGCTGCTTGCTTTATACTATGCAGGACTACAGTCCTGCCACTCACGTGTGTCCTGGAGGAGATCTTAGTGATGTTTACTTCTACCAGACAGAGCTGTTCTCTCCACGTCTCGCATCAGGCATTCAAGCACCAGCTACTTCAGAGAAGAAGAAATTTGTATCGTGGTGCGGGGATAGAGTCCCGTTTTGCCTCTCTACAGTTAAACTACAGCCAAAAGGGCTACAGCACAATGGTGATCAGTATGTATTTGATAAATGGTTTTTGCTTAACTGAACATCAACTGCAGTTACACAGTATACACCCTTAGGAACTATCAGCCATCCAATGTACTAAACTGGAAAATGAATAAAAAGTAATGGGAAAAAGCAATAGAGAGGGAGGGGAAATAAATCTTTCACCTAGTGAAGGAGCCAGTATTGAAATCATGTGGCCAGGACTGTTTGGGGATCTCTTTGGGCTTAATTGCTCAACCCTAAAGTAGGAAAATAAACTGAACCTGTTCTGACCATACAATGTGTGTTTTAACCTCCTTCTGCAGTGAGGAGGACCAGGAACAAGCCGGGAACAGCAGGGACGGATGGTTCAAGCATCGTGGTGTTGCTGTGTTGGTGCCCCTTCCATACCTGACAGCGTCAGCATCAGCCTGATGGCTTCCTAGCAGTCTCAGATGGAAGTATCATTAAGAGGGCAAAATGGCTGACCAAATCAATAAATAGAATAGTAAAAACCTGCTGAAACTTAACGGTAAGCAGCCAGAATTGTAAAGGAGTTCTTGTTAAATTGGTGGAAGTATTAATGGCGTTACAGAACTGGTAGGTATCCTGGCTGTGGTTTTGTTTAGTGTGGATAACGTCCTGCTTATCCAGCAGTATCACAAGCTCAGGAAACAGCACTGTTGCTAAAACAGTGTTTTGGGTTAACTGGGAACTTGAGGCATTGGCAACACTTAGACCACCCAGTAACAACTACTTAGTGTCCCCTGCCAAATGTATAGCACTTTATGCACTATGGTTGGATATCAGTTATGTCAACTAAATCTAGAACTAAGCAGAGGGTAACAGCAGAATTTTTAATAATCGATATGCAACAGAAAAATTCTGTGGCCAATAGTGAATGGTCTGTGTATTTACAAGGATAAAATAATTTAAAGCTGTCAGGACATCAAAGAATTTCCATGCTACAGTAAGCAAAAGAAAGTTTCTTTATATGAGGCCTACAAGTGGAAATTAGAAGAGCATAGTCCAGTGTTACTCCTTGGTTCAAGGAGGCTTGGCTGCAGTGTTCCAGATGCACATGCCTGTTCTCACGTTCTTCTCCTAAGTATCTGTAGGTCACATCAGAGATAGCTGCTGGGTTAGGTGGACATTTGGACACAGTGCAGGGTCTCTTACCTGCTTACTAGATTCTCAAGAATCTTCTTGTTTATAGCAGGATATCAAAGAGTGTCTACAACCTCAGCACTGTCCTGTAGCGTGAATCTTTGATGTCTGTGCAAAAGTGTGAGGCCTGTGCAGTTAATGGATATTTTACATTCATCACTGAAAACTGTACAGGAAGTATCATCAATCTGGCATGTGTGACAAAGACAATTCCATTTGCAGGTACTCAGGCTTTTAAAAAAACTGCAATTCATACATACCTTTTAAAGTTATTTTGAAATTATCTAGGATCATATGGATCTAAATATATTTTTTCTCTAGAACTGCTTTTAAAGCTAGCAGCTCAAACCTAATGTATTTTTTCAGTGTTTGTTTTTTTTTAATTGAAATGTCATCCTCATAACAGAAATGCTCCCTGGGGTTGTTACTCTTTGCATTCCTCTGACTTGGATGCAAGCTGGGGAAACGCAGTGCTGTACAACATGGTACAACCAACACTTGGTTACTACGTGCAAATCAGTTCTTACTTGAGCATCTTCTGCTTGCAGATTTTACTGAGATTTTGTTCTTTCATATCTGCCAAAGTGTTTCATCCCCTTATTTTGTGCTAATAGTGAAGATGGTGGCCTTTCAGTGCAGGGCATTCTTCATCTGACAACAAAAGGTATTTTAATGTACCAGGACACTGTCTTCCTGTCAGAATCAGCAAAGCTGGTTTCATCTTCATTTTTTATCATGATGTATGGGGTTTAAATGATGCTTGACAGAGAGCCTATATAAATACGTTTTTAAGATGCATCGAGTTTGCCATCATCATCATTTTGAGCTGTCAAGCTCAAAAGCATCCTCGTACGATTTCCAGAACAAGTATCATCACACTCCATTCAGCTTGCAAGGGGAATACAGAGGATGGGGCAAGCTAAGGGGGGAGAGAGCCCTTACAACTCCAGTTTCAGGCATTAGGTGAGTCTAATCAGGAGCAAGAGGCTTCCAAAATCTCAAACTAACCTAAGGATTCCCCTCACTCCCCTGGATATTCTTACTCTTTCACCTTTGCAAGAGGGGTAGCAAAGAGGGGCTGGTGTTCAGGAAGCCTGCATGTTCCCCCCTTCTGTCTTACATGTCATCCATCGCTGCAGCCTCCAGTTCCCATTTAGCTTTTTCCAAGAGCTGGCCTTTCTCAGTGGTGCCACTGGTGGTGCAGTGCAAGGACATCCATGGAAACTGCTGTTAGCCAAACCGTGCATCTTCAGGGGCGTTAGGCAGGAGAAGAAAGCATTTGTTTTTACCAATTCAACCCAAAAGACATCCAGGCAGATCAGATAGACCCACTGCTCTTGAGAGAGAAGCAAGGCCAAGCTTTTGCTTCGCTCCCACTGACCCAGAGACACGGGGCTACTGGAGAGCAGGGGCTGGTCCTGGCACAGCCTGCAGACTCTCCCTTGGCTCTACTACTCTGCAGACAGGGTTGAGTTCACTACCTGGCAAGTGAAATGGACTCCAAGGTTTGTTGTCAGTGCTGGATTCCCAGTCCCTTCAGACAGCCTTCTGTGAGAACTAATAAAGTGTATTTGGGGTTTGTTGTTGTTTTTAATTGAACAGCCAATTTTAGGGTTCCTGGATTTGTCTGTGCTGAGGTTGGTTTTGGTTTGAGTTTTTTCCCCCCCTTCTAGGAATAAGTCACAGAAAAATGTCATGTCTCCTTAATGCTTAGTCCATTTCGTTCGTTGTGCTCTTTCTGGAGAGTGTTTGCCAGTGCACAGCCTTTACAGAAATGCAGTCAGCCTTGACAGTAGATGTGTCTGGTCTTGACCTGCAAACCCCTGTGTCTGCCATCACAGGGCACTTCAGGCTGGCTCGATTTCAGCAGCTGCGTGTCAGCTCTGGTACCTGTTGTGCAAGCTGCCCACTGCTCTGGGAGCAGCAGCAGCTCCTGTTATGGTTTAACCCGGCAGCCAGCAACTCAGCACCAGACAGCCACTTGCTCACCCATCCCCTTTCCCCCAGTGGGATGAGAAGGAGAAATGGACAAAAGGTAAAAGATGGTGACAGCGACCTACGTCTGCACCCTGCAGAGCACTTGGCTAAAATGGGCTGTTTCTGCTAGAAGAAAGGAAGGGCAAGAGAGCATTCACGGGGTGCTGGTTGCTGCTGCTATGGTCACCACATTCCTGGGGCCTGGGAGGGGTGGGGTGTGAGGGGCAGACAGCAACAGGCACTGGTCAGGGGGGCTGATGTTCCTTCCCCTGTGATACCAAGTTGTGAGTGGGTGCTAGAGCAGACATTTAGCTGTCCAGGATCCGTTTGGTTCTCAGGTGTCCACAGATCTGCTAGAGGGAAGAGTCACCAGGCTAGATGGGTATGTGTCATAAACCAGATTTGTCCCATGGCCATGCAGCTAGGCTGTGCTGGTAGGAGTACATACACAGCAGACACAGCACCTTTTCGGTTTCCAGCTTGTATCAATTCAGTGTTTTCTTCACATTTACACCTAATTTGTCTTACTAGGGAATGTTGTATTCTTCTTCAGAGATGAGATAAAGCATCCATCAGCGCGCAGTATCAGTTTCCCCTAATCTCTTTAGTGTTTTTCTGCCTCTACTTGATTCTATTAGAGGCTGTTTTAATGAGCACTCATTAAACACACACGTCTCTCTCCAGAGATCTAAGCAGCAGGATCTCCATCATTTCCGCTGCTTCACAAAATGATGCAGCGCTTTGTTTTAGTCAAGTTAAAAACAGAACAAAGTGCTGCTCTGTGTCCCTCTCAGTCATCCCACCTTCAGCAGTCGTTTACAAAAAGACTGTTGCTTTTTCCTCTGCTTAGAAGTTTTTTTTTTTACACCATTTAAATGACAGGTTAATCACATGACAAAGGACTTCCCCAAGCACAGGTCTTTCCCATGTGTCAAAATGTCAGTGGATTCCATATTTAACATCAGACACAGCAGCATTGCAGCCGTATATGAAGTTTCCCCCGTGAATAGCTTGTGTGAGATTATGTCGCTGTAGCGAGCACTTCCTTTTGGAAAGCTGTTCTGAGACAAAAGCCAGCAGGGCTCTTACTGCTGCAGTGGAAATCGGCAGCAAAAATCCTGAACAGCAGCTAAGTACCGGTAAAGATGTCAGCACACATGGAAAGGCAGGGCTGTATGTAGAATAATTCAGGCCATTTATGATAAAGTAGCAGTCTTGTTTTCAAAGAGGCAGGAGCCTTGGCATGTAAAGTGTTTCACAGCAGATGGCAATGGGAGCAGAAAGAGGTCGGTCATATCAAGTATGTGGCAAATTCAAATATCTGCTGCTCTTCCATCCTGGGTCCCTGTCTAAGTGCTTGCCCTGAGACTGTGGCAGATAAGGCTAGGCTAGTGCTCTCTGTCACTGTGCGTTTGCGACATTAATGCCTAAAAGAAGTTACTACAGTGAATTTGACATCTACTTAGAAGTTTTGAACAATTTCCGCTCCTGAAAAAAAGCTAGGTTCCATCACATTACCTGTATGTCTTCCTGTCAGTAGTTGCTATCATCTGGAAGAGCGCTCCACTACACAGCAGTTGTAAAGCTTAACGTAAAATTACCATATTGTCAAGCTTATGGTGTAAAACAGGCTAACATCAGCCTTCTGGTGGTGCAGAAGCAAACAGCAGTGTAAAGAAGAGCCAGTAGCTCAAAAGGCTTCCAGTGATCGGGTAGGGGAAAGATACGGGTACTGCACGGGTTCTGTGAAGCTTTGGGCACCGTGCGCAGTCTCCCCTTGTGCACTGTGGACGTCTCTCCAGTCTGACCCAGTGAAAATCCAAGGGGAGACACAGCAACTGGGAGTTTCTGGTCAGTGGGTCAGGTTAAAGGCTGTAAGAAGCCTAAAGTTTACCAGACCCGTTAAAAGTTACAAAAAGCCTCATCTCCAGTAGGGTTTTACCAGATGCTTGCTAACGCAGATGAAGAACGGCTTCATTTTTTCATGGTGAAGACAGAGCCCAAGAGGTATTTTGCAACCAGCATTGATTGGTTCAACTACAGCAGAGGTAATATTTCCTGCAGAAACGTCACAGACAATTTGCAGCTTTCTGAGTCAAAAACAATCCTTAAAACTCCAGCTAAAAACCACCCAGCAGCTGTGTAAAGCACTGAAATTGCCCTTGGGTTGCAGCAGCTGACTACAGGAACCAAAACTAGAAACAGAATCCTGCCCAGGAGAGATTACGGGTCTGTTGCTGATGGTAAAACCAGAGCAAACATGTAAGTAGAAGAGCAGGAGTGTACTTTGTATGCACAGCATCACGGCTAGGGTATGGTGTTTCAGAAATAAATGGGGCAATGTGTTGTGAGAGCTTGTCACAGAATTACAGAGTGTTAGGGGTTGGAGGGGACCTCTGGGATCATCTAGTCCAACCCCCCTGCCGAAGCAGGGTCACCTACAGCAGGCTGCACAGGACCTTGTCCAGGCAGATCTTGAATATCCCCAGAGAAGGAGACTCCACAACCTCCCTAGGCAGCCTGTTCCAGTGCTCCGTCACCCTCAGAGCGAAGAAGTTCTTCCTCAAGGAACTTCCTATGCTTCAGTTTGTGCCCATTGCCCCTTGTCCTGTCGCTGGGCACCACTGAAAAGAGTCTGGCCCCATCCTCTTGACACCCACCCTTAAGGTATTTATAGGCATTTATAAGGTCCCACCTCTTTATAAGTTGTCCTCTTTCCAGTGAACATGATGAAAGAATTCAGAAAGCAATGTGGAAACATCTTGATAGTTCTGCTTTCCCTCTGGTTCACCATCAGGAGAAACAGAGGTCTGGGTAGCTGGTGAGGTATGGAGATGACATTTGAGATGACTGTGAGAGAAGAAACTGTGAACCAGCAGGGCAGCTGGGAAGGACCCAGCTTGGACCAGCCTGGAGGAAAGGGTTCTAATCTTGATGCCTGAGCTTAGAGCTGGAGGGAGGGCAGATAGGTGGTGAGAGGAGGGCACAGCACTGGAGGTATCAGTAGCCTGAAACAACATCTTACTGGTGTGTAAAATCAAATTTAGCAGATGAGATGAATAAAGAACAAATGGTGAGAAGCTTTGACGTATTTATATAAAAGAGATAGACATCTGTGCTTTATCCTGCAAAGGCTTTGTAATATCCAAGCTGTCATCAAGATAACCGAGATCAGACTGCTCAACAAATCAGCATCACCTTGTGCTCCATTTTGATGTGAAGGGGTTTGTTTTGTAAACACACAACCATGTGGGAAGGTAAGAGTACAGGTAAGTCATAGCACAGCAGCCTGTGAGGAGACACTGGGGGAGCTGGCATCACAGAGACCTAACAGTGCCTGTGGGGAGGTTATCAAGGCGACAGATCTGGGATCTTCATAGTGGTGCATGGTGAGAGACAACAGGCATAAATGAAACAAGTGAGGTTGAGCCTGGGTATAAGGAGAAAGTCTTTCCCTATCAGGACAGTCAGGCAGTGGCACAGGTTGGCCAGAGAGGCTGTGCAGTCTCTCTTGGAAGCTTTCAAGGGTCCACTGGATAAAGCCCTGAGGAACCTGGTCTGACCTTGCTTTGAGACAGATGTTGGACTAGAGACCTCCTGAGATCACTTCCAACCTGAATTATCCTATGGTCCTCACAGAGAATGAGACACACCTGTGGGTTTCCAACCATCTTACCCATCACTCCATGAAAGACAGACTGAGGTATAAAGCATGGGAGGTTTTTTGGTTTGTTTGGGTTTTTTTTTTTGCAAAGTTTGATCCAAGCCGTCCCACAGTGCCCTAGTAACCTTGAGTCAAGAGACCCATACCATGGTCCGGAAGGCTTAGACCTTGGCAGAGCAGTAGTTGATAACAGGGAGGCAGAGATCAGACTTTGTCAAGTGCCAACCTCAAAAAACACTGCTTACAGCATCACAAAATAACTTGGATTGGAGCAGTACTTCACGTGCATTTTCAGACCTGCTAAGCCCAGGAGCATGACCGCTGCTGGCTGTGCTCTTGCTAATGCCACCCTCCATGTTGTTTCACTTCAGCAGGCCACTGCTGCCTCACATTCAGCTTGCTGCCCACCAGGAGTTTTCCAGCCAGGACTAATGCATGGATTTATTCCATCCTGGGTGTTAGACTTTGCATTTATCTTTGGTGAACTTCATGAGGTTTCTGTCATTCCATTCCTCCAGCTTACCAGAATCCCTGTGAACAGCAGCCCTGCCCTCCAGCTTACCCATTCCTCCTCCCAATTTGGTATCATCTGTGAGCTTACATGGACCCTGTCCTGTTGTTCAGGTTACTGATGACAATGTTAGGCAGTATTTGCCCCAGTGTCAGCCTCTGAAGAGTAGATCCTGTCCTTAGCTACCACTTGGAATTCAACTCAACGACCCTCTGAGCCTGATAGTCCTTCCACTTTTTCCACCCACACTGCAAGTCCGCCCATCCATTCCCTCTTCCCAGTCTGGCCACTCATATCCCGTGGGGAAACAGCGTTGAAAGCCTTGCTAAAGTCAAGATAAACAGCCTCGCTGCTTTCCCTTGTCCACACAGCCAGCTTTTCCACCATGGAGTGCGCTGTGACCTTGCTAAAGCTGCGCTGGTGGTTCCTGATGACCTTCCAGCCCTTCACATGCCTGGAAATGGCTTACACAGGACTTGGTTCAAAACATTCCCAGGTACTGAGCCTGCAGCACCCCTGCTGCCCTTTTTGAAGATGAGCATAAATATTGCTTTTTTTTTTCTAGTCGCTGGGAAACTCCCTTGTGATAACTTCACAAAGATGTTAGAGAGCATCTTCACATACTGACAACGGCCTCGAGCTTGCTCGGCACCCATGGGCACCTGCCATCTGGACGGACACAGCACGAATTTCCTGGAGGAGACTGTAGCTCGGAGTCACTATGAGCACAAGGCAAGCAAATTTAAATGGTGCAGCTTGACACAGCATGCCAGATTTTACGGTGTGCCAATACCTAGTGAGTTTCTATGGCAGCAGGGTGCCTGTGCTCACTGCAGGGCCTGAGCCCTGGGGCGGCAAAGCCACGCAGTGAGCCCAATGGACACAGCTCTTCCCACCATGCCTTGAACCCAGCTCCCCCTGCAAGCGTGAAGATGCAGAAACCAGGTTACCGGGTTGGTAACATGGGGCCTTTTACAGAGCCTTCCTTGTCTAGGAGTGACCTTCAGCATGAACAAACTCTCTTCCCCCTTTTTCCTTGCTCAGCACGGCTGCCCAGGCCTGGCAGGAGATGTCTCTGGATGATGTGGCACATGGGGTGCTGGCCTCTTGCTCCTTCAGAGCCACACCTCGAATACTGTGTTCAGTTTTGGTCCCCTCGCTACAAGAAAGACATTGAGTTGCTGGAGCATGGCCAGAGAAGAGCAGCGAGGCTGGTGAGGGGTCTGGAGAGCAAGTCTTAGGAGGAGCGGCTGAGGGAACTAGGGTTGTTTAGTCTGGAGAAGAAGAGGACGAGGGGAGACCTTACTGCTCGCTACAACTACCTGAAAGGAGGTTGTAGTGAGGCAGGTGTTGGTCTCTTCTCCCAAGTAATTAGCGATAGGACAAGAGGCAATGGCCTCAAGTTGTGTCAGGGGAGGTTTAGGTTGGCTATTAGGAAAAATTTCTTCACTGAAAGAGTGGTCAGGCATTGGAACAGGCTGCCCAGGGAAGGGGTGGAGTCACCATCCCTGGAGGTGTTCAAAAAATGTGTAGACGTGGCACTTCAGGACATGGTTTAGCAGGCATGGTGGTGTTGGGTTGACAGTTGGACTTGATGATCTTGGAGGTCTTTTCCAACCTTTATGATTCTATGAAAACCCAGTCAGGCTTTCAAAAACATTTCTTCCCCAGATGAAAAATTCAACTAAATTTTGAGCAAAGTTGTCACAGGAGAAATACAGCTTGTTCCTCCCCAGGGGCTGGAGAGCTGCTTCCCACCAGCCCCTCCGCGGTGCTGCTGGCTCTCCTGCCCTTCTCACGCCTGCTTTCCTGTCACCAGCCAGTGGCAACAGAGGACATCTTCATCTGGGCCCATGGGTCAAACCTGTGCATCAGTGTTCGAAGAAGGGCACACACTGGGAACACTCCTGGACCAGGTACCTCCAACCACTTCTTCCTAAGCTGAGTCCTTGAATAGGAGGTGATCTTGCCTTTTTGGTTTGTACAGTTGAGGTGAGACGAGCCCCTAACGTTGCAACCCAGTCTGTTCCCATGCTTGCAAAAGTACATGTTTACATAGTCTGAAAAAGAATATTTAATGTTTTTGTGTAGGAAAGATTCTGAAAAGGAACATTTATGAACAGTGGGAGGCTTCAGAAGACAAATTATTTTGCTTACCCAAGGAAAGCTGGTAAGTGGCATGAATATAGCAATATGGGAAATACTGTTTGGAGAAAAGAAGAGGTCTGAGGAGCACATGGATCAAACAGAAAATGAAATAACATGAGCTAATGGGTGGAAGCTGAAGCAAGTTAGATCGGCTTCAACACAGCTAGGTATGAAAGCGCTGGAAGGCTCTCCCCAGGAAAAGGGGGATTCCCGTCTCCTGACATCTAGATGTGCTGATGGGATGGCTTGAGCCAAGCACAAACCACTGGACTTAGTAGAGAAAGAAATGGCTGTCAAATTGAAAGAGCCTGTGAAATATTGGTGGTCTGGCTTGATCTAGTGGCCATTTCTGGTTTTAAATGATAGGAATCAATAACTGGGTAAGCACAGAGCCATGGGCAGAGCCTCCACAGGTTACGTAGTGGATCATCTTCTACCTCTTGGTATCAGTGGCCTTAGACTGTGACAAATGACTTCGGTGCCTACATTTTTGGAGAGGGCAGAGAAAGGATGGGCCCCTAGCTATTATTTCCACTTTTTACATGACAGCCTTTATAATTTCAAAGATTTCCCCCATTATTCATAACATTGGGTGCACACAAAAGATAACACAAACATTTTAACATTTTAAACATTACAGAAAGATCTGCCTTGAGGCATGAGCTTTGGAAAGAAAATTAACTAAAATTAGACTAAGGTCTTCCTTGGCCCACAGTGTGTTTATGTCATATCAGAGGCAGAAACAGTATTTAAAAGAAAAAGTTCACACTTGTGTGTTGGTCTTCTCGACAGATAGACCAGAACAGCAGAAAGCCCGGAGTTACGGCATGAGGCACTACTAGCGTTTGGATTCTGAGTGGGAAAAACTTCCCAATACCATTAAAAGCATATCCTTTGTGAAACCAAGTGGCTCACAGTCACTCAGCTCCAGCTCGAGTTGTAGGCACATTTCAAGTCCTCAGGGCCGGATCTCCTGAAAGAGTTAAGGCAGGACTTTGTGCCTGCAGTGCATCTGGCACAACACACCCTGGTCCTCATCTTAGAATTTTAGATAACTTATGCTTAATACAAATAAAAAAATATAAAGATCAATCACAATTATCCGTTCACCACGATTTATTTCTCCACTTGAAATAATTTGGGGTATCAGTCTAGTTGGTGGTGACTGACCCATAGCTGCTCTGAGATTTAGGTCTTACAGACTGGAAAAGATCCGAGAGCACGTGAGTAACCTAAAGACGTCCTGTCCTCCCTAGGAATGAAGCACAAGGAGAAGCTTGCACAAGTTCTGGGTGGAGTCAGCCTTCCAGTCTCCAGGACTGCCAACATGACATATTCAAAAACACTGAAGTGAGAGAGAAAAAAAAAAAAGGGGG
>Ga0065711_1038299_pt1 | contig 18935 bp, 12 predicted proteins | sample Hoacrofraction12_FD_59098 | JGI IMG/M metagenome (GOLD analysis project Ga0065711, IMG submission 59098) | Hoatzin crop microbial communities from Cojedes, Venezuela - Epithelial fraction 12 v2 (version 2) | ecosystem: Host-associated > Birds > Digestive system > Esophagus > Crop | place... | reverse complement strand
CCCTGGGCCCGCCGTGGGGCTGAATTGCCGGTGTCAGACAAGCTGAAGACTAACTCTAAGTTACCCGATGTAGATATGATGCAGCTACTGCGCAGCTACTTCACTGTTGTCTTTGCTTTTGCCTCAGTCATTTTCCTGCAGCCAACTCCCAGTGTTACAGTCGCTGCTTTTTAGAGTGTTGGTCTTTCTGTTCTGTTCTAGCCGGACAACTGCACTTGGACTGGCACATCTGTGTATAGTTGTGTTGTGGCCTCTGGCCTTTGCTCTCTGGTAACATTCCATCTGTCCAACTGGTGATCTTCTGGCTGTTGCCATGGCACACAGCTCAGCACACCACCCTGCCTGCAAAGAGCCTTACTTCTCCTGCCGGTGCTGGGCTGCTGGGCAGTTCCTGGGATTTTGCAGTGGAGTTGTCCAGCTTTAAAAGATGTTGATACCTTCCTACTTGCCTTGCTTTTGCCACTAAGCTCTTTTTATTCCTGAATATCCAGGCAAAGATGTTGTATGCCTAAAATTCTGCTTGAGACTGAACTGCTTTATTCTATTGTGGTGGTTTTTGGCTTGTCTTTTGAAGGTACTCTGTTGGATAGTGCAACATCTGCTTCTATTTGCGTAAAATAATACTAGCCAAAGGATCACAATGCCTTTGCATAGCCCAGGTCTCAGAATTTGGAGGAGTCATCTGCTGTGATGACATGCTTCCTGCCACTGAAAGTGAACAGAACCTTTCCATTTTCTCCCAGATGGATGAATCCCCCTTCTGCTCTTTTCCTTGACTTGCACTGTGTGATGCAGGCATACATCGTGCCCTGGGACTGGTAAGTTGACATACTAATTTTCTCTGTCCTTTCGTGGGAAGTGCTGTTCATCTCAGGATGTCAATCCTTAATTCTGCTGGGACAGTACAGAAGTACCCTCAGACAAAATCCGATCTTGAAGGGGGGACGTCATCTCTCACCAGGCAGAAGGAGGTACATTTTGTCCCTTGCAATCTGCCTAGTCATGCAATGTGAATAATTTTTGAGCACCCATAATAATTCTTCATTTTCACTATTTTTCCAGATTGCCTTTAGCCTTCAGTGAGGCATGTTAAATTATTGACAGAGACTGAAGTCTTTATCTTCTGTGTCAAAGAACTATTGTTGTAGAAATGTGGAAAGTACGTGCTGTTTGGTATTTCTACTAGCAACAGTGACCAAGGTGTTTTCAGTCTCTGTGTAAATTCTGTGTAGCCTTCTGTGTTGTCAGACTGCTATCACGTATGCTGGGCTACTGACACTGCACTAAGGCTGCCGTGGCTGACCTCTCCGTCACAGTGGTGCAGTCCTGGCTCTTCACTAGTATTAGTCATAAAGTAATATGCTAGGATTACTGCTTTGCTTATTTCTTTACTTACCCAGACAAATGTCTGGTCCCAGGTCTTGGACCATCCTCACTGTTCACTGGCATGTGCTAGCTGCCTTGAGCACCCTCAGGGTCTGCTAAGCTGTATGAAGGATGTCAGGTAGAAATGGTCATTACTAGAGTCCTGTTGTCTCCTTGGTCTGAGCATTTCCTGGATGACTCAGCTGGAGTCTTTCGGATGTCCTCAGATATTTGATGTTTGATGGACAGACAGCCCCTTGTCCTATCCCGTCCTCTGCCCACCCCCTGATATTCTGCTTCAAGCACTTGTTAAGAATTGGGTATAACTTAATAACATGTTCCTGGATTGTCTCTACCTCCACTCTGTTTCTCCTGGAAGCGTGTCCTTGCTGAAGCTTTGACACTTCATTCAGTTTGCACTTAACCACTACACCCTGGCTGGTGTTTGCAACAGATCAAAGTCAACAGTACTTTTGACCTGTCTGTCAAATCCACCAAGGAATCTCATCACCTTCTTCATTGTGTCAGGACTTCTCCAATGCCACAAGAAGTGTATAATTTTGCTCCAGGGTAGATGGGTTTTTGTGTCCTTCGCAGGTAGGAATTATTCCTACTGAATAGGAATTTATATTCAGTGCTTTGACCCATGGTTTTAGGCCCACAAAGGTGCTCTGCCAGAGAGCTTCTGAGGCTGCTAGGATTGCTTCAATATGCGTGATTGCATTACAGTCAGGGCAGTTACTTTTTCAGTGACTCCTCTGTGGGTAACAAAATCAAGTGTTTCAGGAAGCTTGGGGCTGCATAGAGGGTAAACAAGATTTATTGCTTGAGCTTTAAGCATCCAGCACCTTGGGGGCACCATGTTAATGTCCTCTCCCAGTACTGCTCTTAGACCTTGGCTTACATTGCACTTCTGCAGTGCAATGTGTCCCTCATGTCTACTTCTACAGACTCTGAATGGCAATGTCTGCTCTTTCATGGATATTCTACGGGCCATACATTTGTGTAGCAGTCACAGATTGCTTCTATGGCTTATTAATAGCACTTGGCCACAATTCTTCAGTCTAATGGTGCCACTTAGCTGTGCTGCAGGAGATTACATTGCAGTGGCTCCCCCATCCAGCTGGAACTCAATTGGTCATATTGATCTAATAGCAAAGTTGCAAATTTAGCAGCTGAATTGCTGTCAGCTTGTTCTGGTAGTGTAGGATACAGAGTCATTGAATTTGCTACATTCAAACAGCAGCACGCTCTCATCTGGAGATGATGGGGTAGGTACAACTGTGGTCTGGATAGGAAGGGGACAGACTGACCAGTCGCACTGCCTAGCGCTAATGGGAAGGGCACTGGGAGAAGGGAGGAAGCTGTGTTTTTCTTCTCCCTTTGCAGGTAATCTCATTCTTCTTTTCTCACTTCTGGGCTCTTAGTTCAAGCCTGATCTGCTTGTTCTGTGTTACTAGGACTCATCATTTTGGTTCAGCCCCAAGATGGCTCAGCTGGCCTTCCTATCTAGAAGAATCTCTTATGTTTAGGTCTGTGTCTCTGCAGTGCCTTTTTGTAAGCTGGAAACATCCTTAAAAGTTTTGTGTCTAAATGATTCCCTTATATTTCCAAGATTACCTCTAGCATGGAATTTCCAAGTTCGTAATGAAATTATCTGTTTCTTATGCTGAACCTTTTCCTCTTTTTGAGAGGAGGGTGAAAGAATCCAGTAGCTATTTTTATTCCCATCCTGTGCAAGAACAAAAATTGTCCTCAACTTTTACCACATGTTCAAATCTTTTGGACATTGTACTCAGCAGTTGTGTCTTCATTTGCTTCTTACCTTCATTTCCAGGTGGGCAAGCAAGGAGGGAAGGGAGACCACAACACAATTCTGAGCTGGCATATATCTGCCCGTGGTGGCCCAGAGATCTCTCTGGCTGGTTCCCCAGCCACCTGCCCCCAGGTGTCATTCTCCCCTCCCTTATGTGCTGGGATCCCTTGAACTGCTTTTTTTTGGTGTGAGGAGCTGGTTGTACCACACTGTTGAAGTCACAAGGAAACATCAGCAGCTTGTGGGAGGTTCAGCTAAAACCACAGCATTTTCTATTGGTTGATTTGGTTCGTTTAGCCTTGTCTTAACTGAAAAACACACTTCCCACTCCAGGAAACACTTTCACAGTGTTGAGAATTAGCGAATTGTGCTCTCCTTGCCAGCCAGCATCTTTCACAGTATGTTCATGTATTGCCCGCTTGTTCTAAGTGCTGACACCATCCTAGTGAAGGACTGAAAGGCCAACACTCAGTTTTCATCTACTTTCGAGAGCAGATAGATACCAGATATTTAACTACTTTTATAATCTTCGCTATTCCCTCTATGTGCCTTTGCCTGTTTAAAGAAAACAGTGCCAGTTTTATTAAGATATAGATTAAAGCTTTCTGGGCATAGTTATTTGTAAAACCCATTACAAATTAAAAATACAGGATAATTACACAGAATGTTCTTGTTCATTTCTAATGTACTTATCACATGCTGAAGCTTAAATAGGTCAGCACTGGTCTTATGATTTCAGTGCACAACAGGTTCACAGCACTGTGTCAGGGACTGAGAAATAGCTTCCACTTTTTCTTCTGGCTGTTTTTGCTGTTAGCTCCAAGACTTGTGGGAGTTCCAGGCTGGCAGGTGAGGCCTGATTTCTCTCTCTCTGACTCTCCTCCACTGCCAGCTCATGAAGCTTGCTGGACCACCAAAACTCTTAAAAGTGCTTTGTCTGAAAGTTATGAATTTTTAATTTGTGCATCATCTGATGCCTGTTGCAAACACGCTGTTGCCTTTCTAATAAAGTGGCTGTAACAGGCTTTGCTGGTCTTTTATTGACCAGTATTTGGACTAGTTCCCACCTTGCTTATATCCCACATAAACAGTGGTGTTTCCAAAGCAATTCACAAACACTCTACTTAGGAAGAAACGGTTCTGCAATTTGCTGAAGCTGAGCAAATGAGAAGCAAGTCATAGCCTAAGGAAAATGCTAGTCGAAGGAAAGGAAACATAGAAAAAAAGAAAGGAAAAAAGATACAAAACACATGAACGATGCTTCACTAGTGTTCTTAGTTAGCATAACTTACTCCTGAACACAAAATCAGTCTCAGCTTTCAAAGACACGTCGTGGAGTGATTTAGCTCTGATTATACTCAGCTTTGTTCTGAGCTAAAAGGTGCTGCATGGAGACCTCCAGCAACTTCTCTGCTTCCAGGTGGAGTTTGACCTTTGTATTTGGAAGCAGCAGGCAAGGGCTGAATGGGTTTCTAGATGACTGAAAATGGTTGTAGAGAAATATTAGCAATGCATAATGCCGCTTGCCATCTCACTTCATTCTCTTCTAGTGACATACCATGCTTTTCAAGTCTGGTATGAACATTCGTATCTTTAAATGAAGATAAATCAAGAACACAGAAGTTGGTCTTTGGATATGAGTAGCAAAGCTGAGTTGTAGTTGGAGTCCTTATCTCCCTTCTGACATTTCTTTCTCAATTCCACAAGTTATGAGCCCAGCAAGGGTACTGTGTGTGTCGAGTTTAAAAGCATGCGATGGTAGCAGCATGGAGTTGCTGATGATCTCTCTGAAAAGCTCTTGTGGGGCTTCCTGGGACAAATATAATCTCCATCAAGAAGAAAACGGAGCAATGTGCTTTTTCAGACAAGCAGCTTCTTAGAATGTTCCACCTCTTGCAATTTGAAGGAATTAATATTTAAAATTCCTCCCTGGTTTTCAGAGATATCAACCTTTTTGTTTCTGGAGCTTTGCAGAATTTAGAAGTCTTGTGCTTGTTGAATGTGTAGTTTTGCTTCTGTTGTGTGAATGTGGACTCCTGAAATGACCTTTTGACAACATGTTTGTGTATTTTAAATTTTTTTTCACTGAGCTGAAAGCTGTGTACATGATTTGAGGGCTAGGAGCAAAGTCTCTGATGAAAATCACAGTAGGAAGATAGAACTAGGGATGGGGTTGTTCTTGTTATGTCTAATCTCCGGCCACCACCTCTCCCAGAACAGATGCTGGTAAATGCTGGCTTTTCTGAACTGTCTTAAATAATCTTGAAGACTCCTGGGCTTACTTAAAAAAAAAAAAAAAAGAAGAACACTGGAAACTATCAATCTCTAAGGAGATTTAGGAAGTCCTGAGGTTGGGTTTCTGGGGTGTGTTTTGTCTCTATAGCTCTTAAAAAGACCCTTATTCAAGACTCAATATGAAGAACAGTTGTTGCAATTTCACCTATTTACTTTCTCTATGAAAATCAGCACGTAGAAGAATGAACTTACTTGTTGATGACCCAGATAACAACCTTAAAATGCTTGTACCACTTTAGCTGTTTGCATGTTGGACTCCAGTTTTCTTCTTGCTCAGCAAATGGGTTTTTCATTGCTTAAACTCTGTGTGCTGTAAAACACAGTTCTCTGGGGCAACTTCTACACTGAAACCAAACTGAACTTTCTTTAGGGAGCAGGGAGTTGCTGATAGGTGTGATGCTGTCACAAACGGAGGCAAAAAGGCATGGGGCACAGTAATTCAGGAGCAGCATTGCTGCTCTGGGGGCTGGGGAATGAGATGATGACTATTTCCTACCCAACTGTCATTGCATTCATACCTGTAACTCTGATGCCATGCAGATAACCGTTTTTCCACTAGAAGACCTAATGGGTAAATACAAAGCATATGGATTTATTAAACTTTATGTTAAAGGCAGAGCAGCAGTAGTAATTATTTGTGTGTTCTGCCATTTTTAAAAAGGTGATTTCTTTCATCATCATCATGACTTTGCCTGTTTAACTTAAAATAATTTGGTATAACTTAGAACATCTTACAGTTACCATGACTGATGTGGTAGCAGGTCGAGTAAAGAGTCTTTCTTGGGTAGTCATTCAAGGTAAAATGAGAGATACCCAGACACTGCACTACACAAGTCTCAGCATGTTTTTCCTTCTCTCTGTTTTAGCCATAGAGCTTTAAGGTCAAGCAGGTCTCTGAAATAAATTTGATTTATTGTATTAAAATCAACTCTGTCTACGTCAGACATTTTAATTGTGCTTGTACAGATACTTCTGTCTAGAGAGATAAAATATTAAAGACATAATGAATAATGCAGCTGTCTTGTAGTACTGTGATCTTTATGTGAATAAGGAAGTAATAAATTGCCTGGGTTTTGAACTGGCAAAACACTTGCTGTTATTTCTGCAGTGACAGCTTATGCAGCGACAAGTTGCCTGATGTAGTGTTGAAGATTGTATGTTTTTTAGAGAAGAAATGGTACTTTTCCATCTCTCACTGCAGGAACAGAGCTGTGCATTTGTCTGCTCTCTGGCAGCTAACATAGTTGTGTGGAAAGCCAAGGTTTAACGTAGCTCTGCGCAGCATTGTGCAGAATAGAAGTCAATAGGTGGAGATATCCATGTGAAATTGCATCTTGAGGCATGGAAAGAAAACTGAAGATGCCTTAGGTAAAGAGCTGTTCATTAATGACCTTTGGCTTCTGGACTCTTTTTTGGGGGATGTAGTTCCCTTCTCTCTCTTGCCACGTGATAACACTATTGCAGCTGACTGTGCTTTGCTGTTTATTCTGCTGAGCTCCAGCTGCCACTACCATTCTGTTCTTACCTTTCCTCCTTCCTTTCACTAGTATAACCTGGCCTGTTGGTTGCAGTGTAACCACTAGAAGATGTTGCTTTTGTCCCTCCAGTCTTTCTTCCATGAATATATTTTTCTTTAATTTTTAGGGAAAAATAGATATTTTCAATATTTTTATCGAAATGTCTCTGTTGCTGAGGTTTCAGTCACACAGAATCTATGTCCTTTAATCTTTAAGATAAAGATGGAATTTTCATTCCCATTTGCCTTGCTGAGGGCTGGGCCCTAGTACAGAGCATTTCTTCTTTAAAGAAAAAACTTTAAAAGATGAGAATTTCACTTTTAAAATTAATCACCATGGCAACCTTTACAGTGAATTTCCAAACATAGAAAGTTGCCTTTAAGAAGCATGCTCGTCTAAGAGAAAGGTGAGTTTTACAGCTTCTAACAGTGTTCCCAGAGAATATAAGATTTTACAAGAATCAGTTAGAGGGACTTTTATATGCAGAAAGGAAAAGTTATATGATCCTGATGATGGTTTTGTTTCTAAGGATTCTGCATGGTAACTAATGTCATCGTAGTGCTGGCTTAAAATAGACTTGGAGAACTAGATCGAGCCTGGCGGTAATACTTGTGGTAAGATATCACTAGATATCATACAGGTGAATTTATAGCTAACAATTTGCCAATGTTTCTTTCATACCTAAAGCATTATTTTTCACTTTCCTAGTTCTGGGCTGCCTTTTCATGCATATTCAGAATGTTATTGGGAAATACTTTTTTTAAATCTAACAAGAAAGTGAAGTAACAGAATAGAGGGGAGAGAAAACAAGCCTGTCATGCATTAAAAGAAGAAAATCCTTCACATATTACAGTTCAGTGAAATGTAACTTTAGCACTCATCTCTGTGTTCCTCTGATTTCTCCCAGTACTCAGCTGGATTATTTTATATCCTATTGTCTGTGTGTATTAGATCCAAGGAACATGGAATTTCTTTTCCCACTGAAAATTCCCCAGTGAAAATACTGTACCTCAGATGAAATCTTGATGTTTTATCTGAAATGGGAACTCTGGTGTTTCATTCTGAAATTGCCAAAATAAGAGCATTTTTGAATGAAACTTCCTCTGTCCAAAGGAGGTGTAAGACTAGGAGAAGGAGCTTATAGACAGAGAACCTCAGTCTCTGTGCAGATTTCAGAGGGTGGCAGGGAGACTAATGGACTAGCAAGAGACAGCAGCTTTTTAACAAATTGCAAAAATACCATGGAAAACATTCTGCTAAAAAAATTCCAGTTGGCTCTACCGAGGTTGAGTATATTGCTCCAGAAGTGTACCAGGGTGCTGGGGAGTGTTCCCACACTGCAGTGGAGTAGGGGCGGGAGGACAGGTCAGAAGAGAACTTTCCTTTTCCTTTTCAGGCCATCTGTGATTGCAGTCGTGAGGTCTTGAGCTGCCCACAGGTGGCCAGCTGAACCGCACTGCTAACATCCAGAGCAGGCACGGTGGGCTTTGGCCATGAGTTCACTGCCTGGTTTTATTTAGCTGTATGGCCACAGTTCATTTGTATTTCACTGGTCTTGTTCCCAGCTTGGAGAAAGCAAGCTGGTTCTACTGGAATTAGGACTGGGTGATGCTGTCAGCACTCCAGAGGAGTTTCTCTGTGCAGTGCATATCTGGAAGAAACAGATTGTAAAGCACCTCTAAGCAGGGGAAAGTTTTGGAATGACTTTCTAAAATTTATTTTGTTCATGCAATGAGTGGTTTAAAGGTGACAGCCTGAAGTTCAATACCTTAGTAGTTCAATTAAAAGTAAATGCAGTTAAAAATAAGCTCAGTTACTGAATTATTCATGTTATGTAACATCTTTAGAAAAGTTTAACTTTTAGAGCAATGTTAGCAGTTAAGTTAGTAACAGTTATCTGAAGTGTGTGTTCTTTTGAGATGTCTCTGCCATCGTGCAGTGATATTTTTATTCATGTGAAATGTGGGTAAGTGAAAGATTGCCTTTTGTGCTTTTGAAATGGAGGAAAGGATCAGTGTGATGTGAAGGGCTGTGTTTTCTCTTGTGTATGGGGTCCTGTCAAGAACTTTATTTTAAATTCCGAAGTCAGCTGAAAGCTTGACAAGGTGTTTGGTCAGCCAGCAGCTCAGCAAGCAGTACGTTTACAAAATACCACTGAGGCATGGGATTGTGTTTGCAAGAAAGCTGGTAGCAGGTCGTGCCAAGTTATTGCAAGTTGAACAAGAGTCTTTCAAAAAAGAAGCAACTGTTGTGAATTACCATGACTGAGTTTCTGAAAAATTGGCTGAAGGATTGACCTTATGGAGGTTATCAGATGTTTTCCTTCACCAATGCTTGTGATAGACGGGATTATAGCTGGTCAAAATATATCTCACACCATCCATCAGTACGTAGAAAAACCTAGTAGACAGTCTTTTACTGAGGAAGTTGGTTTGGGGATTTGCGGCTGTCTAAGGTGTATCTTTATTGTCATGTTTTTACAGACAATACACGTTCATTTCTATAAAAGAGTGAACAGTAAACTTACGCATCGTAAAAAACAATTGTGGTTTTAAAATTAAGGAGAAGAGGTGAGCTGTGGCATAGTGCAATAAGAGAGGAAGAAAAGAACTTTGTTTCAACCTTTATACTCTCTTGCACTTGTGTAGATCAGAAAAAGCAGTCAGGGAATTATCACTTTGCATGAATTAAGAACATTTATGGTCTTTTTATTCGTTGAATGTGAATTTAGTGTCGGGGAATAATCACTGAATTCTAAATTGCAGATATTCACAAAGATTGGATTAAAGTAACTGCTTTCAGATTTTTTTTTTTAATTGAAAATAATATATGAAACATTTTGACATATACCATTACTTTCTAAGAAGAAAATATCTGCTATGGGACTGATAAGAGTTCCAAGTATCTTGAGCGTATTTGGACAGCAATTTTTAGAGCTTATGATTTCTTATGGATCATCATTGTATTTGGTCTAGTATATAGGTTCTGATATATCTACCTATAAAATGGATTGTTAACTGAAAAAGCTGAGAAGAAAGATAATGGAAGGCTCAATACTGCCAACAATAAAATTTTCTTTGTATTAGCTGGTTTAGATTTACTTTTTAAAAGTCCAGGTGGAGACCCATAGTTGAAAAATGTGTTATGAGAAGAATACATCTGATACGTGCAAAGGCAGGAGCAAGACAAAACCCCAGCAGCTTATGAAAAAGGGAGAGAGTGTAACAATCATTTCCTTGCCATGGCTCGATCGCTGAAGGAGGTACTGTCAGTAGGCATAAAATGAAGACCATGCCCAATTTTCAGCAAGGAAGGATGTCGCATAAGGAGACTGAAAATGTCATGAACATTATCAGGAATTGAGAGTAAATACTCTAATAGATTATATTTGTATCTAATGTTCATTTTCCCACAAACCTACATCCGCCCCAATTCTACCTCATCTATTCTTTCACTCCTAGGCATATAATATACTTTATTGATTGAGGCATTAAAATCATCTTTGGAAATCTATTTCCAGATTGCTGTTCATGCAATTGTAATTATGACTGCTGTGATCCATTAATATCCTTTTGTAAGTAGACTCATATCACTTTGTGAATGAAGAAAAATATTTCTGGTTGGTGGTTGACTCCGCATAGAAGTTTAACAAGAACATTGTCTGTAAACCCAGCCTTTTCAGGATTTAGGCTTGTGTTCATAAAGGATTAGCAGGAAGATATGAGTCCAGTGGGAGCTATGATTTTTGATACTATTTTGATTCTGGACCTTAGATCTACTATGAAGAGGTACATGTAGCTCTTTCAGGGAGTATGTAAGACAGCTTTATGTAGTTATGTCTACGCAGGCATTCACCCAGGGAAGGAATGAGGTAGGTGGGTTGGTTGGTTCTTTTTATGTTGTTTTTGATTATTTTTTTTTTTTTTTTAACAGAAAGGATTTTGCATTTGGAATGCTGTGATGGTTTTTTTATGTTTAGGTTTTTTCATTGACTAGGCTGCCCGTCAGTATTTTCAGGATTAAGTGCCCTACTAATGGACTTCACTGTTCTCTTGGTTTCTCAATAGACTGCTGCTCCTGTATTTGAGTTTTGTCTTCATGGATGGTATACCATCATAGGAGCAGAGTACATAACCATCTTTAATTCTACAGATACTGTGTATTGCTCAAAGACAGTCCCAGTTAATGACATGTTAAGCTCTTCTCAGAATCACTAACAACTTTGAAAATTGTATAGGCAGTTTTGGTGACGGAATTTCAGTTTAGGAATTGTTCATGAAGATTGTGTTCTACACTTCAGTTGAACTGCACGTTCCTGAATCTCGGCAAAAAGGTATCTGTGAAGAGAAACTGTCTCTCTTCCTTAACTGTCCAGTTGTTTTGAATCCTCAAAACTGTGATATTCAGAACAAATTCAGCATCATTCTCAGACTGGAGTATTTTTATAAATATAACTTTCATCATATTTGAAATACTTACAAATACAACTTACAAATATTTGCAATATTTGTTACATTTGCATTGTGATCTTTTTTTTTTTTTTTGCTTTCTATTCATGCTTTTGAAAATGAATGAACAGTAATGGGACATTGAGTGTCAGAGGTATTAGTGAACAAAGGCAAAGTTCTATGAAAGAGTATTTGTGGATATCCTTTAACTGAGAAGACGTCAGTCACAGGTGCTAAATTTAAGCACGTTTCTTTTTGTAGGTTCTTTCTATAATCAAGCTGGTTTAGGTGGATGCAGAAAGTTTGTGTCTCTTCTACGCCTTCTCTGAACCTTTAGAAACATCCAACTAACATCCAGTGTTTTATGTAGTGCATGAAATACAGCTTAAAGTCTATCTTGCATACTTGACATGCTTCTCTGAATTGCTAATGCATCAGAGAATTATTTACACGTGAAAGAACAGTGGGCCTTGCCCTTGTTTGAGGCTGTTATTCAGTAAATGAGTTAGAGCATGGACTGGTTTTTACAAAAATGAATCTATGTTATAGACCTCACATCCTACAATGTAATTACTGCATTTTTATAGCCTTCTACCATTTCTTCTGATTCTGCTATAAAGAGCTCAAGAAATCAAAAAGTTACTGATCAGCAGAGCACTCCTTTCCATCTCTATAATCTAATATGCCAAATTCAGACAATCGCTATGTGATTACTGTTGTCTTTCAGAGTTTATTGGTCTTCCATCAGAAATACAATCTAGCTCAGAAGTGAAATAAGCAAGACCTGTGTTTTGTTCAATCCAGATCAGCAGAAGTTGAGAACAAGCAATTGGATCCCTATGAGGAACGTATGTACGAACATGGCAGGTTTACACATTCTTTTCAATAGCATCTTGTTATTGTTAATTGCCTGGAGTCTTGCCAGAAAGATGAGGTGGCAGATGAGCGCAGATTGTCACTGGCATCTGCTGCACACTACAGCTGCCATCTCCTCTGGGGATTGCCCTCACTTTATGGCCATTTAGAAAGCTTGGCACCATAGGCTTGATTACAACCAAAAGCATTACTTGCCAAGAGAGATTGTGCTGGAAATTAATGATACACAAAAGAAAGACAAGTAGTACACATGCCTCAAAATTTCTGATACAGCTGGCCCTTGTTAACATGTCTTTTCCATAGAAGAGGTTGGTGGCAGACTTTGGTGTTTCAGCAGGCGAGGCTGTGGAGGCTGGTGCTTCTTCCTCGCAGAGCAATGCCCGTGGTTGGGCGAAGGCAGGAGCGTACATTTGACCTGCTGCTTGTGGGTTCCCTGAGGAGCATGACTGCGGCTGGCCTGGCACTGGAGCAGTGAGAGAGCACCGATGGCAAACCAGTCCCCTGAAACAGGATGCAAAAAGACAAAGTTAAATTAAACGTAGTTGCTGTGCTGAAAATCGTTACTGTCTGCGCCATGGAGGCAGACACACTCAGGCGTATCCTGAGCTATCTTTTTTTCCCCATCTGTGAAGTCTCCTGGGTTTTTTCCTGTTTCACAGATGATGTCTCAGATTGATTGCACTGTTCTGCATTATAGAGACTATCTGATTAAATGAGATAAAATGACACAAAATGAGACTTGTGGTATTTGAAATGTAGCAGTTGACATTCAGGCAGCACATTAAGACGTAAAAAAAAAAAATCCCGCTTTTAAATCTACCTACACTCAAAATATATTTGCATGGCTAGTGCTTCACTTCATTCTTCAGCCAGTAAAAACCATCTGGGACTTGACTTGGTGCTTTGTTTCATGAGGCATTGTGGTTTGCCCTGATGTTTGTACTACCTATCACTGCTGTGTGTGCATTTACCTTTTACTGTATGCGTATGGGCAAAAGGCTCAAAATCAGCGCAGACAGGTTTAATGAGAATGCTCTTGATTTTGAAAATCAAAGTAAGAGCTGTTAAGGAAGAAAGTAATTTTGAACACAGTGCTTAGCACAAGTGAAAGTAAGTTTTAAATCATTTCAGAGTTCTGAGTCTATTTTTGGCTAGTAAATGCTGTGCATATATAGTAAAATGAAGAAGATGAGTTACTGCATAGTTTCCAAACCAGTAAGTGCTACTTAAGAAAACAGATCCAGTCTTCCAATTTTTTTTAAGAAAGAGATATTACCTCAAAGAAAGAAGTGTTGACATAGTGTTATTTATTGTGACAGAAACTGAGAAATTAATCTGTTGGGTTTTGTATGAACCTACATTCATTCTAGTGCAAGTCTATTCCACTTGCTTATAGCGAAGGTAAATCAAAAGCCAGAATATCCAATCTGCAGAAATTCTAATATTCTTGCAACGTTTTCCCCTTTGACTCTCTTTTGAACACTTTTGAAGTCACTTTTCAACATAATGCTTAAAATATTTCCATCAGAATTTGTTTCTGGGCAGTTGAAAGAGTTCATCTTGATTGGACTTCTGCTTTTCACTATTTTGTTTTATTATTTTTATGTGCTTTGTTTTCTGGTTTTAGTTTTTATGTTTTGAATTATTTCTTACTGTTTGTATATTGTAGTAACATTAATTGATGATTGGAATTACAGATGGTGTTTCAGTAATTGAAATGATAATTGTTTTTTGGCTTGCTCAGAGGCAACTGGTATTGATAATTTGTATTCTATTTGATATGTTAGATTACATTTTTCAAAGTGTCAAGTCATTACAAAAAAAAGCCAGGATATTCCAGTCCGGATAAGGTCAGATTTATTTTCTACAGAAAACTTTTGACTGTTTTTTTCCCAAAAAATTGACAGTATTTTGATAGAGAAACACTCTACTGAAAACATTTTATTAGCCTTAGATTTTGATTTCTATTGTGTCTCAGATTTCAGGACAAGGTGTTCTTTCTCACTGCTATTTTCATACTGGGGCAAACAAAGGAACTTTTAAAAATTTATTATCTGCTGCTGTTGTTTCACATGGGCACTGGTGATTACAGGCAGAAGCAGTCTGAGGAGTATCAAGAAGGATTACAGAGCCCTGGGAATGGCAGTGAGGGACTCTGCAGCTTAGGTAGTTTTTTCATCAGTCCTCCCAGTCGAAGGGAAGGGATTTGAATGTGCCAGTAAAACTGGGCAAATCGACAAATGGTTACAGGGTTGGTGCCACAGCCAGGGATTCCGCCACTTAGGGCATGGGAATTGCTTTGAGAAACCTAGTCTACTGAGGGCTGATGAGGTCCATCTGTCAGAGAAGGGCAAGAGTATCTTTGGTCACCGGCTTGCCAAGCTGGTGAAGAGGGATTTAAACTGAAATTGCTGGGGGAGGGGAACCTCAATCTTTCCAAGTCCTACCAGTCTGATGCCAGTGCCAGCAATAAATGCCCAGAGCCTGGAGGAGGGTCACAGGTCAGCAGAAGAGCATCTGGAGAGCAGCACAAAGGAACTCCAGCCAGTAAGTCAGCTCCATCAGGGGCCCAACTTAAAATGCCTCTTTGCAAACGCACACAGCATGGGGAATAAACAAGCAGAATTAGAGAAGTGCCCACACCTGCACCGCTGTGATTTCATTGGCATCATGGAGACTTGGTGGTACGGCTTCTGTGACTGGAGTGATGGAATGGAAGGATATGGGCTCTTTAGGAAGGACAGGCAGGGGAGACAAGGTGCCCTCTATGTCAAAGACTAGCTGAGGTGCATGGAGTTCCAATGGGGGATGGATGAGGAGCTGACCAAGAACTTACGGGTCAGGATTAAAGGCAGGGCAGGGAGTGGTGACATTATAGCCGGGGTCTGCTGCAGGCCACCTGACCAGGAAGGCCGAGCAGATGAGGGCCTCTACAGACAGACAGTAGCAGCCTCATATTCACAAGCCCTGCTCCTCATGGGGGACTTCAACCACTCTGATATCTGTTGGTGGGACAACACAGTAAGCATAAGATATCCAGGCATTTCCTGGAATGTGTTGATGATAACTTCCTTCTCCAAGTGATAGAGAAGCCCACAAGGAGAGGTCCTATGCTGGACCTTGTTCTCACCAACAAGGGGGCTGGTGGGTAATGTGAAGCTCAAGGGCAGCCTTGTCTGCAGTGACCACAAAATGGTGGAGTTCAAGACACTTAGGGTAGTGAGGAGGGTGCACAGCGAGCTCACTACCCTGGACTTCAGGAGAGCAGACTTTGGCCTCTTCAGGGATCTGCTTGGTAGAGTACCATGGGATAACGCCCTGGAGTGAAGAGGGGCCTAAGAAAGCTGCTTAATATTCAAGAATCACCTTCTCTAAGCTCAGGAGTGATGCATCCCAACAAGAAGAAAGAAGTCAGGCAAAAAATGCCAGGAGGCCTGCATGGATGAACGAGAGGCTCCCAGACAAACTCAAACACAAAAAGAAAACCTACAGAGGCTGGAAGTAAGGACAAGTAGCCTGGGAGGAATGCAGGGAAATTGTGTGAGCAGCCAGGGATCAGGTTAGGAAAGCTAAACCTCTGACGGAATTAAAGCTGCCCAGGGATGTCAAGGGCAACAAGAAAAGCTTCTATAGGTACATCACTGATAAAAGGAAGGCTAGGGAAAATGTGGTCCCTCTCCAGAAGAATATGGGAGACCTGGTCATGCAGAATATGGAGAAGGCTGAGGTACCCAACAGCTTTCTTGCCTCAGTCTTCACCGGCAAGTGCTCCAGCCACATTGCCCAAGTCACAGAAGGCAAAGGTAGGGACTGGGAGAACAAAGAACCGCCCACTGTAGGAGAAGATCAGGTTTGAGACCATCTAAGGAACTTGAAGGTGCACAAGTCCTCGGGACCTGGTGTCATGCATCTGCGGGTCCCGAGGGAACAGGTGGATGAAGTTGCTAAGCCACTATCCATCATATCTGAGAAGTCATGACACACTGACTGGAACAGGGGAAACATAATCCCCATTTTTAAAATGGGTAGAAAGGAAGACCCAAGGAACTACAGGCTAGTCAGTCTCTCCTCTGTGCCTGGCAAGGTCATGGAACTGGTCCTCCTGGCAACTATGCTAAGGCACATGGAAAATAAGGAGGTGATTGGTGACAGCCAACATGGCTTCACTAAGGGAAAATTGTGCCTGACAAATTTGGTGACCTTCTCTGGCACAGTTACAGCATTAGTGGATAAGGGAAGAGGAACTGATGTCATCCACCTGGACTTGTGGAAAGCATTTGACATCCTTGTCTCTAAATTGGAGAGACATGGATTTGTTGGATGGAGCACTCAGTGGATAAGGAATTAGCTGGACAGTAACACACAAAGAGTTTCAATCAACGGTTTGATGCCCAAGTGGAGACCAGTGACAAGTGGCATTCCTCAGGGGTCAGTTTTGGGACTGGTGCTGTTTGACATCTTTGTCGGCGACATGGACAGTGGGATGGCGTGCACCCTCGGCAAGTTTACCAATGACACCAAGGGGTGTGGTGCAGTTGACACGCTGGATGGAAGGGATGCCATCCAGAGGGCCTTGACAGGCTTTAGAGTTGGGCCTGTGACCCTCATGAAGTTCAACAAGGCCAAGTGCAAGGTCCTGCACATGGGTTGGGGCAATCCCAAGCACAAATACAGGCTGGGCAGAGAATGGATTGAGAGCAGCCCTGAGGAGAAGGGCTTGGGGGTGTTGGTTGATGAGAAGCTCCACATGACCCAGCAATGTGGGCTCGCAGCCCAGAAAGGACAACCGTATCCTGGGCTGCATCAAAAGCAGAGTGGCCAGCAGGTCAAGGGAGGGGATTCTACCCCTCTACTCCGCTCTTGTGAGACCCCACCTGGAGTCCTGCGTCCAGCTCTGGAGCTCTCAGCACAGGAAAGACACGGACCTGTTGGAGCGGGTCCAGAGCAGGGACACAAAAATGATCAAAGGGCTGGAGCACCTCTCGTATGAGGACAGGCTGAGAGATTTGGGACTGTTCAGCCTGGAGAAGAGCAGGCTCCAGGGAGACCATATTGTGGCCTTCCAGTACCTGAAAGGGCCTGTAAGAAAGCTGGAGAGGGACTTTTCACAAGGGCATGCAGTGATAGGACAAGCGGTAATGGATTTAACCTGAAAGAGGGTAGATTTAGATTAGATATAAGGAAGTAAATCTTTACTCTGAGGGCAGTGAGGCACTGGAGGAGATTGCTCGGAGAAGTTGTGGATGCCCCCTCCCTGGGAGTATTCAAGGCCAGGCTGGACGGAGGTTTGAGCAACCTGGTGTAGTGGAAAGCGTCACTGCCCATGGCAGGGAGGTTGGAACTATATGATCTTTAAGGTCTCTTCCAACCCAAACCATTCTATGATTCTAAAAGAAGAAAAAATTTTTTTCAAAATTACTATTCAGAATGCATGTGGTCCGAATGCTATTAAAACAGTTGTAACAACAAAGTAAATCAAAGCAGATACTAAAACAAACTAAAAGAGAAAAGTAATAAACACAACAACAAAAACGCAGGCAACCCTAGTAAGAATTCGATCAGCTGGGATGGTGACAACTAACACTGATAGCAGCATAGTGGGCGAATGGAAGGGAGGCGTGTTTTACACGCAATAGTTAGGCATTTATCTGAGTAGCCTGGAAAATGTATGCGCTATACAGTGTGTTTTCTTTTTGTAGAGAGCAGCCAAGTAATGAATTACTCGACAGAAATAAAAGAACAAGACTTCTAATCAAATTGGGCATCTTAGGGGAAAAAAGTTCCATTTATTCACCTGGGCTCGTACGACTTACATAGGCAGCACCTTGCATTTGGTACCATGGTCCTGCAGCATGCCCATGGCAATCACCAATATGTCAACAGCAACCAAAAAGAGCTAAGTTTTTCTTTTTACTCATGCCTACGGAATACAAGTGGTTTTCCAGTCTGTCATGTACACCATTAAAGTAGAACAATTATGACTCTCTCCAAGACATTTTCATGACTTCAGGTGGTCATCTTACATCTCTCTGAGCACTATGGGAGTTTTTCAGTCAAGCTAGATAATCACTGTTGAATGCTAACGTGTTGTAATTTAATAAACCACCTTTGGGACTATAAAAACCTTTGATGGTGGGCCTAAGGTAAGCATGATTTTTTTAGTCATTAGGACTTTGACAGACTTATATTAACACTGGCTCTGGATGCAGTTATACCACAGGTAATGTAGCCACTTTTGTAGGGGAGAATAAGCTATTCTGGCCTAAAGCACATTTGCAAGTGTAAACCTGTGTCCCCCTGGAGTCTGTGGCTCTTTAACTGTTTGTTTCTAAATCAGTGCAGATAAAGTGCATAAACCCTTCTTCACTGAGTCCTGGTTCTGGTTCAGACATGCCTTTGATCGCAGATCACAATGCACATCCTAACACCACCAGTAACTGGCAGGCATGGGCACAAGCTAAAGCATAGGAAGTTCCGTCTGAACATGAGGAAGAACTTCTTCCCTCTGAGGCTGCCCAGGGAGGTTGTGGAGTCTCCTTCTCTGGAGATATTCAAGACCCGCCTGGACAAGGTCCTGTGCAGCCTACTGTAGGTGACCCTGCTTCGGCAGGGGGGTTG